>RCMY010004488.1_pt1 | contig 12073 bp, 7 predicted proteins | sample 2041341 | NCBI WGS metagenome assembly RCMY01 (sample SAMN09708234, study PRJNA481090) | Marine sediment metagenome, whole genome shotgun sequencing project.
AGCATGCGACCAAGCGGATCGCCGCACTGGAGGGGGCAATGGACCCGCATACCGCTGAGCGCCTCGATCGCATCGCACAGCGTATCGCGCAACCCGACGCGAATGCGGTGGGAATCCTCTTCGAGGCGCTGGCGGAGCTACGCGCGGTGCTTGCCGCCGAGCGCGCGCAACACGACGGCTTGCTCGAGGACGTCATCAATAGTACCCGTATGGAATTCCGTATGGCGCTGTTTTTGCTGGTCGCCTTGCCCCTGATCGGTGGCGCCGGCCTGATCCTGCTGCGACGCCGGGTGGAACGGCCGCTGCAGGATTTGCAACATCTGATGGCCCGCCTTTCAGGAAGCGATTTCCGCCCGGTGCCGGAGCGCGTGTTGAAAGCAAGCTCGCGCCAGGCGCTGCCGGCATTCAACAGCTACAACGCGCTGGTGTCGCGCTTGCAACAACTCGAGGCGGAACATGAGGATCGCGAACGCACGCTGGAGCGTCGCGTGCGCGAGGCGACCGAGGCATTGCTGGCGCAAAGTCGCGAACTGGCGCGCGCCGAACGTCTGGCCGCCGTCGGTGTGGTGTCCGCGGGGGTGGCGCATGACCTGCGCAATCCGCTCGCCGGCATCCAGCTGGCGTGCACCAAATTGCAACGCGCGCTGGCGGATACCGATCAGGCACCGCGGATCGCCGCGGTGATCTCCGAACTCAAGCGCATCGATCATCTGCTCACCGCGCAGGTCGATGGCGCCCGCCATGAGCCGGAAGTCATGGTGCGGGTGAATATCGCCACGCTGGTCGGCGAACTGCTCGCCCTGCTGCGCTTCCAGGTCCCCGCGACGATCACCCTGGAATCGCAGGTCAAACCGACGATTGAATGCATGCTGCCGGCGGCGGGATTGCGTCAGGCGCTGCTCAATCTGTTGCTCAATGCCATCCAGAGCTTCGGCGATGGCGAGGGCGGCGGCCGCGTCACCGTCAACGGTGAGCGCCGCAATGGCATGGTGATCATCACGGTTTGCGATGACGGCGCGGGATTTCCCGAAGAGATGCTGCGCGCAGCCTTTCGTCCGTTCGCCACCAGCCGCGTCGGCGGCACCGGACTCGGGCTGCCGATGGCGCGCCGCTTCGCCCGCGATTTTGATGGCGACCTGCACATCGAGAACTGCTCGCCGCACGGCGCACAGGTGAGCTTGCACCTGCCGTGCCGCACGGCAGGAAGTCCGGGGGAAACACACCATGGCTGACACCTTGCTGGTGATTGAAGACGAAGCGCTGCTGGGTACGGAATTGCGTGGCGAGTTTGCCGGCAGCGGCTGGGATGCCGTGCTGGCGGCCGATCTGCGTGAGGCCGAGCGCTTGCTGTTCGAACGCAACCTGGAGCCGCTGGTGGTGCTCTCCGACATGAGCCTGCCTGACGGCAATGCGCTCGATCTGCTCGAAAAGGTACGCGCGCGGGGCATTCCAGGCGAATGGATTTTCCTCACCGCTTACGGCGGCGTGCCCGAGTCGGTGCGCGCGCTCAAGCTGGGCGCCTACGATTTTCTGGAAAAGCCCTGCGATCAGGAACGTTTGCAGCTCGTTATCGCGGGCGCCACCCGCAGCGCGCGGGCGCAACGCCGCCTGCACGACGAGCAACGGGTCCGCGGCAGCCGCTATTCGCCCGACGCCTTCATTGGCCGCAGTGCGCTGGCGTGCGAGGTGCGCTCTATGTTGGGGCGGCTCGCGCGGGTGCCCTTTTCGGCGCTGCTGATCACCGGCGAGACCGGCACCGGCAAGGACCTCGCGGCGCGCATTCTTCACCACACCGGGCCGCGTGCGTCAGGGCCACTGGTGGAAGTCAATTGTGCGGCGTTGCCGCGCGAGTTGATGGAGGCCGAACTGTTCGGCCATGACGCCGGCGCCTTCACCGGCGCCAAGGGCCGCCATCGCGGACTGATCGAACAGGCCGGCGGCGGCACCCTGTTTCTGGACGAACTGGGCGAACTCGAACTGGACCTGCAGGCCAAGTTACTCAAGGTGATCGAGGATCACCGGGTGCGTCGCGTGGGTGGCGAGCGGGAACTGGAAATCGATGTGCAGGTGATCGCCGCCACCAACCGGAAACTCGAGGCGCGTGTGGCCGACGGCGACTTTCGCGCCGATCTCTATCATCGCCTCGCCGTGTTCCGCCTCGAGCTTCCGCCTTTGCGCAACCGTAAGGAGGACTTGGCCGATCTGCTACCGGTGTTCGTCGACGCCTTCAACGCCCGTTCCGGGCAGCGTGTCGACACCATCCCGTCCTCGATATGGGAGCGGCTTGACGACTACGACTGGCCGGGCAATGTGCGCGAACTGCGCAACCTCGTCGAACGCTGCGTGCTGCTCGCCGACGGGCCGGTGTTCCCCGAACACTGGTTGCACCTCGACGGTGGCGGCGCCGTCATGAAGGCGCCCGTCGGCGCGACCGCCGAAGGCGATCACCTCGTGCTGCCGCTCGACGGCAGCCTCAGTCTGGACCAGATGGAACGCACAATTCTGGTCGAAGCCCTGCGGCGCAATGGCGACAACGTCAGCCGCGCCGCACGAGTGCTTGGCACCACGCGCGAAAAGCTGCGCTATCGGGTGCAGAAATACGGACTCAAGACCAGCGACTGATCCGCCTTGGTGCCGTGGGAATTGGCCGCAGCGCTTCGTAGGTTGGGCAGACCAAGGGAGCCCAACATCCCGGTGCTCGCCAAATGTTGGGCTTCGCTGCGCTCTGTCCAACCTACCCGATCTGATCTTCCCGAAGAGGTGCGCGCACTGGCTACCGGCTCAAAAGCACCGGTTCATAGTCACCACATCCTTGCCAGCAAGGGACACGGCGCCCGCGAATCGCCGAAAGACAGCGCTGTACGCACTTGGCACGATCCCTGCATGAAGCGGATGTATCAGTGACCGGCACGCGCCATCCGGCGCGCCAGCGGTGACTTCAGGACCAGGAGAGAGCACATGTCAAATGACGCATTGCAGACGCCTTCGACCACGCAGCAACGAGAACTGTCCTCGCCGATCAATACAAAGGCGGCGCGGCCGCGCCTTGTGCGGGTTGCCGTGGTGGCCGCGAGTGCGGCCCTGCTGCTGGGCGCCTGCAGCACCACCATGAGCGGCATGGGCGGTGGCGATCTGGTGGAAGCCGGAAAAACCGTGGAGCCGGTGCTGATTTCATGGACCAGCGACAACGACGCGCTGTCGGGAACGATGGTCGCCACCTTGCCGGACCTCACCTACAGCGGTCCGTTCTTCGAGATCACGCAGCAGACCCGTGAAGAGTCGCTGGCGCCCCTGTGGGGCGGCTGGAACGAGGGCTGGTATGACTGGCCGTACTGGATAAACACGCCGGAAGGGCCGTATGAGTTCGACCGCTTCATAACGCATTACAGCGGCAAGGTGGTGGCTAACCTGAGTGCGCCCGACGGTAGCCAGATGCGCTGCCGGCTGCATCTGATCAAGCCGGCGAGCGGGATGGCCGGCGGTGGTGAGGGTGAATGTCAGATTGCGGGGGATGGAACGATCCAGGCGCGCTTCTGACGTGCCGCATGACAGGCGTCGGCCGGTATGTGTGCCGATCGTGTTTTGCGATCGAGACCTTGGCGAGCAGATAACGACTGAAATCTCTGCCTGAGACGATGACCCTGAAGAACCATGCCATGGTGAGTCGCAAAAACGCCAAACTGAGTGTTCCGTATCTGCGCCGTGGTATCGCGGCGCAGACGCTCGCGCTGGCGTTGGCAGGGTGCGCGGTGGGCCCCGACTTCCGGTCACCTGAACTGCCGCAGGGTGCCGATGGGCCTGATTACACCGCCACCACGCTGCCCGGCAGCACGGCCGCCGCGCTGCAGGTGCCTGGCAGTCGTGGCCAGGCGCAGCAATTCGCCAAAGGCGCCGACGTGCCGGCGCAATGGTGGCAGGTGTTCCGCTCCGAACCGCTGGACCAACTGCTGCGCAGCGCGATCGCGCACAGCCCGACACTGGCGTCGGCCCAAGCCACGCTGCGCCAGGCGCGAGAAAACTATGCCGTGCAGTCCGGCAACCTGCGGCTTCCACAGGTCGACGCACAGGTGGGCATCGAGCGCGAGCGCGCTTCCGAGGCCTCGACCCGGCAGTCGGGCAGGGAAACGCTGACGCTGTACAACGCCTCGGTCAACGTCTCCTATACGCTCGACGTGTTCGGCGGCGTGCGCCGCCAACTGGAAGGCGCGCAGGCGGCGGTCGAGGCGCAGCGTTTCGAGGTCGAGGCGGTGTATCTCACGCTCACCGGCAATCTGGTGACCACCGCCATCCAGGAGGCCTCGCTGCGCGCGCAACTGGCGGCGACGCGCGACGTGTTGGCGGCCCAGCGGGAGGCGTTGGGCATTCTTGAACAGCAATTCGACCTCGGCGCCATCGCCATGTCGGCGGTGTTGGCACAGCGCACTCAGGTGGCGCAGACCGTTGCGCTGCTGCCGGCGCTGGAAAAATCGCTGGCGCAAACCCGCAACCAGTTGGCGATTTACGCGGGCCGGCTGCCGGGTGAAGGCGGGCTGCCGGAGTTCGAGCTGTCCCCCCTGAGCCTGCCACAAACACTGCCGCTGTCCGTGCCGTCCGAACTCGCGCGCCAGCGGCCCGACGTGCGCGCCAGCGAAGCGCTGCTGCATCAGGCCAGCGCGCAGGTCGGCGTCGCCACTGCCAACCTCTACCCGCAGATCCAGTTGAGCGCCAGTTACGGCAGTTCGGCGGCCAGTGTGGACAAACTGTTTGGCGGCAACTGGATCTTCTGGAACCTGATCGGCGGGCTGACCCAACCGCTGTTCCACGGCGGTGCGCTGAACGCGCAGCGTCGCGCCGCCATCGCCGCTTTCGACGCCGCCGCGGCGCAATACCGCAACACCCTGCTGAGCGCATTCCAGAACGTGGCCGATGCGCTGCGGGCGTTGCAGTTCGACGCCGACGCGCTCAAGTCGCAGGCCGAAGCCGAAGCCATAGCGCGTCAGTCACTCAACCTGACCACCCGGCAATACCAGCTCGGCGCGGTCAATTACGTGCAATTGCTGAGCGCCCAGCAAGCGGTTTTGCAGACCCGCACTGCGCTGGTGCAGGCCGAGGCCGCGCGCTATGCCGACACCGCCGCATTGTTCCAGGCGCTGGGCGGCGGTTGGTGGAACCGTGGCGCGCTCGACGACGCCATGCTTACGCGCGGAAAGGACTGAACGATGGCTGAACAAAAGAAAAAACGGCCGCTGATAAAGCGCATGTTCATCATGATCGGCTGTGTGCTGGTGCTGGTTGCAATGTTGGCGTTCGGCAAGTACCTGCAGATCCAGAAGTTGATCGCCGCGGCCCCCAAGCCGGGTGCGCAGACGGTGAGCGCGATGGTGGTGAAAAAGCAGCAATGGCGGCCTGAACTGGCCGCGGTTGGCACGCTGAGCCCGGTGCGCGGTGCCGATCTTGCCTCGGAAGTCGACGGGCTGGTGGAACGCGTCAACTTCACGTCGGGACAAGACGTCCAGGCCGGTGCGCTGCTGGTGCAGTTGACCAACGATGCCGATGTCGCTTCTCTTCGCGCACTGCAGGCGGCAGCGCAGCAGGCCGCCACGGTGCTCAAGCGCGACCGCGCGCAATTGAAAGTGCGCGCGATCAGCCAGGCGGTGGTCGACGCCGATGCGAGTGAACTCAAAACCAAACGCGCCCAGGCGACACAGCAAGCCGCGATTGTTGCGCGCAAGTCGATCCGGGCGCCGTTTGCGGGCCGGCTGGGGATCGCCGCACTGAACCCGGGCCAATACATCAATCCGGGCGACGTGCTGGTCACGCTGCAGACACTGGACCCGATCTACGTCGACTTTTTCCTGCCGCAACAGCAACTGGCCGGACTCGCGGTCGGGCAGGTGGTGACGGTGAGCGTCGACACCTTTGGCGACAAGCAATTCAGCGGCAAGATCACCGCGATCAACCCCAAGGTCGACGCCAAGACACGCAACGTGCAGGTACAGGCCACGCTTGCCAACCCCGGGCGGAAACTGTTGCCGGGCATGTTTGCAGAGGTCAAGGTCGACGTCGGCCAGACGCAGGAATGGATCACCGTGCCGCAAACCGCCATCACCTACAACCCTTACGGTTCGACCGTGTTCGTGATCGAAGAGGGCAAGGGCAAAGACGCTCAATCCGGCCCGGCATCGGCATCGGCCGCGGCTCCCGCCAACGGCGACAACGGCAACAAACGCGGTAAAGAAGAGCAACTCACCGTCGAGCAGGTGTTCGTCACTGCCGGACCGACGCGTGGCGATCAGGTGGCCATCACGAAGGGGCTGGTGGCCGGCCAGCGCATCGTCACCAGCGGGCAGCTCAAGCTCAAGAACGGCACGCCGGTAGTGATCGACAACAGCGTGCAGCCGGCTGACGACCCGAACCCCACGCCGCAGGAAAAGTGAAAGGCAGGCGCGCCACATGAACTTCACCGACATCTTTATCCGCCGCCCGGTGCTGGCCATGGTGGTCAGCTTGCTGATTGTCGTGCTGGGACTGCGCGCGGCGTCCTCGCTGCCGGTCAATCAGTATCCAAAAACCCAGAACGCGGTCGTCACCGTGACCACCACCTACTTCGGCGCGGATGCTGCGACCGTCGCCGGCTTCATCACGCAGCCGCTGGAGGCGGCGATTTCGCAGGCGCAGGGCATCGACTATCTGTCGTCGTCGAGCAGCCTGGGGGTGTCGACCATCACTGCCACCCTGCGCCTGAACTATGACGCGAACCGCGCGCTGACGGAGATCAGCACCAAGGTCGCTTCGGTGCTCAACCAGTTGCCGCCGCAGGCCCAGCAACCGGTGCTGTCGGTGCAGATCGGAGAGACCACCGATGCGATGTACATCGGTTTTTACAGCGACACCATGGCCAACAACAACGTCACCGACTATCTGGTGCGCGTGGTGCAACCCAAACTGAATTCGATCGCCGGCGTACAGACGGCCGAAATTCTCGGTGCCCGCACTTTTGCACTGCGCGCCTGGCTCGACCCCGGGAAAATGGCCGCGTTTGGGGTCACCGCGGCCGACGTGAGCACTGCGCTGGCCGCCAACAACACGCTCGCCGCGGTCGGCGCGAGCAAGGGCCAGATGGTGACCGTGCCGTTGACGGCAGCGACCTCGCTGCATTCGGTCGACGAGTTCAAGCAACTCGCGATCACGAGCGCGGACGGTGCCATCGTGCGACTGCAGGACCTGGCCGAGGTGACGCTGGGCTCCGAGAACTACGACTTCAACGTCGCTTTTAACGGAATACGCTCGGTCTTCATCGGTATCAAGGTGGCGCCCGAGGCCAATATCCTCACCGTCGCGGACGCGGTGCGCACCGCGTTCCCCGATGTGCAAAGCCAGTTGCCGACCGGCTTGACCGGCAAGATCGTCTATGACTCCACCGATTTCATCAACACCTCGATCGAGGAAGTGATCGCGACGCTGGTCGAGGCATTGCTGATCGTGACGGTGGTGATCTTCCTGTTCCTGGGCAGCTTGCGCGCGGTGCTGGTGCCGGTGATTGCGATGCCGCTGTCGCTGGTCGGGACCTTTTTCGTGATGCTGGTGCTGGGCTATTCGATCAATCTGCTGACACTGCTCGCGCTGGTGCTCGCCATCGGGCTGGTGGTGGACGACGCGATCATCGTCGTCGAGAACGTCGATCGCCACATGCGCGAGGGCAAGACGCCGTGGCAGGCGTCGATGGTCGCCGCGCGCGAACTGGGCAGTCCGATCCTCGCCATGACGGTGGTGTTGATTGCGGTCTATGTGCCGATCGGCTTTCAGGGCGGCTTGACCGGTGCGCTGTTCACCGAGTTCGCGTTCACGCTGGCCGGCGCGGTGACGGTGTCGGCGGTGGTCGCGCTGACGCTGTCGCCGATGATGTGCTCGCGCTTTTTCAAGGCCGAGCAGGACAGCGGCAAGTTCGCGATGGCAATCGAGCGCACGTTCGAGCGCGTGCATCACGGCTATCGCGGGCTGCTGCGCGGTGTGCTCACCACCTGGCCGGTGTTGATCGTGATGGGCCTGATCCTGGTCATCTTGCTCGGCATCATGTTCAAGACGTCGAACTACGAACTGGCGCCGGAAGAAGATCAGGGCATCGTGCTGTCGCAGATTCAGGGGCCGCCGACCGCCACCATCGACCAGATGCAGACCTATGCCGATCAGGTCTTCAGGATTGCCAAATCGATTCCGGCGTACGAGCAGATGTTCCAGTTGACCGGTGTGCCCAGCATCAATGCCGGCATTGCGGGCGTGCTGCTCAAGCCGTGGGACCAACGCACGCACAGCGCGCACGACATCCAGAATGAACTGCAGCAGCGCTGGAACGGCATTGCAGGCGCCAAGGTGGCGGCGTTCCAGTTCCCGCCGCTACCGGGTTCCTCCGGCCTGCCGGTGCAGTTCGTCGTCACCACCACCGAGCCATTCCAGAATCTGAACACCCTGGCGCAACAGATCATGGACACGGCACGCGCCGACCAGAAATTCTACTTTATCGACGCCGATCTCAAGATCGACAAGCCGCAGGTGAGCATCGAAATCGACCGCAGCAAAACCGCCTTGCTCGGCATCACGCAGCAGGACGTGGCCAACACGCTGGGCGCGGCGCTGGGCGGCGGCTATGTCAACTACTTCTCGATTTCCGGTCGCTCCTACAGGGTGATTCCGCAGGTATTGCAGGTCGACCGGCTCAACCCCTCCGACGTGCTGAACTATTACATCAAGACGCCGAACGGCGTGGTGCCGGTGAGCACCGTGGCGAGCCTCAAGACCACGGTGCAGCCACAGACCCTGAACCATTTCCAGCAGCTCAACTCGGTGACCATCTCGGGCGTGCCGAGCGGTTCCCAGGGCGAAACGCTCGATTACTTGAGCGGCCTGGTCAAACAGTTTGCACCGAGCGGATACCACGCAGACTACGCCGGTCCGTCGCGCCAGTTCATAAAGGAATCGGGCAGCTTCGCGCTCACTTTCGTGTTCGCGGTGGTGATCGTGTTTCTGGCGCTGGCGGCGCAGTTCGAGAGCTTCCGCGATCCGGTGGTGATCCTGGTGTCGGTACCAATGGCACTGTTCGGCGCGATGATCTTCATCTTTCTCGGCTTCGCCTCGATGAACATCTACACCGAAGTCGGCCTCGTCACCCTGATGGGTCTGATCAGCAAACACGGCATTCTGATCGTCGATGTCGCCAACCGCTTGCAGCGCGAAGGCAAAAGCAAACTGGACGCGATCATCGAAGCGGCCGGCGTACGGCTGCGCCCGATTTTGATGACCACCGCCGCCATGGTGTTCGGTGTGGTCCCGTTGGTCATCGCCTCCGGCGCCGGCGCCGCCGGTCGTCAGGCGATGGGTATCGTGATCTTCACCGGCATGGCGATCGGCACGCTGTTTACGCTGTTTGTGGTGCCCGCGATGTATCTATTCATTGCGCAACAGCACAAGCGCGAGGACGAAGTCGGGGCCGACGGCGACCTGGCGACCCATCCCGTGGGTGCCGCCTGAAATGAACGTCCTCCGTCCCTCGACTCGTACGGAGCCTGCCGATATTCAGTCGCGACTTCGTTGCGAGAAACGGCCCGCAAGGTCATGTGGATTCGTGGCGTTCCGGAGCGCCACGAATCGCAGTCTGAAAACAATCCGCTCATCAGGAGACATATCATGATCAATCGCTCGCGCATTATTTCCACCGCTGTTGCCGCATGCCTTTGTGCGGCCACGGCCTCTGCCGCAGCCGCTCAAGAGATTGTGCTGGGCGCCTCGGTGCAGCTGACCGGGCCGCTCGCCAACACCGGCCGCTACTATCGCGATGCCTATCAGTTTGCGATCGACAAGATCAACGCGGCCGGTGGCGCCACAGTGGCGGGGGAGACGCACAAGCTGGCCCTCAAGCTGTATGACAACCAGTCCGACCCGAGTCTGAGCGTGCGCCAGTACACGCAACTGGTTTCGGAGGACAAGGTGAACTTCCTGCTCGGCCCATACGCCAGCAACTTTGCGCTCGCCGACTCGACGGTGGCCGAGAAGTACCAGGTGCCGATGGTCGAGGGCGGTGGTGCGTCGGGCCAGATTTTCGCGCGGGGGTTCAAGTACATCTTCGGCACGCTGGCGCCGGCCGGCAATTACTTCGGCAGCACGATCGAGATGATGAAGGCGCTCAAGACCCCGCCTCGAACCGTGGCCTTGTTGTATGCCGATGACGCCTTCGACGTATCGGTGGCGGAAGGTACGCGGCCGAAGCTGAAACAGGCGGGTTTCAACATCGTGATGGACGAGCGCTACAGCAGCGACACCAGTGATTTCAGTTCGCTGCTGTCGCAGATCAAGGACCGTAATGTCGATGCGGTGCTGGTCGCCGGGCACGAAACCGAAGCCCTGAACTTCGTGCGGCAATCGAAGAGCCTGGCGGTTGCGCCGAAGATGGTTTCGTTCACGGTCGGCGTGCCGAGCGCGGACTTTCGCAGCGCTCTGGGCAAGGATGCCGACTACGCCTACGGCATGACCGCGTGGCTGCCGAACGCGGCGCTGAAAGACCGCTGGTTCGGCGATGCCGAGCAGTTTGCGAAGGAATACAAAGCCCGCTTTGGCTACGATCCGGATTATCACGCGGCTTCCGGCGTGGCCGACGTCGAAGCGCTGGTACAGGCGATGGAAGACGCCGGCAGCACCGAGCCGGAAAAAGTGCGCGACGCGCTCGTCAAGGTGAATTTCGACAGCCTGTACGGCCCGGTCAAGTTCACCGCCGATGGCCAGATCAATCTGCCGCAGATCGTCATCCAGGTGCAGGATGGGCAGGTGGCGGAAGTCTACGACGCCAAGGGCTTTGTCACCCAGCCCAGATATCCGATGCCGGCCTGGGACGCGCGCTAGGGCGCGGCAGGGACGGCCGGGAAACTCCGCGTGGATCTGCTCGCACAGATTCTAGTCAATGGCACGCTGCTGGGCGGGCTGTACGCGGTCATGGCGCTGGGGTTGGCGTTGGTGTGGGGCGTACTCAACATCGTCAACCTCGCGCATGGCGCCTTCATCATGCTCGGCGGCTACGTGTCGTGGCATCTGTATACGTACCTGCACATCGATCCGTTCGTCGGCCTGCCGATCACCGCCGCGGTCATGTATGCGCTGGGCTATGCCTTGCAGCGCGGCTTGTTGAACCTGATCGTGCGTGCGCCGATGTTCAACACCCTGTTGATCACCTTCGGTCTCGAAGTACTGCTGACGTATCTCGCGCAACTGGCCTTCTCGGCCGATTTCCGCACCATCAATCCGTCATATGCCGGCACCAGCTGGCAATGGGGGCCGGTGGTGTTGCCGGTGGTGCGGCTGGCGGCGTTTTGCGTGGCGATTGTGCTCACGGTGGGGATGTGGCTATTCCTGCTGCACTCGCGCCTCGGACGTGCGATCCGCGCCTCGGCGCAGAATCTGGTGGCGGCGCGGCTGTATGGCGTTGAGCCGCGCCACCTTTACGCCACCACCTTTGCCATCGGTATCGCACTGGCCGGCGCGGCGGGGGGCCTTTACGCGACGGTATCGCAACTCAACCCCTATATCGGCGCCACGCTCACCGCCAAGTCCTTTGCCATCGCCATCATCGGCGGGCTCGACAACCCGCTCGGCGTTCTCGTTGGCGGGCTCTTCCTCGGCATCGTGGAATCGCTGACCACGCTGTACATCGGCCCGACCTACGCCGACGTCGCCAGCTTCGGCATTCTCGTGCTGGTGTTGATCGTGCGTCCCACCGGTCTGCTCGGAAAAGCGGCATGAAAAACTGGCACATCGTGTTGCTGGTGGTGGTTGTGCTGGCGCTGGCGGGACTGCCTTGGTATGGCTCCGACGTGCTGCTCCAGTTCGGCATCAATGCGCTGTTGATGGCGGTGCTGGCGCAGGGCTGGAACATCATCGGCGGTTACACCGGCTACCCTTCTTTCGGCAACTCGGTCTTTTACGGCCTGGGCGCCTACGGCGTGGCAATCGCCATGGTCCAGTGGCACCTGCCATTCGGCGTCGGTCTGGCTTTCGGCGCGCTGCTGGCGGTGGTGTTTGCGCTGCTGCTCGGCATCCCCGTACTGCGCCT
>RCMY010004489.1_pt1 | contig 12072 bp, 11 predicted proteins | sample 2041341 | NCBI WGS metagenome assembly RCMY01 (sample SAMN09708234, study PRJNA481090) | Marine sediment metagenome, whole genome shotgun sequencing project.
AGATTTGTACGGGGGATATGGTTCCCCCGTGCTTTTTAGTGGTTTCCCGATTTTCTTCCGACACTTTTTTCAAGTGGTGGTCAATGGGGGTGGCCGGCATTTTCGGCACTACGCTTTCCATGGAAGCATTTGCCTTTATCGGGGCGGAATCCACTGCTTGGGTGTGTCCGGATACCATCCCGCTGCCGACACACAAAGCGAATACCTTGTTGAACAATGTCCCGAAAAGGGATGCCGGGTAAAGTTGCCTCGTCCTGCTGATCGTTGAATGCCACGGCAGATCCTCGTCTATGTCATAACCCAGAAAGTAGAGCACGTCCATTCCCATACTGCAGTGTTCCACCAGTATTCGGTCGGAGGCAATGTTCTCGAGGTAACCCGTGATCAACAGCTTAAAAAAGACCACGGGGTCGATCGAGGGGTTGCCGGTCCTGCCGTAAAGTTCCTTCGTATCCCTATAAGAAAACTCAGGTCAAGAGTTTCGCGGAGACTTCTATAAAGATTTTCCTTTGGGATCCGGTCCGACAACCGGAAGCCGGGGAAGAGTTTTTCGGTATAGTTCTTTCTGCCTTGCATACCCTTAATTTACGGATTTCCGCACATTGGAAAAAGCAAAAATTGATATCTATCGGAGTTCTGCAACAGCCACGTTCGTTTTTTGGGACAATTTAAAAATTGACAATAAGAGGTAGATTGAGCTGGATTTTACGTGTCTTCGAGCTCAGTTTTTTTTCCAAATCTTATCAGACCGAATTAGGGTGTACTTGCTCGGATGCTTACCTATAGAACGCCTGAAGAAACTTCCCATAGCGCTAAGCAGAGAAGAAATAAGATTACTAGTAAAAATCACACCTTCTAAGAAGGTGGCTTTGGCTAGCCCCCTAAGGGGGTGACTATAGCAAGTGCTTTCAAACCATCAACTTTGCCTTCTTACTCAAAAACAGAACGCAACAGGGTCAAGGAGTACGCAATATAGGCAAAGCCGTCAGGACATTGCCACCTGCAAAGCAGGTGGATTTTCAAGGCGAATTAAAAACATCCAGGCCACACAAGCACCGCTTACTATTGGCGCTGCTTTACGGTTGTGGCCTTCGCAACCTGCATATCAAAGATGTGGACATGGATAGTAAACAGCTCCATATCCGCCAGGGCAAAGGTCGTAAGGACCGCTATGTTCCCCTGTGGGATCTGCTTATTCGTGGTAAACGAATCTACCTAAGCTTCAACAGCTGCCGTAATCGGCAATGTACACAATGTCAAGAGCACAAGCACAAAGCATCGTTACGGGCGCGCGGGTCGGAACTGCTAAATGTGCTTTAGTTTCATGTGGTAGTTACCCTTCCGGACACGCTGAACCAATTGTACTTATATGCTCCAAAAGAGGTGTACGATATTTTATTCAAGACCGCATGGGGCGTACCATACTACAGGCTTTTGGAACCAATCCAAAGTTTCATCGGTTTATATTCATAAATATTGGTGTGTGGTTGTGATTGTAGTTGTTAAAGATAAGCAATTCCTAAAAATAAGTATCGGCCACGCTGATTTATTGGCCTCCGCAGAAATAGCTAAAGAAAAATCTCAAAGCTGTAAACAAAGAAGTGTAGAGTAATCTCTCAACCATTTTAACAAAACTACCAGTCCATCATCGGCAAGTTTCTCCGATAACCTGCTCCATGGTATTCTCCTCAGCGATTAAAATCGCAAACTAATCGAATAAGACTTTGTATTCTATGAGTTTCGCAGAAGTCAAATTAATTTTGTACTATCTATTGAACCTAGGTCAGTAGGTGTATTGAACCAAATCTCACATAACCCATGATGCAATTCTACTCCCGGCGGAGCCTACTCCACTATTTGATTACAGCCTTGATTTTCACTGCTTTTTCGTACGCACAAATTTTTAATTCGAAAGGACTGAATGGTGTAAATATCGAAAATCGACTTCTTTAGTTTTGGTCCCAACGACAATTGTACGTTTTCCAGCAAGACGGTGCCCATTTTGAATATACCGTTGCGCGTAACAATGCCGATACTGGACAGGGCACCTATACCGTTGCCGATATCAAGGTAATATCAGTAATAAAGACTGGGGTACCGAACCATAACGATGACGTTGATGGTTTCGAGGTGGCACGTGAAGATGTCAGTACCATTGTTTCCATTCAAATGTACGACGTACCGAATGTTGTAGCGGGCACAGGTCCGGAATTTACGGCGACTTGGGATTTTTGAATGTCACCGAAGATGGTGCCGCCAACCTGGCACTTTCCGAAAACTCCAATTTGGTTGTAACGCATTCCGGTGAGAATTCTCCCTTTACAGTCCCACTGCGGCCTATTTTGAAGAAAGACGTTGCACCTACATATTTGACGTTTAAAAAGTTGAGTCATTTTATTGTTCGAATACTGCTCAATCCTATTTAATAATCGCCAAAGGGCGCTAAACCTCATTGAATGAAAAACATAGTAATAATTGGGGCTTCAGGTCACGGGAGTGTGGTTCTGGACTGTATCGAAAAGGAAGGTAAATACAACGTATCAGGATTCGTGGATTCCTTCAAGGAAAAAGGAACAAAACAAAACGGATACGAAATATTGGGAACGGAGGACGATCTTCCGTATTTGATGGAAATGTTCAATGTATACGGCGGTATTGTTGCCATTGGTGATAATTGGACCAGAAAGAGCGTTGTGAATAGGATTTCTGAGATAGTTCCGGACTTCAATTTTATTACTTCTGTTCATCCGAATGCCGTAATCGGCAAGGATGTGCGGATTGGAAAGGGTACCATAATCATGCCCGGTGCCATCGTAAATGTCAATTCGGAAATAAGGGATTTCTGTATTCTAAACACCAATGCATCCCTTGGGCACGATGGGGTTATGGATGACTTTTCCAGTATGGCATCGGGTGTCCGTGCCGGGGGAAACTTTCACTTGGGAAAATATTCCGTAGTATGCATGGGGGTCATTATAATAGAAAATGTAAGAATCAAGGAGCAGACAGTTATTGGTGCCGGTTCCCTGGTCATAAAAGATGTCGGGGGATATGTGGTCGCCTATGGATCTCCGGCCCTTATCGTGAGAAAAAGGAAGGCCGGTGATAATTACCTCAGCGGCAACAGAAACAAAACTTTCGTCTTGCCACTTATGGCCAATACCATAACAGATTGTCCCGCCAGACTCCAAGAACCAAACTGTTAGGGGAACTGCAATCGGCTACTCCATCAATTTTAATCATCGATTAATAGTTACCCTCTTTTCACCCTTAAGATACCTAGAAAACCTTGTTGCAAGGCAATAAATTCTAACCATTTTGTAAAAGGAAGATTATGAAATCAGTACCATTATTACTTTTGATGTTATGCATGGTAAGTGCGAGGATGTGGGCACAAAATGCACATTCCCATGCCAATGCAGCTAGTATCGACATTGAGGCCAATACCGTAACAGGTTGGACGGGGGGCGCGGTAATTTCTTCGGATGCGACCGATGCCCATCAGGGAAGTTTTTCTATAAGGGCGGTTTCAACGGCTTCGAACGGCCGTACTTTGACCTATACCTTCAGTGCGCAGGTCGGGCAACCATATGCCGTTCGTATTTGGGCAAAGGTAGGGCCACAGGTTTCAAATCCCGCAGCTCCGGCTTTTGCGGCCTGGTCGGGAATGACAGGGTTCTCGACCACCTTGATCCAGGGAACGGACTGGACGCAATATGTGTTCAATGTAACGGCTACCTCGACTTCACCTATAATCAGGATATATACGAGTAATATGGCCACAAGTTCTACGGCAGGCAATACCATCTACATCGATAACGTATCCATACTGGCCGTGGACTCCGAGCCGCCAAGTCCGGTCACGACCCTAGCGGCCTCGGGTACGATCGTCACGGGAACGGGGCTCACCTGGTCGGCCTCCACGGACAACATCGGGGTCGCTAGCTATCAGGTCTTCAGGGACGGGACGCAGGTCGGGACCACGGCGGGAACGGCCTATACGGTCAATGGTCTTAGCGCCAACACCTCCTATGCCTTCAGGGTGCTGGCGGCCGACGCCGCGGGCAATGTCTCCGCCCCCGGCAATACGATCAACGTCACCACACGGGCCGCAGACTCCGAGCCGCCGAGCCCGGTCACGACCCTGGCGGCCTCGAGTACGACCGCCACGGGGACGGGGCTCACCTGGTCGGCCTCCACGGACAACATCGGGGTTGCCGGCTACCAGGTCTTCAGGGACGGGACGCAGGTCGGGACCACGGCGGGAACGGCCTATACGGCCAATGGTCTTAGCGCGAACACCTCCTACACCTTCAGGGTGCTGGCGGCCGACGCCGCGGGCAATGTCTCCGCCCCCAGCAATATGGTCAACGTCACCACGCAAGGATCGGGCACCGGCACCGTGGATTACACCTCTGATAACGCGAACCTGGCCACGGTCGATTGGCAGGCGAGAAATCTATTCGCGGCCGAAACCTTGGGTGTCGGAACTACCGATACGCAGGGGTATGCATTGGCCGTAGCAGGAAACGTTGTAGCCGAGAGTGTTAAAATTGCATTGCAGATGAATTGGCCCGATTTTGTGTTCGAAAAAGAGTATGCCCTGCCTTCCCTATACGAAGTGGAGAGGCATATAAGGGAAAAAGGGCATTTATCGGGTCTTCCCAGCGCAGATGAAGTCAAGGCGAACGGTATCGATCTAGGGGAAATGAATGCCCTGCTGTTACAGAAAATTGAGGAGCTAACCCTATATCTTATGCAACAGGATAAAAAAATAAGGCAACTTGAGAAGAAGAGCGAAAGGCTCGGACCAGCTCAGAAAACCCTGGAACAAAGAAAAAAGGATAAGAAATAATTACTATAAAGCCGCTAGGCGAACCATACTTCTACTCCTATGAAATATTATGTGCTATACGTATTGACCTGTCTTGCATTTGGGACCAGCGCCCAGAGCATACGCAAGAATTATCAGGAAATGACGGTTGCGGAAAAAAGTGCGCTCGTCAATGCGCTCTACCAACTACGGACCGGACCGGACCTGATTAGCGACCTTGCCACTTTTCACAGTGACAATTTTAATTTTGGTATTTCACCCCGACCGGACATTCATTTTAACCTGCCCAATGAGCCCCAACGTCAAATTTTCTTTGCGTGGCACAGAATGCAGATGTTAGAGCTTGAACGGGCCATGCAGACCATAGACCCCCGTATAAGTATGCCGTGGTGGGACTCTTCGACGGACCAGTCCACGACATCGCCTTTATGGGCGCCCGATTTTATGGGTCAGTTCGATAACGTGTGGGCGTTGAACAGGAACCTAGGGAGAAATGGTCCGCTGCCCAACCCTACAACTGTTACGGCAGTACAGAATTCCAGTGATTTCCTCATATATTCCAATGACATGGAAAGGGGGGCCACACACAGGGGCGCCCATGCCTGGATCGGTGGTGCCATGAGCACCCCACTTTCACCAAGGGATCCCGTATTCTATCTTCACCATACCTATATCGATAAACTCTGGGCAGAATGGGAAAGTGTACATCAGGGCAAATCATCCTTTACTATCACTTCCATGCTGCGATATGACGGCACGTATGTTTTTGACGGTACAACCCTCCCCTCGACAGATCCGGATGATCTAGTGTCAAGCAATGCCCTGGGCGTGTTCTATGCCGAGAACCGATTGGCCGAAATGTATCGGTACACCGTAAGTAATGCCCATAGCCCGGTGGAAAATTTTTATTATCAATATGCTATAGAAGCGGGCAATGGTTTTATGGTACCATCCGGTGCCAACTGTAAAATAGAATCTATCAATGAGATCAGGCTTGTTCCCGGTTTTGAAGCGGTCGCCGGCGCCCTTTTTGTGAGCACGATAGATACCGACAACGAGGTTCTCCCCCAAGCACTATTCTTAAGTGCTAAAAATACAAGTAGGCAGGATCCATTTGGATACGATGAGGCAATTTTGGATGTCAATGCCTTTGATCCGAAGGAATTTGTTGCCAACGACATGACCATAACCTTTTCTCCCAATCCGTTTACGAATGTCATCGGAGTGCAAATGGATCGGAGCGTCCGCGCTTCGACGGTACTGATGTATAACCTATCGGGAAGAATCGTAGCGTCGAGATCCTTTAAAAATAAGGCCTATCTGGAAGTGGATAATTTGACCGATTTGCAGATAGGGCTTTATATCATAGAAGTTATCGCCAACGGAGAAACGGTTCTGAGAGGAAAGGTGATCAAGGGATAACGTGAAATTTGTGGGCAAAACCATGCGATTTTTTCTTTTGGCCCTATAACCTGCCCAAAAACGATTCATGGTTCATATCAAGGGATTCAAAGTTCTTGTCTACTATAAATTGGACCGGTACCATATCGCGATATGCAACCGGTCTAATTTGATGCCGCGCCTGTTCCCGTGATGATATTTTAAGTGTTTATGACTTTTCTTTGAGGGAACAATGCAATGGTGGATTCTGAGTTTTAAATAAGCTGTAAAAGAACCGATTGGCGCATTGAACGGCGGGGGAAAACAATGATTTCCTGCAAGCCGAAGAATTTTCAATCCTTTGGCATTATAGGCAAAATATTCAAGGACCTTGTTTCCATAGAACAATTCACATTGAAAATCGTTCTATTTTCCAATTTTTACTCTTGCAATCGGCTTGGTTCCTGAACCATGCCCCCATGTAATTTATTGATTACAAATTTTCGTTTGCCCGAGGATAGCAAAGGAATATCGTCTACGAAATCCAACCGGATTTCCGCGTCGGAGCCCAAGTGCATTTTGAATTCCACCTTAATCGCCTCTCCGCTATGGAACTCCGGCGATACGTTCAATTTGATTAAATACACTTTTTCACGCTCCTGTATAAACTGGTACTGTTTAATGTGTGGATATTTTAGGATATGGTAAACCACATAAGGAGACAACATTTTTCCTTCGGTATTTAAGACCATATCCATTTTTCGCCCTTCTACCCTGCTAAGTACGGGATATTCGATTCCATTTTCGGTGCATTGGTCCATCTGGCCTATATCACCGGTGTCATATCGGATCATGGGCATGCAGTAGTTGTACAGGTCCGTAATAATTATTCGCCCCCGATCTCCAGGTTTGGCAGGCTTGTCGTCATCCATTTCCAGTATCTCAACGAAATAACTGGCCCAGTTGATATGAAATTCGGTCCCCCCTAAGGACTGCTGTGCCAAAATTCCGTTTTCGACGTTGGAATATCGAGAGACCACGGGAACGCCCCAAAACGCCTCTATACTTTTTCGGGTATGCTGGTTTAGCGTCTCGGACATGGCGATTATGGAATTGAATCCCTTAATGGGTGGTGCCTTGTCCGTACTTTCCAAAAAGCGTTTAATTTCATCCAAGGCCGAAGCATAGCACAGGATTCCCTTTGGAGACCTATCTTCTGACATAGCACCAAGAAGATGTTCTATGTCTTTCGGGGATAAGCGGGATACCGGATGCATATGCACGTTTTTTCTCCAGACCATCCAAGGTTTCGATGTGTTGTATTGGTCCCAATGCCTGATGTAGTATAATTTATTGCCTATCTCAAAACCGGCTTTTCGGTTAAAATAGGTAACGTCGGCCGAATGCCGGTCCCTTTTGTTCTTGTCGTGGAAAACCCTAAATGGCGTTCCGGTAGAGCCGCTGGTGTAGACCTGATAATTTGTTTCGTCCTTGATTACCGAAGACCCGAAATTATCGTATTGATCACGGATACTGTTCTTGTTTATTACGGGAAAGTCTTCAATGGTACCAAATTCGGCAAACTGTCGATAGAATGGTGTAGTGTTTACAGCGTGGTTCAAAAGTTTGTGCAGACTTTCGGCCCTTCTGTTCCTTGATTCGACCGAGGAAAATTTTTCTATAATATTTTGAATATCCCTATAATGGGCCTTAACCTTGCTTCCTCTCAAAACATCTAAAGACCAAAACAAGCATTTTCTGAAATTTTGTAACATTTCCGCGGTTGATTTCATTTATTAATACTGGACTTCATCGGGGGGCTTTTTTAAACAGTCGCTGACACCAATGGATTCCAACGTTCGGTATCTTGGAATCACCCTGCGTTTATAAGTAGCAACTCAACCAGAAGAAACCGCCTGATTTTGTATAGATGTGCGGTTTTGGCGTAAGCATAATATTCTTTTCTTTATAAAACGTAGTATTCACATTCTTAGTACATGACAACATGCAAACTGGCGAACATCAGATATTCATATGCTAAAATAACAGGATAAAGCATTAATTTTAAGTAACTTATAAGAATAATTCCATTCATTTTTCTAATGGAGAAAACAAATGCTTGTGTTAAAATTAACGAATTGGCTGCAATACCCGACACACATTTCGGGGGTAAGTTAAACCCCGCGCGGGTCAAGCTGATCGCCCAATTTGTCCATGCGCTCTGCAGGGCACGCAGCGTCTGCTTCACGAAACTGGCCCACGCCTTCGACCACAAGGCTGCCCCGGAGTCCTGCGTCAGCCGCATCCAGCGTTTCATCGCCTCTTTCGCCCTGGACGGCGATCCTGTCGCAAGACCCATGTTCGCCCTGTTCCCGGAGTGGGAAAGGCTCGTGCTTGCCTTTTATACGTTCCGCGAATCTTTTTCGCTGAATGGGCCTTCGGCCAACTGACCCATCGGGAAAGACTCTCCGACATGGTAATGTGCATCGGTGCCAATACGAAAAAACTGTACCATCTCGGTATCGGCAGGGCAATGAGCAAATCGACCCTGAGCCGGGCGAACAAAAAACGGGACTGGCGGATTTATCGTGACCTTGCGCTTTCGCTCATATCCAGGGCGAAGGAACTTTATAAGGGGGACAGCCAGCTCGAGGTCGATATAAAGGACAACGACTTCATCATCGACTCCTCGACCATCGACCTCTGTTTGAGCCTTTATCCCTGGTCGAAGTTCCGCAAGGCCAAGGCTGCGGTAAAGATGCACACGAAAATAGACGCGAAGAACTCGATCCCCGATTTCATACATATATCGGACGGCAGGATGCACGATGTCAACGTACTCGACATGATCGTCTTCCTGGCCGGTGCCTTTTATGTAATGGACAGGGGCGACTTCGAAAGACTTTACTGGATACACAGGTGCGGCGCATATTTTTTGATCAGGGCAAAGAAGAACATGAAATTTGAGCGGGTGTATTCCGCAAAGGTCGACAAGGCGAAGGGACTGAAATGTGACCAGACCATCATACTTGCCGGGTTCTATTCGTCCAAGGACTACCCGGAAAAGCTCAGGCGCATAAAGTACCATGACAGTGAGACGGGCAGGACTGACCTTAATTTACGGATTTCCGCACATTGGAAAAAGCAAAAATTGATATCTATCGGAGTTCTGCAACAGCCACGGCCGTTTTACGTAACTACTTTTCCGAATCACAGATTCTTTTTCAGAATTTCCCAAATGTGGTCTCTTTTACTATTCTCGTTAATTCACCTTTTATGGGACACAAAAAGTATATTTAAACGGTGGTGTCATGACGGTAAAAGAAGCCATTAAAATCCATAAAACCTTAAAACGAAATGCGAAAAATTAAAATGATAGCGGTAACGAGTGATACAGTTCATCCTTTAACTACAAAAATTGCTGAAGGAAATAGCACAACACTTTCAACAAACCATCACCAGCTAATGTACCATAGAAGTCTGGTACTAAACCTATTTTAGTTAAACTGATAATTGTAACCGTAATAAATAATATTTGTATGTTAAGAAAAAGTGTATTGATAACTATTTTCGCAATTTCCCTTCTAGGTTGCGATGACAATGTGGGTGAGCAAAGACGTTGTGATGAAGGATTTGTGGGACAAATCGGCCCTGATGGAACTTATTTTTGTGCACAAATAAATGAGGAAGATTAATACGCTGTTTTCTAAAGGTGGGTCTAAGAGGAACGCTCAAATTGCTGAATGTGCTACGCGGTACATCCCGTATTAACTATGATCACTACAATGTCATAGTTTAAGCAAACGATAAAAAAACCCATTGATTTTTTCCTAACTTACTAACTCAAATTCTTGTAAGTATGAATAATTCCGTTTTCTTCTTTGTTTTATTGATGGTTGGAACTTATACTTTCTATGGACAGAATTCACTTAACTACATACGGAATACTCACCAGAGTCGATGGCTGCAAAAAGATTGGAGTGATATTGGTTCATCACCATATGGAATAGGACTAAGGACATATGAAAGTGAAACCTCTCAAGAGTTCAGGGTGAAAAAGGATTTTAAAGATTCTTTTAGTATTCAAATATCCAGAGATTCCGTGTCGAATCCTGACGTAGTAAAAATGCCAATTTATGAACCCAAAGGCATTTATTACTTAAAAATCTTTGAAATCGACACTACCCAGTTATATTATCTCAAAATATACAGTCCCGATTGATTTTAGTAAAGCTATATTTTGGAATAGTTCAGATAAACGATAATCAAAAACATGAGGATTGCCGCTAATCATAGGAACGTTTACCACTTCGCCATCTTTATCGTTGGGCTCTCTATTGTGCTTTCTTTGGTTCAGATTGTTGTAGAATCCCTTTCTGGATATCGGTTCTACCTATTCAGTGATTATTTCGAGCCGTGGTTTTTATTGATCAACATAATCTCCATTGCAGTTCACCTGATATTGATTTGGTACTTCCGTGTTAAAAACTACAGGGTTGCATTACTAACCGTTGTAGCAACTTTTGTAGCCACAATGGCATATACCCTGTTAGCTTACAAGGCTCTATCTGATAAGGAATTGCAGAATTTGGTTCCAGGGGCGTTTGTAATGTTCCTATGTGTAGGATTGATTTATTCTGTAAGCCTTTTTACTTCGAAGACAAGACATAAGCGATGGCTGTTTTGGGCAGGAATTATAGAGTTCCCCGTACTGCTCATTTTGATCGTACTACAGCTTTGGGCAATGAACACCGAGAACGGAACTATTCTCCTTGCCATTGGCAAAGTCACGCCGTGGATTTTAGTTATAGTAAGCCTGGTGCTTGTCTTTTATATATTAAATTTTAAAGAGGAGTTGAATTTGCTTAAAAACAAAGGCAACGCCAGACCTTCTAAATTATTCACGGGTTTACGCAATGGGCTTGGCGTGATTTCCATGATTGCAATCATCCTGGTTTTGAATAATTCTTTTTCGGAATACGCTTGGCAAAGGGGAAAAGTTGAGCGGTCCAGACAATTGGTAGGCGATTTTGAAGCCAGAACCTATGTGAACGATCAAAGTGACACGCTCAGGTACCGGTTATTAATTCCCAAGGATTATGATAGCAATAAGGAATATCCTTTAGTAGTCAACTTACACAACGGGGGTGGAATTGGAAAGGACAACTTGATCCAAATGGATGCAACCAACACCGCCCAGCTTTTGACCACCGACGAGAATCGTGAAAAACATCCTGCTTTTATATTCTTGCCCCAAAGTCCTTCAAACTCCGGTTTCGGAGGGGTTTTAGATGATCCGGGTATTTCAGGCCTGATTTTCGAAGCCATGGATAATCTAGAACAACAATACCATATCGATGACAAAAGACGCTATGTAATAGGGATGTCCCTCGGGGCTTATGGCAGTTGGTATTTTATTGGAGTCAAACCGGAAAAGTTTGCCGTGGCCATACCCATTTGCGGAGGAGGAGATCCGGCCATGGCATCAAAGATGACGGATATTCCTATCTGGGCTTTTCATGGTACAGATGACAAAGCGGTACCAGTGGATTTGACACGGGACATGATCAAGTCCATACGGGAAGCTGGAGGAAGTCCAAGATATACGGAATTTTCAGCAGGACATCTTATCTGGGACAAGGTTCAAAGTACCCCTGGATTCGTAGACTGGCTTTTTGACCAAAAGAAGGATTGATGAACTGAGAAAGTTCAAATAAAGGATGGAAACTGTCGTATTTTATTTAAATGAGTAATTAGACAGTTTTGGCGCGGTTGGCCTTTGTAGTAAAAGTAAGTTCTTTTTTGACCCTAGTGTCGATACGCTTGTATAAACGAGCTACTTCAGTTGTAGGTTCCAA
>RCMY010004490.1_pt1 | contig 12072 bp, 12 predicted proteins | sample 2041341 | NCBI WGS metagenome assembly RCMY01 (sample SAMN09708234, study PRJNA481090) | Marine sediment metagenome, whole genome shotgun sequencing project.
CGTGACCTCGAACAGTGCCTCCCGAGCCATCGCCTACCAAGGTGAGCCCGGCGCCAACTCCCACGCGGTGTGCGTTGAGCACTACCCCGACCGTGAGGCGATGCCCTGCGCCTCGTTCGAGGACGTCTTCGACGCCGTGGAGAGCGGTGAGGCTGAGCTCGCGATGATCCCGATCGACAACTCGATCGCGGGCCGCGTCGCGGACATCCACCACTTCCTGCCCGACTCCTCGTTGCACATCATCGCGGAGCACTTCCTGCGGATCCGCTTCCACCTGATGGCGATCCCCGGAGCGAAACTGGACCAGATCACCACCGCCCACAGCCACGTCCACGCCCTGGGTCAGTGCCGCCGCATCATCCGCGAGCACGGGCTCACCCCGATCATCTCCGGCGACACCGCCGGCGCTGCTCGCGAGGTCTCTGAGGCCCAGGACCCCACTCAGGGGGCCATCTCCCCACCACTGGCCGCAGGGATCTACGGGTTGGAGGTGCTGCTGCGCGATGTGGAGGACGAGGACCACAACACCACCCGCTTCGTGGTGCTCTCACGTGACCTCATCGAGGCCAAACCCGGGAACGGTCCGGTCGTCACGAGCTTCATCTTCAACGTCCGCAACCTGCCCGCCGCCCTCTACAAGGCGCTGGGCGGGTTCGCCACGAACGGCGTCAACATGACCAAGCTCGAGAGCTACATGGTTGATGGATCCTTCAGCGGCGCCACCCAGTTCCTCGCGGAGGTCGACGGCCACCCCGAGGACCTGCCCCTCCAGCGCGCCCTGGAGGAGCTGAGTTTCTTCACCACCGACGTGAAGATCCTCGGCGTCTATCCGGCCGACGCCTTCCGCGGCTGATGGATCCACTGGTCGTTGCCCTGGCGTTCGGCACGATCTTCGTCGTCGAACTCCCCGACAAGACGTTCCTGGCCACCCTGGTCCTGGCCACCCGCTACCGACCGATCCTGGTCTGGATCGGAGTCGCCCTCGCCTTCGCCGTGCAGACCACGGTCGCGGTGGCGCTCGGTCAGCTAGCCACGTTCCTACCTGCGGACGTCGTACGAGTGGCTTCGATGCTCCTGTTCTTGGCCGGGGCTGTCCTGCTGCTCCGCGAGGCGAGGTCCCACGCCGAAGCTGACCCCGACGACCCCGGACCCATCGCCCCCGCCAGTGGGTGGCGGGCGGTCGCCGCCAGTTTCCTGGTGCTCTTCGCCGCTGAGTGGGGTGACCTCTCCCAACTACTGACCCTCTCCCTCGTCGCTCGGTACGACGACGCACCCAGCGTCTTCCTCGGCGCTCTGGCCGCTCTGCTCACGGTCAGCGGGTTGGCTGTGGTGGTGGGCCGCAGCCTACTGCGGGTGATCTCCCTGGAGCGACTGCACTACGGCGGCGCCGCCGTGTGCCTGGGTCTAGCGACCTTCACCGCCGTCGAGCTGATTCGCTGAGGAATTCGGACCCCAAGAGGGGTTCGGTGAGAACGCAGAAGCAATAGGGTGACGGGCATGACATCAGCACAGGTCCAGCAGTCCCCGGCCCACGGGGCCGACAGCGAGGTGGGCCGGCTGCGCACGGTGATGCTGCACCGGCCAGGCAACGAGCTCAAGCGCCTGACTCCTCGCAACAACGACCGCCTCCTCTTCGACGGCGTGCCGTGGGTGGACCGGGCTCAGGAGGAGCACGACGCCTTTGCCGAGACCCTGCGCCACCGCGACGTCGAGGTGCTCTACCTCGCCGAACTGCTCACCGAAACCCTGACCCAGCCGGAAGCCCGGGAGGCTGCGGTCGAGACGGCCATGGCCGACCTCGAGCTGGGTCACGCCATGCGGATCTACCTCACGGGGCTGCTCTCCGAGGCGAGCCCCGAGGAGCTAACCAGCTACCTGATGACCGGGGTCCGCAACGACGAGGTCCGCGGCGGGTTCGGGCTGGTCACTTCGCTGCTCTCGCCGTACGCCTTCCTGGTCGACCCGCTGCCGAACCTGCTCTTCACCCGCGACTCCTCGGTCTGGATCCGCAACCACGTGGCGATCACCTCCCTGGCCATGCCGGCCCGGAAACGCGAGAGCCACCTGACCGAGCTGATCTACCACTTCCACCCGCGCTTCGCGGGCTCTCCACGGATTCACGGCCACCACTTCGAACACGTGGAGGGGGGCGACGTACTCCTGCTTGCTCCGGGCGTGATCGCCGTCGGCGTCGGTGAACGCACCACCCCCGCCGGCGCCGAGAGGCTGGCCCGCCAGGTCTTCAAGGCCGGTCTCGCTGAAACGGTGCTCGCCGTTCCGATCACCCAGGAACGCGCCACCATGCACCTCGACACCGTGTGCACGATGGTCGACGTCGACAAGATCGTGATGTACCCCAACGTCGCCGACAGCCTGACCGCGTACGCCGTCACCAAGGAACCCGACACCGGACCCGGCACTGACGCCGACCTCGTGCTGCGCGTCGCCAAGGCGCAACCCTTCCTGATCGCGGCCGCGAAGGCCATGGGCATCGAGGCGCTGCACCAAATCGACACCGGCCTCGACCCGGTCACCGCCGAACGCGAGCAGTGGGACGACGGCAACAACACCCTCGCCCTGGCTCCCCGGGTCGCGGTCGCCTACGAGCGCAACGACGAGACGAACGCCCGCCTGGAGGAGGCCGGCATCGAGGTCGTCCGGATCGCGGGCTCCGAACTCGGCTCGGGGCGAGGCGGTCCCCGCTGCATGAGTTGCCCGATCTCCCGGGATCCGCTGCACGGCTGAACGACCGCACAACTAGGTGGACTGGACCAGTCGCCGAGTGGCGGACCCCTCAGCGCAGACGCTGGACACGTGGGCAGCGCTCGGCAAGGATCAAAAGCACCGCTCCCACCGAACCCCCCACCACTTGACGGCACGGAAAGGCTCGACATGGCTTCGTTCTTCGACATGTTCACCCCCCAGGAGGTCGCGCGCATCAGCGCCGCCGGAAATCGGGTGAAGCTGCCGTCCGGGTGGTCCCCGATCTGGGAGAAGACCCCCGCCGACAAGGCCTACATCCTGCTCAGCGGCACCGTGTCGGTTCGCCGCAAGGGCGAAGAGGTCGCGCAGCTCGGCGCCGGCGAGATCATGGGCGAGGCCGCGATCATCGGTCACTCCTTGCGGACCGCGTCCATCGTCGCCCTGACCCCGCTTGAGTTGATCCACCTCACCGATGAGGCCGTCCTGCAACTCGTCGATGAGATGCCCAGCTTCAAGGCTGCCCTCGATGAGGTGGCCAAGTCACGTCTGGGATGAACGAAGCGGGCCACGAGCCAGACCCCACAGTGGACCCGACCTCGACCTCTGAACCCGATCTGAGCGACGCCCTCGAGTCGGTTGAAGCGTTCCTCCTCGGTGATGCACCCAGCTTGACTCGGCTTCAGGTTTCCGAGCGGGCGGGGCTCCCTCTCGCCCTCTCTAAGGAGCTGTGGCGGCTGATGGGCTTCCCCCAGGTGGCCGACGATGACGTCGCGTTCACCGAGGCGGATGTGCGAGCCCTGGAACTGTCTCGGGACCTCATGCATCTCGGCATCCTCACCCCGGAACGCCAGTCGGCTCTGGTGCGAACGTGGGGCCGCAGTTTCGCTCGTCTTGCTGAGTGGCAGACCAGCCTGCTGACCTCGGTGGCGATCGAGTCCGGCGCCGACCCGGCCGAAGCCATCGCGTACCTCACCGAAGACGTCCTGCCCCGCGTCGATGAACTACAGAGTTACGTCTGGCGGCGGCACCTGGCGGCAGCCAGCAATCGGATGATGGCCGTGGAGGCTCCCGGCTCGAACTCCGCGCCCCAGGCCGTGGTCTTCGTCGACATCGTCGGCTACACCGCGCGGAGCAGGACCCTCTCCGATGAAGCGCTCGTCGCGTGGCTGGAACACTTCGAAGCCAAGACCCTGGAGATCGTGGTCGATCACGGGGGCCGAATCATCAAGAACATCGGCGACGAAGTTCTCTTCGTGTGCGACGACATCGAGCAAGCCGCTGCCGCCGCCTGGGCCATGGTGCGCGCCGGCGACGACGAGGACGACCCGTTCCCGGAGGTTCGGTCCGGGATCGCCTACGGCCCTCTAGTGAACCGGCTGGGCGATGTCTTCGGTCCCACGGTCAACATCGCCGCGCGGCTCACCTCGGTCGCACGCCCCGGGACCGTGGTCGTCAACGAAGAGGCCTACGAGGCCCTCAGCGCGACCCCGAGCGAGGACCGGTCGTTCCGGAGGATCCGGCGAGTATCGGTCAAGGGCTACTCGCGGCTGGCGGCGTACGCCATGCGACTCGGCCCGGAGGACTAGCCCTAGCAGACCACCTGAGGGCATTGAAATACCCGACCGCTGCGGACGGGGGGTAAGCAGCGGCCGGGTAGGAGCGGAGTTTAATGGCTCGGCGGGGTGGTGGGAAATCAGCGAATGGTGACCTGGCGGTTCGCCAGACCCGAGCGAGCCGAACGCTCCTCGGAGGTGAGCGGGGTGGTGCTGGCCAGCGCCTCGACAAGCGCGGCGCGGAAGGTGGCAGCGGGCTCCTCGAGTGCAGCGGCACCGGTCCCGACGGGCAGGTCCCACACGGGCGCGAGCAGACCCTGGGTGCGGAACATGCCGACCAGACGGGCGCCCTCGGCGATCACGTCGGCCCCGGAGACGTGAAGACGGGCCAGGGCGTCGAGCAGTTCGCTCTCGGGCTCAGGCATCACCCAGCGCAGGTGCTCCTTGGTGCCCACGTTGGTCCAGTACGCCGCCTCGACACTGCTGAGGCGCTCGGTGGGGGTGGCCGATTCGTTGGCCTGGTCCAGAGCGCCCTCCAGGGCGGAGGAGTCAGCCACATCGGCGACCCAGTACTCGAAGCCTTCGTGGACGGTGACGTCCAGGCTGGGGCTCTCGATGATGTCCTGGAGACGCGGACCCTCGCCGGGGGACTCGGTGAGGCCGACGATGCCGGGCTCGCTGCCCAGTTCTTCGAGGGCCTTGATCAGCACGGCGGCCAGATCGCGCGAGGGGTCGCCGAAGTCGTGCTGAACCTGCAGGCCCAACCAGACCTGGCCGCTGTCGCGGACCATCGCGGGGGCCGCCATCGGCAGCAGGCTGCACAGTTGGATGGTGCGGTCGGCGAGCTTGTCGACGTTCGGGACGTCCTCGCGCAGCACCAGGCTCGCCGTGGCAGCGGGGACCAGCTCGCGCATGGCGACAAGGTCGCACTCGCCGGGCAGGCCCTCGAAGGGGCGGGCGACGTACACCGCGCCGGCGCCGCCGGGGGCTCCGTGGCACGCCTTGTAACGCTTGCCGGAGCCACAGGGGCACGGCTGCCGGGGACCGACCTCTCCCTCGGCGAGCGGGGTGTTCTGCTGGGACTTGGTACGCGAACGCTTGGCCATGCGGAGAAACCTACTCGGCCCCCCTGCGGGGGTCGGGCCCAGTGGTCGTCCCGGACACAACCGGTGGACCTCAGTCGCCGAGCAACTCGCGGATGTAGGCGGGGCGGTCGGTGATGACGGCCTTCACCCCCAACTCCATACAGAGCCGCAGGTCCTCCTCGGTGTTGACGACCCAGACGTGCATGTCGCGCCCGCTGCGGGTGATCCACGTGCCCAGACGGGGGTGTTCGTGGAGGAGCTCCATGCCGGGGCCCACCAGCCAGTCCTTGCCGATCATCCGGCGCAACATCGGCCAGTGGTGCTGCTTCTCGAGGAGCTGGACGAGTTGAACGTCCGGCGCCATCCGCTCCACCCGCTGTAGGGCGGTCCAGGAGAAACTCATCACCCGGACCGGCGACCCGGGCTGGTCCCAGCCGAACTCACGGAGCATCTCGACCACTCGCCGCTCCACCAGACCACCGAAGCGGGTCGGGTGCTTGGTCTCGATCGCGACTTCGACGCGACGGTCGTAGTCCGCCACCGTCTCCAACAGTTTGCGCAGCGTCAGAAGCCCGTCAAGGTTCTCGTCCCGGTCGGGCGCCTCGTCGTCCAACTCCGACCAGGGGTTCTTCCAGGCGGCGAAGTCGAGTTCGGAGAGTTGGGCCAGGTCCATCGTGGAGACCGTGCCGCGGGTGCTCGCCGTACGCCGCAGGTCGCGGTCGTGGACGCAGACCAGGTGTCCGTCGGCGGTCAGGCGTACGTCGCACTCGAGGCCGTCGGCACCGGCTTCCAGGGCCCGCATGTAGGCCCCCAACGTGTGCTCAGCGTTCTCGTGGCTGGCTCCACGATGGGCGACGATCTGGGGCCTCATGCCTCCACTATGTCTGTTGCTCCCCGCTCAGGCCAGACATTCTCTCGGCGGTGCGGTGGTCAATTCGCGGTAGTCCCTGACGTTTGTGCGAGCCCGCGCGGCGTGTCGTCGCACAACGGTCAGGGACTATCTCGGTGGGAGGAACTAGCGGGCGCGCAGGAACTGGCCGAAGTGCGGCACCGTGAACTCCACGCTCCCCCGCTCGGCGGAGAAGACGAGCCCCTTCTTGATCAGGCCGTCGCGGGCTGGGGAGAGTGACTGGGGTTTGCGGCCGATCGAACGGGCGATGTCGGCTGTGGTGATCGGACCGTCCTTGAGGTCGGCGCCCAAGTCAGCCATGGCGGCCATGTAGTCGCGTTCGGCCGGGGTGGCGCGGTCGTAGCGGGCGCCGAAGAAGCCGATCGCGAGCTCGGCCTCCGCGATCGGAGCGGCCTCGCGAACGTCGTCGATCGTGATTGGACTCTCTACCGCCGCATCCCAGGTGACCTTGCCGTAGGCCTGAACGAAATAGGGGTAGCCGTCGGTGAGCCGGTAGAGCTCGTCGAGGGCCTCGTCGGTGAACTGGGCGTCTTCGGTCGCGGCGGGCACCGACCAGGCACGGTCGGCCATCTCGCGGGGCAGCCGGTCGACGCGGTGATAGCGGAAGAGGCGCTCGGCGTACGACTTGGACGCGGCGAGGGCCACCGGCAGATGTGGGAGCCCGGCGCCGACGACGAGCAGCGGCGCCGACTGCTGGCTGATCTCGTGGCAGGCCCCGCACAGGGCGGCGAGTTCGGCGGTGGGGATGTCCTGCATCTCGTCGATGAACAGGGCGATCCCCACGCCCAGGTCACCGGCGAGGTGGGCGACGTCGGAGAAGAGTTCAATCAGGTCGAGTTCGAGGTCGCCGGAGTCGGCGCGACCTCGGACTGCGACGGCGTCGACCGGCGGGGTCCACCGCATCCCTTTGCGGTCGGCGAGTTGGGTGCGCAGGGCGAAGGACTTGAGTACGCCGCTCACAGACTCGACCCGATCGGGGTCGCGGTGGCGATGGGCGACCTCGCGGACCGCGGCGTGGATCGCCTGGGCGACCGGGATTCGGATGCTCTGGTCGGGACGGGCCTCGATCTTGCCGGTGCCCCAGGCGCGACGTACCGCTTGACCGCGCAAGGCGTTGAGCAACACCGTCTTGCCGACGCCGCGCAGCCCGGAGAGAACCATGCTCCGCTCCGGGCGGCCCGCGGCGATGCGTTCCAAGGTGACCTCGAACTGATCCACCTCACGATCCCGGCCCGCCAACTCGGGTGGGCGCTGTCCAGCGCCGGGGGCATAGGGATTGCGTACCGGATCCATGTCACCACCGTATCCGCGTCTCTAGGCTTTTTCGTAGAGGCGCTTAGCGGCGGGTAGTCCCCATGACTCAACTAGGGTGCGTAGGTGCCTGAACTACCTGAGGTGGAGGCCCTGGCCCAGGACCTGCGAGGTCGGCTCGACGGCCGCGCCATCACCAAGATCCACCTGGCCGCCTTCAGCGCGCTCAAGACCTTTGACCCGCCGCTGACCGCCCTCGAGGGCACGCTGGTCGACGGGGTGACCCGCCACGGAAAGTTCTTGGACATCGAAGCCTCGGGGCTGCACCTGATCTTCCACCTCGCCCGCGCCGGTTGGATCCGCTGGCGCGACGAGGTGCCGGCCCTGCCACCCAAGCCCAGCAACAAGTCGCCGCTCGCCGTGCGAGTCGTCCTCGATGACGACTCGGGGCTCGACATCACTGAGGCCGGGACGAGGAAGTCGCTGGCGGCGTACGTCGTCCGCTCCCCCGCCGATGTGCCCGGGATCGCCCGGCTCGGGCCCGATCCGCTGGCCGACGACTTCACCCCCGACGTACTCGCCGCGATCCTGGAGACCGAGGGCCGCAAACAACTCAAGGGCGTCCTGCGCCACCAGGGCACCATCGCGGGCATCGGCAACGCCTACTCCGACGAGTTGCTGCATGCCGCGAAGATGTCGCCCTTCAAACCCGCCAACAGCCTCGACGAGGCCGAGCTCGAGACCCTGTACGACGCCATCCGTGGCACCCTCGGCGCAGCGGTCGACCGCTCGCGGGGACTCGCCGCCAGCGAACTCAAGGGCGAGAAGAAGTCGAACCTCGCCGTCCACGGCCGCACCGGCGAGCAGTGCCCGGTGTGCGGGGACCTTGTGCGCGAGGTGTCCTTCGCGGACTCATCGCTCCAGTACTGCGCGACGTGTCAGACCGGCGGGAAACCGTTGGCGGATCGGCGTACGAGCAAGTTCTTGAAGTAGGTCGCTCAGCCCTGCGCTGAGGCGGGGAAGAAACGTCTGCGCGCCCACAGGGAGACGTAGACGAGACCCACGAGGACCGGCACCTCGATCAGTGGGCCCACGACCCCGGCCAGGGCCTGACCCGAGGTGACCCCGAAGACGCCGATGGCGACCGCGATGGCGAGCTCGAAGTTGTTGCCGGCGGCGGTGAAAGCGAGCGTGGTCGTGCGCGCGTAGGTCATCTTGAGGAAGACACCGAGGGCGAACGATCCGAACCACATCAGGGCGAAGTAGGCCAGGAGGGGAAGCGCGATCCGGGCCACGTCGAGGGGCTGGCTAGTGATGGTGTCGCCCTGGAGGGCGAAGAGGATGACGATGGTGAACAGCAACCCGTAAAGGGCGGTGGGTCCAATGCGGGGCAGGAACGTGCCTTCGTACCACTCGCGGCCCTTGGCCTTCTCCCCGAACGTGCGGGTCAGGAACCCGGCGATCAGCGGGATGCCGAGGAAGATCAGGACCGACTTGGCGATCTCCCAGGTGGAGACCTCGAGGCCAGCCTCGTTCGCTCCCTCGCCCAGTCCCAGCCAACCGGGAAGCAGTTCGAGGTAGAAGTAGCCGAGCCCGGCGAAGGCGACGATCTGGAAGACCGAGTTGATCGCGACCAGGATCGCGGCGGCTTCCCGGTCACCGCAGGCGAGGTCGTTCCAGATCAGGACCATGGCGATGCAGCGGGCGAGGCCGACGATGATCAGACCGGTGCGGTACTCCGGCAGGTCGGGCAGCATCAGCCAAGCCAGCGTGAACATGAGCGCCGGGCCGAGGATCCAGTTGAGGAAGATTGACGCACCGAGCAGGCGCTTGTCGGCGGTGACGTGACCGAGCTCGTCGTACCGCACCTTGGCCAGGACGGGGTACATCATCACCAGCAGGCCGATGGCGATCGGCAGCGAGATCGAAGCCACCTCGACCCGGGCAAGCGCGTCACCCAGGCCCGGTACGCCGCGGCCCAGGAGAATCCCCACGACCATGGCGGCGAGGATCCACACCGGCAGGAAACGGTCCAGCGTGGAGAGCCGCTGCAGGACGGCGGCGTCCTCCGAGGCGGTGTGCTCGACGGTTTGCTTCATGCGAGCACTCCAATGGTTACGTGGGGGCCGCGCCCAGACATCGTCATACGTCGATAGTGGCCGGTGACCCCCGTAGGGAGCCAATTGGCATCGACGGCTGAGGATATCCGGGCACGGTCAAGCCCCAACAGGCGAACTTCGCGTCCCCAACAGGCGAACTTCGCGTCCCCAACAGGCGAACTTCGTGGTTATTCGGGGGCGGGGAGATCGATTCCGTCAAGGGGGCCGCCGCAGGTTTCGGTGGCGTAGGCACTGAACTCCTCGCCCAACTTCGTCTCATCCTCGGAGAAGTCGTCGCCGAGGGACTCGAAGTCCTCCTGGGAGGCGTCGTCGTCGAGGTCCTCGATGGACTCCATCGACAACTCGAAGCCCTCGCGGGCGTCGTCCGAGATGCCCTTGGGGGTGCCGGTCTCCTGCATCGTCTCGGCCCACTTCTTCAGGCCGGCCACGATCGTCTTGGCCTGCTCCTTGTCGTCGGCTTCGCCGTCGACGTCGGCCAGGATCTCGTTGATCAGGCTGTTGTAGGACTCGCAGAAGTCGGCCTCTTTGGCGTCATCGGGGGCACCGGACGCTCCCCCGCCTCCACAGGCACCCAGGACGACGGACAGCGCGGCCACGGCGGCGCCAGCGCGGAAGGCCCGACGGGCGCGCATCAGTCCTCGCACGTTTCGGAAAGGTAGTCCTGGAAGGCGTCGGCCTGGTCCTTCTCGTCATCGCTGATCTTCTCGTCGAGCTTGCCCAACTCCTCCAGGGAGCTGTCGGCGTCGAGGTCGAGGATGGTCTGGGTGGTGACCTCGAAGCCATCGCGAGCGTCGTCGGAGATGTCCTTGGGGGTGCCGGTGTCGACGATCTTCTGGACCTCGGTCTGGAGGAGCTTGATGGCTTCCTCGGGCTTGCCGGTGGGATCGAACTCGCTCATGGCGTCGTCGAGCCCGGAGAAACCGGCGCAGAAGTCCTTGGTGGAAGCGTCGTCCGGCGAACCGCCGTCACCACACGCCGTCAGCGAGCTGGCGGCCAGAACCAGGCCAGCGATGGACAGAGCAGGCTTCAACATGTCGACTCCTCATGGGTTTCGGACGGGGCAACACACCCCGGAGACCTCACATTCAGTCAGATCCGCGCGGCACCCGCAACGGTGCCTCCCATCGTGGACCCCTGGCCGCGATCAGATAAGGAAGCGTTCGGAGGTACGTCGGCCGCGGCCAGGCGACCACACCGAGGCTGGCCAGGTGCGGTGTCTCCCACTGCACATCGATCAGCCGCGGCTCCCGATCGACGTCCTGACCGTCGAGCATCACGTCCACTAGTCCCATCAACGCCACCTTCGAGGCGTCGCTGACACGATGGAACATCGACTCGCCGGCGAACAGCCCACCCACCGCGACGCCGTACAGGCCGCCGACCATCTCGCCGTCGCGCCAGGCCTCCACGGAATGCGCCCACCCCAACTCGTGCAGGCGCAGGTACGCCGCCCGGATGGCCGAGTCGATCCAGCCCCCCGAGCGTTCGGGGTTGGCGCAGGCGTCGATCACCTGGGCGAAGTCGGTGTCGACGCGGATCTCCATCTCGCGCGCGGAGCGCCGCATAGAACGCGAGACCTTCAGCGCATCGAGCGGCAGCACCCCGCGGTGGACGGGACTGAACCACCCCATCGGGTCCTCGGGCCCACCGCTGGGCATCGGGAAGAGCCCCAACCGGTAGGCCGCCAGCAGGGTCCCGGGCTCCAGATCCGCCCCCATGGCCACCAGGTCGTCCTCGCGGTCCCACTCGCCGTGGTCACCGAACAGCCACCGGGTCGGTGGTGGCTCAATCGGACGACGGGCGTTCACAGGGACACTGTCCCACCTCCGGGAAGGGCTCTTCGGGCTACCTGGGTCGACCCTGTTCATTGACGCTCCTCACACCTCATCGGCGCAGGGTTTCGACGATCCAGCCCTTAAGATCGAGCCATGGGTGTGATGAGTAGTGCGAGTCGGCGGATCGCTCCGAAGGTGACCGAAATGGCCCCCGGGCTGACCACGTCGTTCGTTCGTGAGTCCCTGCACCGCGCCATCGTCGGCGTCGGTCCGCTGCCGGGCGCTGCCGCCGCTGCCGAGAAGCAGCTGGACGAGCAGAAGGGTGACGTCAGCAAGGCCGTTCACGAGGTCATCGAGAATCACGTCCGCTACGCGGGCGCCCAGGGGTTCATCACCAACATCGGTGGGCTGATGACGGCTGCGTTGACCATCCCCACCAACGTCACCGGCCTCGCGGTCCTGCAGGCCCGGATGGTCGCCGGCATCGTGCACCTACGCGGCTACGAGCTCGACGACCCGCGGGTCCGCAACGCCATCCTGGTCAGCATGCTCGGCGAGGGCGGCGTGGACCACCTGGTCAAGAAGCGCAAGATCCCCGGACGGCCGCTCGCCCTGGCCACCGCTGAGACGGACGACCCGGCGATGCGTGCGCTGTTGGCCACCGAGGTCGCAGCG
>RCMY010006502.1_pt1 | contig 12071 bp, 12 predicted proteins | sample 2041341 | NCBI WGS metagenome assembly RCMY01 (sample SAMN09708234, study PRJNA481090) | Marine sediment metagenome, whole genome shotgun sequencing project.
ATCACCGGCGGCGAAGCTTAATCTGAACACCCCAGGCGGGACGAGAATTCTGAAAAATTCGCCGCCCTCTATGAAGGCCGCCAGTGCGTCATCGCCCGTTTCATCATCGATCAATAATCCTTGCCCGCAGACGTTTTGACCTGAAGCGGAAAGACAGCCGGTAGTCCGGTGCGGTTCCACATCAGACCAGCGGCTTGGGGTGTTTGCTCGGGTGCTTCCTGCTGGGCGTTTGCCAGCAGAGGTGCGGCGCACAGAAGCAGCGCCAGAATTAATCTGGCCATTGGTTCGATGCGTATCAGTTTTGGCAAATCAGCCTCTTTCTAATTTCTATGGCGCAGCCTTTGCACCATCTGTCATCATAACCTGTCGGCTTACGCACGGCGACTGAGAGTTTCAGTCAAACTGCGCTGGCCCAGCAAGCGGTGGATGGATGTGCAGACTGATATCTAATCTGCCCGGACCGTTTCGCAACGATTACGATGGTGAGCGTCCCTCAATCCCTCAGATCAATCCACCTCGCCACCTAAGGCCCAGTTCTGTTTCACCATGCCATATCCGGCGCTGCGGTGTGGTTTTTAACCTCTGAGACGGCAATTCGCCGTCAGGCAGAACCGGCGTTCAAATTGACCCCGATCAATGCCCGCTGAAATTGCATCAGCTAGGCAAGGCGCAGATTTTACCCCCGTGAGGACAGATAATGACCTGGAAAGCCAAACTCGACGAGACCCGCGAAGGGCTTCGCAACCTTAACGGTGCGATTTCTGAAACAACCCGCGCCTTCAATGCGATGGGCAAAACCGTAAAGCAAGGCGGCACTCTGGATTTCAAGACCAAGGAATTCGTGGCACTCGGTATTTCCATCTGTATCCGGTGCGAGCCGTGCATCTCGCTGCACGTCGAGGCTCTGATCAAGGCTGGCGCAACACGTGAGGAGCTTGGCGATGTGCTGGCAATGGCCATCCAGATGGGTGGTGGTCCGTCGATGATGTACGCCGCCAAGGCGCTGGATTGCTACGACGAGTTGACCGGGTAAAATCACGCCTCGGCATGCCTTGGGCACGTTGCCCGCCACCCCTGCGCACCAGCATCTCGCGCTCGGTGACGTCCGGTCAAATACCCATGTTCGGACGGCCATTCGTGCCGTCCGAAACTGATGCTCTGAATCCAAGCCTAGCCAGCCAATAGGGGCCACCGTAGGTGATGGCGCGAAATCCAGACGCCCGACAACCAGTTACTGCTGTATCGATTGGATCCAAGTGACAAGGTCGACAATGGGCTTGCTGGTCATGATCGGCTGGCCGGATTCTGTTTTCAGCGTGACGTCATTGCCTTCGAAAAAGTCGCCATAAACAGGCATCGGCGAGCCGTGGCTGACCAACGGGTCGCGCCCGTCGATGCGCCATATCACCCGCTGAAGCGGAAACTCATCGCCATTGTTACGTTGCAACTGCGTTAAATCGGTCGGCTGCAAAAGCAGCACAGGGGCCATCGGCCCTGCGCCATCCGCGTCCATGCCATGGCAGCTTGCGCATCTGTGCTGATAAAGGCGCTCACCTTCTGCTATGTCCTGTGCCATCGCGGGCAGGCCGATGACCACCGCCAGTAGCATCCCAATCCGTAAACCTGACATCAGAGCCTCCTTGCTGCAGCATATAGCGCGGCGCAAATCAGTGGCGCCGACTTTGATGATACCGTCAAAATATGGCATTCACCAGATTGTATCGTTAGGGATCCCCCCGCCCCGAAATCCACGTTTCACACACGGATTTGCCGCTGTCAGGACAGAATGAAGAACACCTTGCGCACCTTTGTAAGGTTCTCCCATGTGCCGTCAAAGCCTGCCGCCACGACAAAGCTGTCCCCCGCGCCAAACATGCGCGCCTGGCCAGAGCTATCCGTCAGGCGCACGTCGCCCTCCAGGATATGGCACAATTCGTCATAGTCGCATTTGCACCGCTCCTTGTGCGGTCCGGCCTGCCAGATGCCCGCGATAGCGCCTTTTTCACTGGTCTCAAAATGACGCCAGCTGCGGCTTTCATACGGAGTATCGACGGCAGCAGGATCGTCGATAAGCGTGTCGCGCGGCGTGATTGCCACCGCATCAAAGGCAATGACGTGTTCGGGGTTTTTCATGCAGATGTCTCCTTCAAACTACGATCCGAAACCAATTCTGAACTTGTCCATCGCTCTGAGCAGCAGCGAGCGCCGTCCATCCCGATCCTCGCGGGCCAGATCGGCCTGCGCCCACTTCACTGCCCAACTACGAAAGGGTTCGGGCGGGAACGGCACGGCGGGACTGCTGAGCAATTTCAGCTGCGTGCGTTCTGTTGTCTTGCCTTGCAGCAGGTCCAGCATCGTCAACGCGGCAAACCGGGTGGCGGTAACCCCCTGCCCCGCCATCGCATAGGCGACACGGCCTTGCATCGCGGTCCCGGCAAAGGCCGTCAGCCGCGCCGAGGTGTCGATGATGCCGCCCCAGCGATGGCTAAAGCCAATGTCGCCCAGCGCCGGGAATGCCTCGCGGAAATTCCGTTCGAGCGTTTCATAGCTTTCGGCGCGGTCGTGCAGATGCGGATCGCGCCTGCTGCCGAAATGATAGATGGCGTCATATCCGCCCCAGAGGATCCGGTTGTCGGCGGTCTTGCGGAAATAGTGAAACTGATTGCCGCTGTCGGCGATGCCATATCGCCCCTGCCAACCGATGGCCGCAAGTTGGTCGTCGGTCAGTGGTTCGCTCATCAGCGTATAATCCCAGATCGGGATAATGGCCGCACGCAACCGTTTGAGCAGCGGCACTGCTGCGTTCGTGGCAAGGATCACCTGCCTGGCGTCGACCATGCCGCCGGCTGTGGTCAATCGCACGCCGTCAGCCATTTTTTTCAGCCCAGTCACAAGTGTATTTTCGTAAATATCCACGCCGCGCTGCACCGCGGCCTTTGCCAGCCCGTCGACCAGCCGTGCCGGATTGACCAGTGCATAATTCGGCTCGAAAAGACCGGCGCTGTATTTCGGCGTTTTAAAGCGCTCATCCAGCGCCGCGCCTTCGAAAAACTCGGTCTCTATCCCGAAGCGCGCATAGGCGACCTACATCGCGCGCAGCCCGTCTGCCTGCCATGGCGTTTCAGCGACGTTCAACTTGCCGCTGCGCTCAAACTCGCAATCGATCTCGTAAAGGGCCAGATCGCTCTCGAACTCATTCAGGTTTTCGCAGCCCAGCCGGATCAGCGTGTTGGCCTCATTCGGCCAGCGGTTGACGGCGTTCGCGACCCCATGCGAGATGCTGGGCGCACAAAATCCGCCATTTCGTCCGCTGGCGGCGTCGCCTAATTTTCCACCTTCTAGCAGGACGATGCGCGCGTCGGGAAAAGTCTCGGCGGCCTTCACGGCGGACCACAGGCCGGCAAATCCGCCGCCAATGATAGCCAGATCGCACGAAATATCGCCGCTCAGCGCCCCGGTGCGGAACGGGCTGCTCACAGTCTCACGCCAGAAAGGCGCGGGTGTCGCATCCGCAAATCGGCAGAGCCGGGTCATGTCGGGCGGGTCGGCGCGGGTGTTCATACTTTTCCCCTACTTTTTTCAACCAAGAGCATACACAAGAGCATACATCAGCGCCCCGTGATCTTGTTGGCGAACCGGGCCAGCAAAGAGGTCTGCGTGCCGCTGCCTTTGGCCTCGGCCCGGTCAGCAAGATGATACAGCCAGTACATTGAATGAATACCCAACCATCTGAACGGCTCGGGCTCCCAGCGGCGCACCTTGCGGTTGACCCATGGCAGCGACGTCCTCTCGGTTGCGCGCTCCAGCACGAGATCAGCCAGCGTCTGGCCCGCCATATTCGAGGTGGACACGCCGATGCCGACATATCCGCCCGCCTTGGCAATCCCGGTCTCACGGTCAAATGCCGCCGTCGCACACCAATCGCGTGGCACACCCAGAACACCGCACCACGCCTGATGTAGTCCGATCTCGCGCGTTTGCGGCAAAAGGCGGGCGAGAATACCCTTGAGCTGCTCGATTGTTTCGGGCTGGGTCTGGCCCCGCACATCCACGCCCGATCCAAAGCGGTAAGGCACGCCGCGCCCGCCCATCGCGATGCGCCCATCGCGTGTGCGCTGCGCATAACAGTACGCATGCGAGCCATCGCTCAGCAGCTGGCAATCGTCCCATCCCAGATCGTCCCACATGGATTGCGGCAAGGGATCAGTCACCACCAAGGCGCTGTTCAGCGGCACCCATTCGCGCTTGCTGCCCTTCAGGCTGGAGGTGTAGCCTTCGGTCGCGCGCACGATCTTGTCCGCAGTGACGCGGCCGCGATCCGTCTGAACGCAGCCCTTGGAAATCTCACTGACAGCTGTCTGCTCAAAAATCCTGACGCCCCGACGTTCGACCACGTCGGCCAGCCCCCGGACCAGCTTGGCGGGTTGGATCCGCGCAACACCGTGCTCGACCAATGCGCCCTGTGCGTTGTTGACCCGTATTTTCGACAGCGCCTCATCCGCCCCAATAACGGAAACGCGGGATTCCGGCACGCCCGCGGCAATGAACTCGTCACGGCTTTCATGCATTCGTCGCATCTGCGCGGGCGAGCAGGCGTAGGTCAGACAATCGGTCCGGTGAATGTCGGCGTCGATGCCTTCCTTTTCGGCTACGCGAATGATTTCGTCGACGGTGTCCAGCAGCATCCGCTCCATCCGGGCGACATCTTGCTGCGTGCCGTTGTCCAGATAGTTCTGACGGCTCCAGCTAAATCCGCCCGACAGCCATCCGCCGTTCCGCCCCGAGGCGCCGAAACCGGCAAATTCACGGTCCAGAATGACGATGTTCAGGTCTGGCCGGATTTCAGTCAGATAATACGCCGTCCACAGCCCGGTATATCCGGCCCCGACGATGCAGATATCCACATCCAGATCGCCGGGCAGTGCCGGGCGGTAATCAGGCACGCCGCCGATATCATCATACCAGAACGAGATACCGCCATTCTTGATTTCGCTCATCTTCAAATCCATCACGTTTGCTGCGCAGCAATCGCCCTCGACTACCCTGCGCACACAAGGCCTGTGTCCAAAACCCTTTGCAGCAGCCATTCCTGCCTGCGGCCGTCAGGCGAGCTATGCCCAAAGGTTGGCGACAACGCAATCAGATGGACCTCGCCAACCGTAAAACTGCAAACCCAAGGATCCGATTTTACGGTCGCGCGACGCTCTCTCGAAATGGGCCCCCAAGCTATCGCGTCCAGCAATAACGCGGTTCATGCCGTGTCGTCTTGATGACGGCGAATGCAACGACCTTGATACAAACGTGCCGCCCTTTTGTAGGCAATATTGGGGATACCAAACCCTCGATGAACACCTTAACCTTACGGAAGGCACCGACACCCTAACAGCCAGAATCGAAGGAGACGCTTAATGAAACAAGTAATTTCAGGACTTACCTTTGCGCTTGCGGCAACTGTCGCCCTGCAAGCCCACGCAGAAGGCCCCGTGGCGGGCGAAGTCGCCGAAGGCTCGCTTGACGGCAAGACTTTGACTTTCGTGTCGTATGGCGGCGTCTATCAGGATGGGCAGCTTGCCGCGCTGGAGGATTTCGTTGCGAAATCCGGCGTGAAACTGCTGTCAGACGGCCCGACCGAGCTGGCCAAGATCCAGGCGCAGGTGGAATCCGGCAATGTCATGTGGGATGTGGTCGATACCGGTGATTTCATGCCCTACGTGCATTGCGGCACCCTGTTTCAGAAGCTCGACTTCTCGAAACTCGACATTTCGCACATCCCCGAGGGCCAAGTCGGGGATTGCTCGGTTCCCGCGATGAACTACGCGGTCATGTTTCTTTACAAGAAGGAAACCTATCCCGAGGGCGGCCCCGAAAACTGGACTGATTTCTTCGACACCGAGAAGTTCCCCGGCACGCGCGCCGTCCCCGGCTATGCCGATGCCGAAGGCTACATGATCGAACTGCCGCTGCTGGCCGATGGAATTGCCCAGGCAGACATGTTCCCGCCCGACATCGACCGCGCCCTGAACAAATGGCGCGGCATGCGTGACAATGGCAATCTGATCCTGTGGACCACCGGCGCAGAAAGCACGCAGCTGATGGAATCCGGTGAGGCTGACATGGTCATCGCCTGGTCGGGCCGTGGCATGGCCGCGCTGGAGAACGGCGCCGAGTATGTGCCTGTCTGGCAGGATTGGGTGGTCGTAAAGGACCAGATGACCATTCCCGTCGGCGCGGCCGATCCCGATGCCGCCCATGCCCTGATCAACGCGTATCTGGGCAAACGCGCGCAGGAGATCATGACCGAGCAGACCTCCTATTCGCCGATCCACAACGACGCACAGCCTGAGGTTGACGAGCTGACCGCGCAGTTCCTGACCAACACACCCGAAAAGCAGGCGATGGCTTACAACCAGAATATCTCCTACTGGGTTGAGAATTACGATGCGCTGAGCGAGAAGTGGGCCGAATTCATCGCCGGTAGCTGATCCCGACCCGAGCCAACTGGCGGCCCCGTATTGCGGGGCCGCTTTCATCGACAGTCACACATTCGCCGATAACAGGCGCGCAGGGGGAACACATGCCCGCAACACACGTTCGCCGGTTTCTGGGTGGCCCCGCAGCCCTGACGCTGCCCGCACTGGCCGTCCTGATCCTGGTCATGGCGGTGCCACTGGGCGCCATCGTCCTGCGCAGCTTTACCGAACCGGTAATCGGTGTGCAGAATTACATCTGGTTTTTCGATACGCCGGTGAACATCACCGTGTTGCTGAGAACGTTCAAAATCGCCGCCGTGGTAACCCTTTGCTGCGTGATCGCGGGCTATCCTTACGCCTTTGCCATCTCGGTCGCCGGGCCGCGTCTGCGGCTGCTGCTGATCCTGTGCGTGCTGGTGCCTTTCTGGGTTTCGGGGATCGTGCGCACGCTCGCCTGGGTGATCCTTTTGCAGGATTCAGGCGTCATCAACCGGTCTTTGGTCTGGCTTGGTTTTGACAAGTTAAAGCTGATCCGAACCCAACTGGGCGTGACCATCGGCATGACGCAGGTGTTGCTGCCGTTTATGATAATGCCGCTTTATGCCGTGATGCGCGGCATCGACCTGCGGCTGTTGCAAGCGGCCCGCAGCCTTGGCGCGCGCCCCATCAGCACCTTTTTTCAGATCTATCTGCCGCTGTCCCTGCCGGGGATTTTTGCGGGCGGGACCATCGTCTTTATTCTCTCGCTTGGCTTTTACATCACGCCGCTGCTGCTGGGCGGGTCGCAGTCAACCATGCTGTCCACGCTGATCCAGCAACAGGTTCTGTCACTGCTCAAATGGGGCCAGGGCGGCGCCATGGGTGTCGTGCTTTTGATCGCGACATTTGGCCTGCTGGCCGTCGCCGCGCCGTTCATGAAGCGCAAATATCAGATGAGCGGAGGTAACAAATGAAGCGCTTTCGCCCTGCCAAGCTGCTGCTTGGGCTGACCTGCCTGCTGATCTCGATCTGGCTGGTGGCGCCGACGCTGGTCGTCGTGCCCATGTCCTTTGCCGGTAAGAAATCTCTGGCCTATCCACCCTCGGGCTTTTCGCTGCAATGGTACGAGAATTTCTTTACCAATCCGCAATGGTTCGACAGTTTCATCGTCTCGCTCAAGGTCGCGGTCATGGTGTCAATCGTGGCGACGATCATCGGCACCATGGCGGCCATCGGGATCGAACGGATGAAAAGCCGCGCGGGCGGGCTGATCCGCGCGCTTCTGATCACGCCGATGGTCGTGCCGGGGGTTGTTCTGGCGATCGGAATCTATGCGGTCTACCTTGACACGCATCTGGTCGGCACCTGGACCGGCTATGTGCTGGCGCATACGCTGTTGGCCATTCCATTTGTGGTGATCGCCGTCGGCGCAAACCTTTCGGTGTTCGACGTGCGGCTGGAGACAGCGGCGGCCAGCCTGGGAGCGTCAAGGCTGGCCACATTCTTTACCATCACACTGCCGCTGATCCTTCCGGGCATCCTGTCAGGCGCGCTGTTCGCCTTCGTCACATCCTTTGATGAGGTGATCGTTTCGCTGTTCATCACCAGCCCGCGTCTGAAGACGCTTCCCGTCCAGATATTTTCGTCCATCACTCGCGATTCGGACCCGACTGTTGCCGCTGTCGGATCGCTGGCCTTCATTATAACGACGCTCTTGATTACGACAGGGCTAATCCTTGGAACCCGAAGAGGACCCAAACAATGACTGAGATACGCAAGGGCACCTCGATTGATATCAACGGTTGCAGCAAGCTCTACGGCTCTTTCACTGCGCTGGACGATGTGAGCCTGCACATCGAACCGGGCGAGTTCATGTCCTTTCTCGGGCCGTCCGGTTCGGGCAAAACGACGACGCTGAACTTGATCGCAGGCTTCACCGATCTTACCGAAGGCGACATCAGACTGGACGACAAACCGATCAACAACGTCCCGGCGCACAAGCGCAATATCGGCGTCGTTTTCCAACACTATGCGCTGTTCCCGCACATGACCGTCGCCAAGAATGTTGCCTATGCGCTGCGTCAGCGCCGCGTCCCCCGCGCCCAGAGGGACAAACAGGTGGCGCAAGTGCTGGCCAAAGTGCAACTTCAGAATTTCGCCCATCGCTACCCCTCCGAGCTGTCTGGCGGGCAGCAACAACGGGTGGCACTGGCCCGCGCCATGGTGTTCAATCCCACGGTTTTGCTGATGGACGAACCGCTGGGCGCGCTGGACAAGAAGCTGCGCGAGGTCCTCCAACTAGAGATCCGCCGCATCCACCGCGAGCTGGGCTCGACCTTCGTTTATGTGACGCATGACCAGGAAGAGGCGTTGGTCCTGTCAGACAGGATCGCCGTGTTCAACAAGGGCCGGATTGAACAGGTCGGCACGGGCCACGAGCTGTATTCAAACCCGCAAACGTTGTTTGTCGGCCAGTTCATCGGCGAAAGTTCAATCCTGCGCGGCGCGCACTCGGTTTCGGGTCAGGATACCGCGCTGGATGTCGGTGGCGTCAAGGTTTCGGCGCCAGGTGCGCCAAAAGACGATGGCGCTCAGGTCATACTGCTGCGCCCCGAAGATCTGACCATAGCGGCTGTCGGCATCGGCATGGATGATGGCGGGCGCACGAACAGGCTGCAAGGCACGGTGAGCGAGGCAATCTATCTGGGATCAGGCATGAAATACGTGGTCCTGTTGAGCGACGGGACCTCGGCTGTCGTGCGCTCGTCCAATCAAAACAGCCCCTTTGGCATCGGCGCGCAGGTCCAGATGGCATGGCGTCCGCAGGACGGCAAGCTTTTGACCGATGACGGGTCTGTCGGTGAACACTGAGCCGATGGAAATGGGTTGGGGTAAGGGAGACGATGATGTCCGCTAACGTTGACGAGAAAACTGAACGGCTGGCCGTGTTCTGGCACGACGATGTGCTGACCCATGACACCGGTGCAGGCGTGTTCGAAGCGCCGCCCTCACCGCTTCTTGCCGAGCAGGTCATGCACCCGGAAAGCGCGATGCGCCTGCGAAACATGCGCTCGATCCTGCAAAACGGCCCGGTCGCGCCGCGGATTGACTGGCATGAAGGCCGCCATGCTACCCGGCAAGAACTGCTGACCTTCCACACCCCCGACTATCTGGACGAGATTTTTGCAGCGGATGCTGAGGGCCGCCAGTTTTCCTCGACCACCTTGATGAGCAAAGGAAGCCTGCGGGGCCTACTCGCGGCGGCGGGCACGGCACTTGAAGCGGTTGAACACGTTTGCGCGACAGGTCAGGTGACCATGGCCCTGCAGCGCCCGCCCGGCCACCATGCCGCCCCAGCCATGGCCGACGGCTATTGCTTCTTCAACAATAGCGGCATTGCCGCGCGACGCGCGCAACAACTGGGCCTCCAGAAGGTGGTGATCATTGATTGGGATGTTCATCACGGCAATGGAACTCAGGAAGGGTTTTATACCGATCCGACCGTTTTCACCGTGTCCATGCATATGGATCACGGATCTTGGGGTCCAACGCATCCCCAGACAGGCGCAGCGGACGAACGCGGCCGCGACGCCGGGATCGGTTTCAACCTGAACCTGCCACTTCCTACGGGGTCCGGGGACCGCACCCATCTTGCGGCATTTGAAAAATTCGCCATCCCGGCGATTGAGCAATTTGCGCCAGATCTGATCATCATCGGCAATGGACAGGACGCGGGTCAATTCGACCCCAATGGCAGACAGATAGTGACATTGACAGGCTTCAACAGCCTTGCGCGCGCCGCACGGGCGCTTGCCGATCGGCTCTGCCAAGGGCGGCTGCTGGTGGTCCAAGAAGGCGGATACAATCCTGCATATGCCGCGTTCTGCCTTCACGCCACCGCCGAAGGTTTTCTGTCCGAGGCGTCCACGCTTGCAGATCCCTTGGCCTATATTCCCGAACCTGAAGCCCGCAGCTTGGCGGAGATCTCGGATCTTGCGCAAAATCTATCCGACGCAGGATGGAGCTTCACCGCTTAGGGCGATTACTGAAGCCTGCTCATCGGAACTTCTCAGGAGCGGGTCATGATACAGGGAACGCAAACAATCACATAAATGCGCTGACGAGAGGCCTGTCACAGACATGGAGCGGGCTTCTGGTACGCAGTATCTCTCTGAAAAGAAAGTCAGGACCATCTTGGACAGATCGCGCTCCGCGCACAGCATCGCCTGGTGACCCGTCACAGCATTGTACTAACGGATTCTACGACTCACGTTCGCGACCAGAATGCACCGTTTGAGAAGGTTCGCTTTTAAACGGACCATCGAGCGCAATGCCCAGAGAGCTATAATGCCGGATCAGTGTGATCATCAAGTCGGAAGGATTGCGCCAAGTCAGTACGCGCGAAATACAGCGGCGGGGTTTGGTCGGATTGCTGTAGGTCTAGGACATCGTCCCGGCGCCTACAGTACTGAAAGATGCAGCGTAAATTACACGAATACCGCAGTCAGGACCCGAACGGCCATCGAAAACCTTTGCCGTTAACCCGCACTAGGAGGGCATGAAAGGAGCTGATAGCCGACGTTGACAGAACGGGTCGCGTCAGGGTCCGGGCGGTCGTATCTCAATGGTCTTTTTATTTTAATTAGGTCACCAGTATTTTTAACGCACATGCTAAATGGCCTTCTCCGTCAACTCCGCGAAAAACAAAGCAACAACTCAGTAACTTTTTCATAATGTGGAGCAACTTCGTGCGGCAGTCGGCAAACGTCCACAGAATCAGAGGTTTTGAGAAAATTTCCGAAGAAATGGCGCTCGGGGGTCTCCACATTAAACGTATAGATTATTGTAAATAAGGCATTTTTAAGATTGCCGCCTGAAACATACCCTTCAATCATACCCCCAAACCTCAGTTTGACGGGCTATAAAGGTGCCGTTGAAACCCTCTGAATGAAGACACGACGCTATCCACTCCGCCCAATGCGTCAGCGCCTTCTGCGAATGTCCCAAACTTCAGCTTGAGGTAATCGGGAAGCTTTGAGCGATCGAGGTCTTCAACGCCATTGGCAACGTAGTGCCCAAGCACATAGTCTAGGAACGCGGCCAGCCTCTCTTCGTACTCGACACCCAAACGGCGGCGTCCGACCTCGGCACGATGTTGGCGGGTCATCATGTTTCGTGAGTAGGCGATGTGTGAAAGCACATCGTAAATGTCGCTGTCGTGAGCCAGCAAAGCATCCTTTACTTGCATCAAGACAAGAGCATCATAACCACGCTCACCAAGCCGCTCCATCAATGCCTTGCGCGTATCTGGATCGCTCCATAGATCGCGCAGCTCATCTTCGTCTTTGAACAACTCTGGAAGCTCGCCAAACATCCGCTCGATAAACTGAGCCGCGCTCATAGGTTTGCCGTCTGGTCCCCAAAATGTCGTCGCTGAAATGTTGACGATATGGTCATCAGCCAACTTGATTTCGACCATTTCGCGTACTGGGTTGGTGCTTGGCTCGTCTGAAGGATCTGGCCCATCCACTGGATCAGGTTTCAGGGATGGTTCCTTTGGGTCAGACGGCGGGCTGACGATGATGTCTGCCGGATCGCCGTCCCATTCCAGGTCGTCGAAGT
>RCMY010004492.1_pt1 | contig 12069 bp, 10 predicted proteins | sample 2041341 | NCBI WGS metagenome assembly RCMY01 (sample SAMN09708234, study PRJNA481090) | Marine sediment metagenome, whole genome shotgun sequencing project.
AAGATCACGAGCGCGACGGGCTGATGGTCGGCGACCATCAGCAGTTGGTCCTCGGTCACGCGAACCTTGAGCGCAGCGCGCCAGTTCGATCGATCCAAGGACACCAGATACTCCGAGTCCTCTGCACTCATGAGAAGTTTCTACACCAAGCAGAGCCAGCCACCTTCGGGGGAGCCTGCGTCGCGAGTGTTCGACCAAGTCGTCTTTTCGCCAAGTCGTGACTGGTCGCGCGCTGTCAATGCGGCATCTGGTCCGGGCCATCGAGGCACGAGCGCTGGGCCATGGTGATGTGTAGCGTCGCGGTGGGATGACCACCTCGAACCGCTCGCTCGGACCCGGGTTTCGTGCGCTGTTCCATGGAACGCTGGTCACCAACACGGGCGACGGGATTCGCTTGGCGGCCGTCCCCCTTCTCGCCGTCCAACTCACACCGTCACCGCTCGTCATCGCATCGGTCACCGCGGCGCAGTACCTCCCATGGGTGACCTTCGCCCCAGTGGGGGGCGTGGCGGTGGACCGGTGGGACCGTCGGCGCCTCATCGTTGGGACGCAAGCGTCTCGAGGGCTTGTGGCGGCGGTCCTGGCGGTATTGGTCCTTACCGATGCGGTGGCGATCTGGCACCTGTGTGTCGTGGCGTTCGTGATCACCGCCGGAGAGATCCTGGTCGACCCGGCCATCGTGGCCCTCGTCCCATCGGTCGTGGATGACGAGCACCTCGACACCGCCAACGGCCGCATCGCCGGCGCCGAGATCATCACCAACGACTTCGCCGGAGGACCGGTCGGTGCAGCGGCCTTCGCCTGGGTCCCGTGGCTACCGTTCGTCATGGACGCCGCAAGCTATCTGGGCTCGACCCTTGCCTTCAGCCGGCTGCCGACGCAAGCACCACCACCGCCGACCGACACCATGTCGGTCCGGGCCGACGCACGAGCCGGCTTCGACTTTCTACGCGCCCACCCATTGCTGGGGCCTTTCACCCTGTCACAGGTCGTCTACTACTTCGGTGTGTCCTCGGGCCTCAGCATGCTGGTGGTGCTGGCCCGAGAGGTGGGCGCATCTGCGTTCACCTTCGGCGTCGTCTTGGCCGCTGGGGCCCTCGGGGCGTTCGGCGGCTCGCTGGCCGGCAGCCGCATCGTGAACACCTTCGGCCGCCGGACGACGCTGGCTGGCGCCGTGGTGTTGCAGGGGCTCGCTTCAGGACTCGATGGTGAAGGTGTCGATCAGCCCGGAGATGGTGAGTACCCGCAGAACTGCTTTGCTCGGACGCACGATCGACAACGAACCGCCAGCATCGTCGGCCTTCCGCTTGATGGTGATGACGGCGCTGATCCCCATCGAATCCATGAACGTGCAACCGCTCAAGTCGAGCCGAATGTACGATCCGAGTTCGGCTGCGGCGTTGATGAGCGAGGTGGATGTCGCAGCGTCGAGCTCGCCGTCGACCTCGAGCCCTGACAGGCCGAGTCGTCGGATGTGCAGATTCTCCATGCGACGAGTCTGCCCGATCGGCACCGTGACCCAGCACCCCGCTGCTGACAGGCAATCGGTCTGATCGTGGCGCAGGACCACCCAGAAGGACCGCAGCGATCGAACGAAACGCGATCAGAACTCGATCGGGACCGTCCATTCGAGGTCGGTGCCGCCATCGGCGAGTCGGCGGACTTCCAGGACGCCGCCGAACTGCTCGGCCCGCTGTCGAAGGTTGGTGAGGCCGAAACCGGGTACCGCTTCGGGGTCCAGTCCGATGCCGTCATCGATGATGCGAACCGAAACGGTCGTTCCGTCAGGGACACCGACCACGACCTCTACCGATGCGGCCCGAGCGTGGCGTACCACGTTCGAGAGCGCTTCGTTGATGATGGGAATGAGCTGCTCGCCCAGCGATCGTGGAAGCGAATCAATGGCTTCATCGATGTGCAAGCTGACGTCGCATTGGACGCTGACATCGTGGCGCAGCAGGAGGTTCTCCACCATGGTGCTCAATGACTCCGAAGGACCCGTCAGCTCAAAGATCGACTCCCGGAGAACGACAATGGTCTCGTCGAGTTCGGAGATCGCCCCGAGCGCTCGTTTCCTCAATAGTTCCGGATCGTTCAACGACGCCTGGAGTCGCATGCCAGTGGCAAAGAGACGTTGGATGACCAGATCGTGAAGGTCCCGGGCGATCCGGTCTCGATCCTCCGCCACCGCCAGGCGCAGTCGCATCACGGCCTGCTCGCGCTCGGTGTTGAGCCGTTCGGTGATGTCACGGATGATGGCCATCGTGTAGCCCGTGCCGTCGACGACGACGGGGCTGAGCGCGATTTCGACCGGAACCTTCGAGCCGTCGGAGCGGCGGCCCATCAGTCGGGAATGGCGATCGGCCATGCGGCGAACCTGGGGCTGAGCCCGATAATCGCTGCGATGCCCAACATGGCGTTGGCGTTGGGGCGACGGCACGAGAATGTCTACCGATGCGCCAACCAAATCGGCCTCCTCGTAGCCGAAAAGCTCGAGAGCTTGCTGGTTGGCAACGCTGATCGTTCCGTCATCGCCCACCACCAAAATGGCATCGGGCGCGGCGGCGATGAACTCCCACGAGAGCGTGGCCGGCCGCTGGACCGGCACGTGGCCTGCGGCCCGCAACCCGCTCATCGCGTCACCCGTCGGGTTGCCCGTCGCTTCACCCATCGGTTCTCCCATGGCATCATTCATAGCGATTGCGGCGGCGTTCATCGAGACGTGCGGCGAGCGCGGCGGCCTCGGTTCGTCGGTTCATCCCCAGCTTGGAGAGGACGTTGGAGACGTAGTTCTTGACCGTCTTCTCGGCGAGAAACAGTTCGTCGGCGATCTCACGGTTCGAGTGGCCCTTGCCGATGAGGTCGAAGATCCGGCGTTCCTGGGGGGAAAGTCCGTCGAGCAGACCGGCGTCGGTCCCTTTGAGGCGCTCGGTGCCGAGCCGAACCATTGCCGGGTCGAGCAGCTGGGCGCCACCGGCGACTTTACGAATCGATTCGATCAGGTCGTTGCTTCGAATCTGTTTCAACACGTAACCCGATGCCCCGGCTTCGGCGGCATCGATCAGCGCTTGGTCGTCGGCGAATGAGGTGAGCATCAGGCACGCCGTCTCCGGATGTCGGGTCTTGATGTCGCGGCACACTGCGATGCCGTTTCCCTCCCCGAGACGAACATCGAGGACGGCAACGTCGGGTGTGAGCTGGTCGACGAGTCGAAGGGCGTCGGGTCCCGACCCGGCCTGCCCGACCACTGCCATGTCGGGTTCGCTGTCGATGAGCTCGCTCAGTCCGACGCGAACGATCTCGTGGTCATCGAGGAGAAAAACTCGAATAGGGCTGTCGCTTGCACTCACGTTGTGGTCCTCGTGCCGGGCTGGGTCCCGACCAGTATCGACGAGAAACCGCCGATGTGACACCTGAATGCCGCGCTACTCCATGCCAGATTGGGTGGAATCAACGATCGGAGCGATGGTCGAGCGGCTGTTCGCCCAGTTCGGCGATGAGACCATCGAGCACATCGATCGCCCGCTCGAGCCTACGACGTTGACCGCTCGAACTGGCCCCGTCGATGCACATCTGGAGATTCAGGCCGGTGGCGTAGAGCTGCTGGACGATCGACTCGGTCCGTTGATTTACCGACGCTTGGACGCCGTTCGCCGCAACACGCGGCTGGGAGTGTCCATCATGGATCGTCACTCCGACAGCGTGAGTCGATTCGAAACACCGCAATAGAGTCGAACGTCACTGGTTGTGACTGCGTTTCCGCCCGAGTCCATAGCCTGAACCCGATGATGGCGATGCATGCAATCTGGCCCCGTGACCGTGATTCTGTCAAAGGAGCGCGGATCACGAAGGAGTCGGCGTCGCGCGTCTGGCGTTTCGCCGAGCCCTACCGGTCGATGGTGGTCGGCTTTCTCGTCATCGTCACCGCCCAAGCCGTCCTCGGTTTGGTACCGCCGGTGTTGTTCGGTCGGATCATCGACAACGCGATTCCGAACGAAGACAAACAACTGCTCGCCGTTTTCGCCTTCTTCATCGTTGGTTCCTCGCTGCTCGAAGGTGTTCTTGCTCTCGGCGAACGCTTCCTTTCGGCCCGCATCGGCGAGGGAGTCATCTACGACCTTCGTTCGGCATTGTTCGATCACGTGCAACGAATGCCGATCGCCTTCTTCACACGCACCCAGACCGGCACCCTGACGAACCGACTGAACTCCGATGTCATCGGTGCCCAGCGGGCACTGACCGCCACGTTGGGCACGGTCGTCTCCAACGTGATCACCCTGTTGACAACCTTGATCGCCATGTTCATCTTCGAGTGGCGACTCACACTGCTTGCCCTGATCCTGACCCCGTTCTTCGTCCTGCCGTACCGACGGATCGGAGCGATTCAGCAGGGCATCACCCGTGAGTCGATGGATCTGAACGCCGAGATGAACTCGACCATGACCGAACGCTTCAACGTCTCGGGCGCGTTGCTGACGAAACTCTTCGGCCGCCACGACGACGAGGTCCGGTTGTTCTCGAGCCGAGCCGAACGGGTGCGAGACATCGGGATTCGGTCGGCCCTTTTCACGCGGGCCTTCATGATCATGCTTGGGCTCCTCGGCTCGATCGGAACCGCCTTGGTGTACGGGCTCGGTGGCTGGATGGTCATCAGTGGTGATTTCAGCGTCGGTGATCTGGCGGCGATGGGGCTGCTCGTCGGTCGGATCTACCAGCCGCTCACCGGGTTGACGAACGCCCGTATCGACGTTCTGACAGCACTGGTCAGTTTCGATCGGGTCTTCGAGGTGCTCGATGCTCCGAGCCCTCTCGTCGATGCGCCCGATGCCATCGAACTGGTCGACCCGAAGGGACGTATCGAGTTCCGCGACGTGACGTTCCGCTATCCGCTGTCGAACGAGACGATCATCCCCACCCTCGAAACTCCGTCGTCGTCGCTCTCCGACGCCGACGCTCGCCCCGTGATCGAACACCTCGCACTCACGATCGAGCCCGGCACCCTGGTCGCGCTTGTTGGCCCGTCGGGTGCAGGCAAGACCACGATCACCAATCTGGTGCCGCGTCTGTACGACGTCACCGAGGGGTCGATCGTCGTCGACGGGCACGACGTCCGTGAGTACACCCAGCAGTCGCTGCGCAAGGCGATCGGTGTCGTCGTGCAAGATCCGCACCTGTTCCACGAGTCGATCGCCGACAATCTTCGTTACGCCGATCCCGAAGCAACCGAGGCCGAGATGATCGCCGCCTGCCGGGCAGCCCAGATCCACGACGTGATCAACAAGCTTCCCAGTGGCTACGACACCGTTGTCGGCGAGCGGGGCTACCGGTTCTCCGGCGGCGAGAAGCAGCGGCTGTCGATCGCCCGGATGCTGCTGAAGGACCCGGCCGTTGTGATCCTTGATGAGGCGACGAGCCATCTCGATTCCGAAAACGAGTCGCTGGTGCAAGCAGCACTGGCCGAAGCGTTGGAAGGCCGAACCGCACTCGTGATCGCCCATCGTCTGTCGACGATCACCGAAGCAGATGTGATCGTGGTGCTCGACGAAGGCCGGGTGGCCCAGTCCGGGACCCACGACGAGCTGCTCGCCCAGGGCGGGCTGTACGCCGACCTTTATCAACTGTTCGTTCGCTGAGTCGGCTCGGGTCGCTCGACTCCGGGCAGTGCGCCAGTATTGGCGAGTGACCGATCCCGCTGACCTCTCCGCCGTCGACCAAGCCAAGGCCTTCCGCTCGCGGGCAATCTCGGCTCGAGAACTGCTCGGTGCGCACCTCGACCGGATCGCCGCACTCAACCCCGAACTGAACGCGGTTGTCGCCCTCGATCCCTCGTTTGCCATCGAACGAGCAGCGGAGCAAGACGCGGCGATCGCCAACGATGATCCTGTCGGATCGCTCGCTGGTTTGGTCACCGCCCATAAAGACCTGACCGACACCGCTGACTTCGTGACCACCTACGGATCGCCGCTCTTCGCCGAGCATCGGCCGCGTGCCGACAGTTTGCTGGTGGCACGGATGAAGACCGCCGGTGCGCTGGCGATCGGAAAGACGAACACGCCCGAGTTCGGTGCAGGGTCACACACCCACAACCCGGTGTACGGGATCACCAGAAACCCGTGGGACACGAACCACTCCGCCGGCGGCTCCTCAGGCGGAGCAGCGGTCGGCCTGGTGACCGGGATGCTGTCCATCGCCGATGGCAGCGACGCTGGTGGCTCGCTGCGCAACCCTGCTGGATGGAACAACATCGTCGGGTTCCGTTCGTCATCGCGTGTCTCGCCAAGCGCCGGACCGGGCAATGCCTTTCTTCCCTACGGCATCGAAGGCCCGATGGCTCGTACCGTCGACGATCTGCTCCTCCTGCTCGACGTGCTGGCACAACCCGACCCCCGTGATCCGCTCCAACGACCGATCGACCTCGTCACGGCACGAGAACCGATCGATCGTCCGTTGCGGGTGGCATTCAGCCCCACCCTCGGCGGTCTCCCGGTCGAGGCCGACGTGGCAGCGGTGATCGATACGGTGCCTCGTTGGCTGACATCGATGGGGTGGTCGGTCACCGAAGCCGAACCGGATTTTGGTGGTGCCGATGAGTGTTTCGAGACACTTCGTTCCTGGTCGTATGCGAACGGTCCGCTCGGGTCACTGGGCGGTCGGCTCGCCGAAGCCAAGGAGGTGCTGGGGGAGGAAGTCGCCCGCGGCCAGGCGTTGAGCGCGGCCGACATCTGGCAGGCATACAGCCACCTCAGCGTTCTGTGGCGCCGTGGCGTCGACTTCTTCACCAACTTCGACATCTTGATTGCGCCGGTCAGTCAGGTGTCGCCGTTCCCCATCGAGTTGGAGTACCCAACAGAAGTGGCGGGCCGGCCCATGGGCCGCTACATCGAGTGGATGCGATCATGCTCGCGCATCACCGCGTTCGGCCTGCCGACCATGTCCCTTCCGGCGGGCTTCACCGGCGCCGGGCTTCCGGTGGGCGTGCAGGTGATCGGCCGGCCCCTCGGCGACAGCGAACTCCTTCGAGCCGCCCGAGCCATGGAGGCCGCCAACCCACAACATCACCATCGTCCACCGGCGTGACCCCGTGAGCACCTCGAGGTACTCGCTCTACATCTCGCCGGATGACGTCCGATACTGCGCTGTGACGCCGGCGACCGATCAGCATCGAGTGAATGAACAGCTTCTGGCGGCGGTCATTCCTCTGGGACGGGTGAACGTTGTCGCGCTCGTGTTCGCTCCTCTGATCATGACGTTTCTCGGCCAGGGTCGTCTGCATGGCGACGATCTGCGGGTGTGGACGCTCGCCATCTGGTTTGGAGCGGCGGCCCAGGCACTCGCCATCTTCTCGCATCGTTGGAGTGGCCTGAATCGAACCTGGGAGCGGCGCTACGCGACGGCCGAGGCGCTCCTCGGTTCGATCTGTGGACTGGCCTTGGCCATCAGGGTCGAGGATGGTGAGCCGCTGAGCGGATACTTGATCGTTACCTGTTTCTTGGTGATGACGACGTCTGCTTCCATCGTGGCTTTCGCTGGCTCACGGCTCATCGGATTCTCGTTCCTCCTGGCGCAGTGGGGTGTCTACGCGTTGGTTGCGGCGGTGATTGGAGCATTCGACTTCGTGGTGGTCGCGGTGCTCGTGCTCTGCGCCGCGTACGGCTATCTTTTCTTCACCAATCGAGTCTTGGTCGGCGCCCTCAACGCCCAGTTGTTGGCCGGCGAACTGGCCGACGAACTTCGCATCCACGCATCCACCGATTCATTGACGGGGTTGTTGAACCGGCGGGCGGTGATGGAGGAACTGGAGCAAGCGCTCACCTCAGATTGCTTGCCCACGGTGCTCTTCGTCGATCTCGATGGTTTCAAGGCGATCAACGACCGGCACGGACATGGCGCTGGTGATGAGGTCTTGATGACGGTGGGCCGACGACTGGTGCAGACCGTTCGCACCGGTGATCTCGTCGGCCGCCTGGGTGGCGACGAATTCGTTGCCATCCTGCTCCGTGGACTGCAAGAAGGTGAAGCCGTCGAGTTGGCTCAACGGATCAAGAGCGAGCTGGCAGTGCCAGTGGGCGCCAACCGGTACCACATGACGGCGTCAGTAGGGTGCGCACTGGCGCGCCCCGACGAGTCCGCAGATGGAATCCTTGGCCGTGCCGACGCGTTGATGTACCAGGCCAAGCAGACCGGTGGTGATGCCATTCGGCTGAGCTTTGTCGAGGCGAGATAGCGGCGTCACTGGCGGCTCGATGCGGCAGTGTTGGTCGAGAGGGGTGTTCACACCGTGATGGGAGAGCCGGTCAATCGAAGTGCGGAATCACGTCGGAACCGAACGCAACCGTCGCATCGTGGGACAGCGCAACCACGAGCAGGCATGATGGGAGAGTGATCGTGCATCTGATCGATGGGACCTACGAGCTCTTCCGCCAATTCTTCGGGCGGCCGGGCCATGTGAACGCTGCCGGCGAAGAGGTGGGCGCCGCCCGTTCGGTCGTGCGAGACATGCTTTACATGCTCGAAGACGGAGCCACCCATCTCGGCGTCGCCACCGATCACGTGATCACCTCGTTCCGCAACGATCTGTACGACGGCTACAAAGACGGCGAAGGCCTCGATCCTGCGATCCTCGCCCAGTTCCAGCCGCTCGAAGATGGTCTGCTGGCGCTCGGTGTTGCCCTCTTCTCGATGATCGAGTTCGAGGCCGACGACGCCATGGGCGCGGCTGCGATCATCGCAGCCGCCGATCCTCGGGTCGACAAGGTGATGATCTGCACCCCCGACAAGGATCTCGCCCAGGTCGTTCAGGAGGGACGGATCGTCCAGTTCGATCGACGTCGCGAGAAGATCTACGACGTCGCCGACGTCATCGAGAAGTACGGCGTTCGCCCGGAATCGATTCCCGACTTTCTCGGCCTGGTCGGTGACACCGCCGACGGATTCCCGGGTCTGAAAGGCTGGGGTGCCAAGTCGGCCGGCGCGGTGCTCAGCCGCTACGGCCACATCGAACACATCCCGACCGGCGCCGGTCAGTGGGACATCACCGTGCGAGGTGGCGCCAAGTTGGCCGACACGCTGGCCGAGAACATGGACGACGCCCTTCTGTTCCGCAGGATTGCCACTCTCGACCTCGACGCGCCAACCATCACGAATGTCGACGAGTTGCGCTGGACCGGGCCGACGGCCGAACTCGCGGCCATCGCCAAACGGTTCGATGCCCCCGATCTGATCACCAGGACCGCAGCACTGGCCGAGGCCCGCAACGGAACGACCCAATGATCCGAGACGCAACGCCCGACGACCACGAACCGTTGCTGGCGCTGAACGCTGCCAACGTCCCCGAGGTCGGCACCATGGACGCCGCCAGACTCGATTTCTTCTTCGAACAGGCGCCATACCTGAAAGTCGTCGACCTCGACGGAACGGTCGCCGGCATGCTGATCGGACTCACCGAAGCAACCACCGACTATCCGTCGAAGAACTATGGCTGGTTCCGCGAGCGCTACGACTCCTTCGCATACATCGATCGCATCGCCATCGGCGAAACGGCCCGAGGCCAGGGTTGGGGGCCAGCTCTGTATGCCGACTTCCAGGAGTGGGCCGCGGCCAACGATCGATCGAGGCTGCTGGCCGAGGTCAACACCGAGCCGCCGAATCAGCGCTCCCTGCGGTTCCACCACATCTTCGGTTTCGTCGAGGTCGGACGATTTCGTCCATACGGTCCCGATGAAGAGGTGGCCATGTTGGCCAAGGAACTGGCCTCTCCTGATCACATCGACACCGAATACATCGGCACTGACCACATCGGCACTGACCACATCGGCACTGACCAGCGCGGCGCAGCCGTGCAAACAGACGGGAACCAACGATGACCGAAACTACCATCTATCGGGCCAGGCTCGTGCGCACCGTCGACCCATCGTGTGCAACAGCGCAGGCCGTCGCGGTGCGAGACGGCCGGATTCTCGGCGTTGGCACCGAAGAGGATCTGTCGGTATGGGGTCCGGTGGTCTTCGACGACACCTTTGCCGACTCGGTCCTCGTCCCCGGTTTGATCGAGGCGCACAGCCATGTGCTCGAGGGCGGACTGTGGGCGTTCGAGTATGTCGGCTACTTCGACCGCATGGGTGCCGATGGCGTCGTTCGCGAGGGATGCACGAGCATCGACCAGGTACTGGGGCGCCTGCGAGAGATCAACGACGCCGACTCCGATCAATCCGAGCCGCTGATTGCGTGGGGGCTCGACCCGATCTACTTCGAGGGTGAAGATCGATTGGTCGCGGCCCACCTCGACACCGTCAGCGAGACTCGACCGATCTTTGTTTTCCATGCCAGCGCCCACTTGGCAACGGTCAACACCGCTCTGATGGAGGCCGAAGGAATCACGCAGGGATTCGAGTTCGAAGGCGTGCCGGTCGACGCCGACGGTTGGCCGATCGGCGAACTCCAGGAGCCAGCGGCCTATTCGCTGGCGCGCACTGCGATGCAGAAACTGGGGGCAGCGATAGCCGAACCCTCTGCGATCGAGCGCTTCGGCCAGAGTGCCCGGCTCGCGGGCTGCACCACCGTCACCGAGCTCGGTGCGACCCGACTTGATTGGCCGAACACCCTCGGCGATTGGAAGACCGTCGTCGATCGGCCGGAATTCCCGACTCGGGTATCACTGTTCTTCAACCCCGGGCCGGTGCACCAGCCCCTCGAAGACATCATCGACATGGTGCTGGCGCTGCCTACCCAAGCGTCCGACAAGTTGCGTCTGGGCCACGTGAAGATGGTGCTCGACGGCTCGATCCAGGGGTTCACAGCCCGTCTCAACTGGCCCGGCTACCTGAACGGGGCAACAGGCATCTGGCTGTATGACCCGGAACAGTTCCGGGAGTATGTTGCCGCCTTCCATTCCGCCGGCATCACGATCCACACCCACTGCAACGGTGATCAAGCCGTCGACCTGTTCCTCGATGCCGTCGCCGATGCCGATCGGGCGACGCCGTGGGTCGATCACCGACACACGGTGCAGCACTGTCAACTCACCACGCCTGCCCAATATCGAAGGATGGCGGCGATGGGCGTGTGCGCCAACATCTTCACCAACCACCTCTGGTACTGGGGTGATCAGCATCACGACATCACCGTTGGCCCCGACCGTGCAAGGCGCATGAACGCATGCGGAACGGCGGAGCGTATGGGCGTGAGCTTCTCCATGCACTCCGACGCCGCCATCACGCCACTCGGCCAGCTCCACACCATGTGGTGCGCGGTGAACCGGTTGACACCGAAGGGGCGGGTGCTCGGTGAAGCCGAGAAGATCTCGGCCGAGTCGGCGCTGCAGTCGGTCACCATCGGGGCCGCCTACCAGCTCCACCTCGACCACGAGATCGGGTCGATCGAGCCCGGAAAGTTGGCCGACTTCACTGCCCTGAGCGATGACCCAGTCACCGTCGACCCGATGGCGATTCGAGACATCACGGTCAACGGCACCGTTGTCGGTGGCGTCAACTTCCGGGCCGACTGATCGGCTCGGCCATGACGGATCTCTGGGCTGGACGCCGCGCGCCGATCACCTTGCTTGGCGGAGCGCTGGGTTCGGGCAAGACCACCCTGCTCAACCGAGTCCTTTCGGAGGGCGATGGTCGCCGCATCGTGGTGCTGGTGAACGACGTCGGCGACATTGCGGTCGATGCCGCGCTCATCGCGTCGGCCACCGACGACGTCATCGAGCTGACCAACGGATGCGTCTGCTGCAGCATGACCGATGGCCTCGGTCTGGCCCTCGAGGATCTTCGCCAGATGGCGCACGCCCCCGATCAGGTGATCATCGAACTCAGTGGCGTTGCCGAGCCGACGAGAGTGGCACCGTGGACCGGAACACCGGGTTTCCGACTCGATGGGATCGTTGTTTGCGTCGATGCCGAACGAATCGAGAGTCAGCTCACCGACCGTTGGATGGCCGACACCGTTCGGGCCCAGCTTCGGGCCGCGGATCTGGTGGTGCTGACCAAGACCGACCTCGTCGGGCATCGGCCATCGCTCGGCGATCTCACCGAAGCTCCTGTTCTCGACGGGCGCAAACTGTCGATC
>RCMY010004493.1_pt1 | contig 12067 bp, 13 predicted proteins | sample 2041341 | NCBI WGS metagenome assembly RCMY01 (sample SAMN09708234, study PRJNA481090) | Marine sediment metagenome, whole genome shotgun sequencing project.
GGTGGCCGAACCGACCACGACAACAACTGCACGATGTGCGGCCGCCACAACCGGCACAAACAGTTGGGCTACACCATGCAACGCGGACCAAACGGTGAATGGGTCATTTACCGACCCGACGGCACCCAACTCGAATGAGCTGACCGGGCACCGACCCTCTCGAGCGGAGTGTCCTGCAGGCGACAAGGAACACCACGACGGCGGTGCTTCGTCGCGCCCGATGTGCGAACTTCCCACCTGAATTGAGCCGTGCCCCTGTGTGGCGAGAGGATGCTCAGGGCTGGCCGGTCCGCATACGCTCGGCGTACTCAGCGCCGTCGATGGTGCCACCTTCGGCCTCGGCCCGGCCGTGATCGCGTGGTGGGAGCGCATCCTGGAAAGCATCGATGCGCTTCCACGCCGGGAGGGGCTGTTTGCCATCAGGCCCAGGGACATACGGTGAGTTCTCGATCCGGGTGTGCTTGTGGATGTAGCGCCCACAGTTCACGAACAGCGCGTCGACGGCGGCCACCACCACGAGGTCGGCACCGGGAAATTCGGCAACGATCGGATCGTCTTTGGCGGCGACGCGCGCCGTCGCCTGGACCCGGAGCCGATGGGGTTTCTCGAAGTCGATGAAGAGCATGCCGATCTTCGCGGTCGAGACGATGTTGCCCATCGACAGGAACATCCCGTTGCCGTCATAGCTCGGGAAGGCGATGGTCGTGGCGTCGAGTACCCGAACGAACCCGGGGGCGCCGCCCTTGTACGAAACAGTTGGTTCGCCCTCGGGCGTCACGGTGCTCAGGAAGAAGAAGTCTCGGGACTCGATGAACGCGGCCGGTACATCGGCCACTTCCTCCCTCAGCATCACCGCCGCGAGGGTGTCAGCCAGCGACCTGGTCTCGAAGTCGTCTTGGAGTTGGCGTTGGTCGGCGGTGTAGAAGTTGCTCATCGCCGAACAACGCTAGTCGACCCGAATGGTCGGTCCCACCGCATGTTGTCTCCCACCAGCGGCGAACGACCGAATCGCTGTCAGAGGCCGGAATTCTGGGCGTCGAAGTCGATCAGTCCGTTCGGGGAAACGATGATGCACTGGATCTCTCGATCGCCATCCTCCCAGCCGAGCGCCGTGGGGGTGAGCAACGAGATATCCAGCGTCGAATCCATGTACGGCGTACCAACGAAGCTCTCGAAACGGTCGATACAGCCGCGATAGGCCTGTTCATCCATTCCGTCGCCCGGGAAGCCGGTGAAGCCGACCAGGTCGAAAGCAGCGTAGGCCTGGCTGTCGTGAGGCTGATCGCAGGGCACGCCTTCGACGGACTGCATCTCTTCGGCCATGGGCGCGACCAGACAATCGCCGAACTCGATGGCAAAAACGCCGACACCGCCGGCCTCGACGATCGCTCCGCTGTCGTCGCGGACGGTGTCATCGCCCATCGCGGTGACGCCACCGAAGATTGCGACGCCGCCGATCACGGCGGCTCCTGCCAGCTGTCGAATTGCCATGTCACTCCTCTGGGAGCTCTGCTACGAGCCCGTTGCCACAAGGCCGCTCGTTGGGGAGAACGACATGATGTTCTACGGAGTGATCGAGCTCACGCTTGAGTGATTCCGGCCAGAGGCGTCGTTAGGAGAACTCGCCGTGTCGCCCGGCGCCTGCCGCGAAGCGGCTTGCTCCCTCCAGCGTCTCACCGGTTCGGATCGTTGCCAGACCGAGCGTTGTCTCGTTGTCCAGCGCAGCGTCGAGATCCATGCCCCACTGGTCGTAGCTCGACCGACGATCCGAGCGCATGCAGTGTTGCGGGAACCCGGCCAACTGCTGAGCCAGGATGATGGCATCGGCCAGTGCCTCGCCCGGTTCGCTCAAGCGATTGGCGAGGCCCATGGAGCGGGCTTCTTCGCCGCTGACGCCACGTCCGGTCAGGATCAGATCGAGCGCATGCGAGTGGCCGAGGAGTCGGGAGAGCCGTACGGTGCCGCCGTCGACCAGCGGGACACCCCAACGCCGGCAGTAGACCCCGAACACGGCGTCGGTGGCCGCCACGCGCAGGTCGCACCAGGCGGCGAGTTCGAGACCACCGGCAACGGCGAACCCCTCGACCGCGGCGATCACCGGCTTCGAGAGCAGCATCCGGGTCGGGCCCATTGGACCGTCGACGCTGATGTCGGGATCGACTCGGTTCCCTCCGCCGGCGGCGAACGATTTGAGATCGGCACCGGCGCAGAACGTGCCCTGTGCTCCGGTGAGAACCGCGGCCGCGAGCGTGTCGTCGGCATCGAAAGACCGGAAGGCGTCGGCCAACGCCGCAGCCGTTGCCCGGTCGACGGCGTTGCGACGCTCCGGGCGGTCGATGGTGACGACCAGGATTCCGGGGATGCCCTCGGTGACCGCACCCGTGGCGTCGTTGGATTCACTGGGTCGGATGATGTCGGTAGTGATCATACCGACTGCTTAGCACCGTCTCCGTCACTCTGTCCGCACGCTTCTCTCGTTCGACGTGACGCCGATCTCGGTGGCCTTCACGGCGGCCCACACCTTTGATCCGACCTCGAGTCCAAGGTCGAAAGCGGCGGCCGGTGTGATGTCGACCATGATCGGTAGCGGCGCACCGAGCTGCACCCGGATGGTTTCCCCGAGGGGTTCGAGGCCGGCGACGACCGTAGGCCAAGAGTTACGCGGACTGCCCTCGGGCGATTCGCGATGGATGGACACCGCGTTCGGTCTGATGGTGACCAGGACACGACCGGTGACCTGGGAAGCAGAGCGCAAGTGTGCCGTGCCGCCGTCGACCATGATGTCGCTGCCTGCGCTGGTGCCCTCCAACAGATTCAGGCCGGCAAGGTCGGCGACGTATGAGGTGGCGGGGTGGGCGCGAATGTCATCGGGAGTGCCGGACTGAACGACGCGGCCGGACTCGATGATGCAGATTCGGTCGGCGAGCACGAAGGCATCGGTGGGATCGTGGGTGATCAGCAGTCGGGGTCCGGCGAATGCTTGCAGGCGGCTTTTCAGCGTGTGACGCAGGTCGACGCGCGTGCTCACGTCGAGCGCACTGAGCGGCTCATCGAGCAGGAGAAGCTCGGGTTCGATGGCGAGGGCACGAGCCAGCGCCACCCTTTGCGCTTGGCCTCCGGAGATGTCTTTGGGACGTAGTGAGGCGATCGAGCCGACCCCGAGAATTTCGAGAAGCGCCCGCGAGCGTGACGTGGCCTCTCGCCTCGTTGGTCGCCGGGTGACGACATGTCCGCCGTTGCGGAGACCGAACGCCACGTTGTCGATCACGCTGAGGTGGGGGAACAGGGCGTAGTTCTGGAAGACGACACCGACTCGACGTTGCTCGGCCGGCACGAAAACGGGATCGCTGGCGCGATCGAGCGTGCGACCGTTGAGCTCGATTCGTCCCCGGTCGATGGCGAGTAGACCGGCGAGGGCGGCGACTGCGGTGGACTTGCCTGCGCCGTTGGGGCCGAGCAGGGCAAGCGTGGTGCCGGGCTCGATCTCGAGCTCGATGTCGAGGCTGAAGTCGCCTCGGTCGAGGCCGATGCTGGCACTGAGACCCTTGGCAGCTGTCGTTCGCTCCGACCCCATCAACGCTGCCACCAGCGGTCCTTCAGGACCAGCAGCACCGTCAGCGAAACGCCGACCAGCACCAGGCTGGTCGCGACCGCAGCCTCGATGTCGGACTGAAGTGCGAGGTAGACGGCCAGCGGCAGTGTCTGGGTTCGTCCCTGGAGGTTGCCGGCGAAGGTGATGGTCGCTCCGAATTCTCCGAGAGCACGAGCCCAGGCCAGCACAACACCAGCCGCCAGCGAAGGAGCAATCAGGGGGAGCGTCACACGGGTGAACACTGTGAAACGGCTGGCGCCGAGGGTCGCCGCTGCGGCCTCATACTGGGGATCGAGTGAGCGGAACGCTGCCTCCAGCGTGATGACGAGGAAGGGCATGGCAACGAAGGTGTTGGCGAGGATCACTCCCCAGATGGAGAACGGAAACAGGAATCCGGTGGCGTCATAGAGCGGCTCCCCGATCAGGCCACGCCTGCCCAAGGCAAAAAGGAGCGCGGCGCCGCCGACGACGGGGGGCAGCACCATCGGGAGCGTGACGATGGCGCGGAGCAGCCGACGGCCGGGGAATTCGGTTCGGGCCAGCAACCAGGCCAGAGGGAGACCGAGTAGGAGCGACAGTCCGGCGGCGCTCAACGAGGTGATCGCCGAAACGCGAAGGGCATCGGCGACGATGCCGCTCGTCAACAGCGACGGCAGTGACCGCCATGGAGTGCGAGATCCGAGGCCGACGAGCGGGACGATGAACAGCAGCGCACCGAGTGCGCCGAGCACGACCAGTGATACGGGGGGCCGAGCACGAATGTGCCTCGTCACGCGGCGACGCTGGCCAACGGTGGCCAGTTCCGATCAGCGTCGGTCGTTGGTGATGTTGTCGGTGAAAACACTGATGTAGGTCTCGATCATGCGTTCCGCGTCGGCCTCGTCGATCAGCAGCAGCATGCGCACCGCCGGCCCCGAAAGGTGGACGGCAAACAGACAACGATCGGCGAGCTCGTTGTGACGAGACCGGTCGACGAACGGGGTGAGCATGGCCTCCAGGGCGGCGGCGTTGCGCTTGGAGTCGGCGAAGCTGATGTTGGCCAGGGTGTCGTCGGCCTGGCTGGCGGTGACCGCGATTCGGAACCCGTCGTTGCGGCGAAAGAGGTCGAGGAACAATTTGAAGATCGTACGGATCTGCTCGACCGCCTGGTCGAGCGTGTCGGTAGGCACCAGGATCCCCGCCAGCGCCTCGGCAGCCATTTCGTAGGAGTGGGTGACGTACGCGGCAAGGAGGGAGCGAGAGTCGGCGACGTAGTCGTACACCGATGCCGCAGGAATGCCGACCTCGCTTGCCACTGCGGTGATGCTCAATGCCTCGATGCCACCGGCGGCGAGTACTGCTCCGGTTGCATCGAAGATTGCCTCGAGCCGGGCCACACTTCGTGCTTGACGAGGAACGTTCCTCAGGTATGAGTTCTGCTGCACGTCGACCACCGCCACCTCCTTGAAGGACGCGCCCAACCGGCACGCCGACACCCTAGCAACCAAGCGTCGCGCTCAGGATTTCCCAGCTCAGCGGGTTGGTTCTCATGCTGATTCGTTCTCGAGACGAGACTGCTTGATCCACGCGGCGATCGCCTGCCCGATCTCATCGGGGCTGTCTTCCTGGACGAAATGGTTGCCGGCCACGGTCACCTCGGTCTGGTTTGGCCACGAACGAGCAAACTCGAGCTGGGGCCCGGTGAGAATGGCACCGGGTTCGGCGACCACCAACAGCGTCGGGACCTCACTGGTGGCGAGCCAATCGGCATAGTTGCCGACGATCTCGGCGACGTCGGCCGGTTCGCCGTCGATCGGGATCTGTCGAGGCCAAACGAGTGTCGGCCTGCGGCTCTCGCCCGGCTCGAGGTAAGGCGCCCGATAGACGGTCATCTCCGCGTCGGTGAGGTCTCGAAGGATCGACCCGGGCAATACCCGTTCGACGAAAATGTTCTTTTCCAGGGCCATGGCCTCGCCGGCGGAGGAGCGGAACCCTTCGAAGACCGGACGGGCGGCAGCGGGCCACTCGTCCCAGGTGACCGGGCGCACGATGGCCTCCATGTAGGCGATGCCTGCGACCGCGTCTCGATGACGATTGGCCCAATCGAAGCCGATGGCGGAGCCCCAGTCGTGGACGACGAGGGTGACGTTCTCGGTGACACCCAGCTCCTCGAGTAGCGCATCGAGGTACGAGCGATGCTCGACGAAGGTGTAGCTGTCGGGGCCAGGATCGGGGAGCTTGTCGGAGTCACCCATACCAATGAGGTCGGGCATGATGCAGCGACCCAGGTCGGCGAGATGAGGCACCACGTTGCGCCACAGGTACGACGAGGTTGGGTTGCCGTGAAGTAACACGATGGGATCGCCCTCACCGATGTCGACGTAGGCCATGTCGAGGCCGTTGACCTGTGCCTTCTTCTTCTCGAACGGAAAATCAGCAGAGAGTGGCATCATGCTTCCTTTGTTGCCTGGTGGGAGTCAGTGTGGTCGTTCTCGGTGGGAGGGCTGTCGGTGGCAGGGTTGTCGGCTGCGAGATGGCCGGCTCGGTGTCCGCCGGTCCAGTCTTCTGCCGCCGGCCGATCGCTGGTTCCGCCGAGGATGTTGAGTTGGGGTACCTCTCGAAGCGAACGCTTCATCTCGGCGAAGCCAGGGAATGCCGCCAGTGTGGTGACCGCGTTCCAGAGCGGTAAGGCCTCGTCGTCGGACGGGACACGAGAGATCACCGGACCGAAGAACGACAGCCCATCGGGAGGCTGGAAGGTGATGATTGGTGTCCCGACATCTCGGCCGGTCCGGCTGAGTGCAAGTTCGGTCTCGTCGTCGAGCAGGGTGTCCCACGATGTGTCGTCGAGTGACTCGGCGAAACTGGTCGACAAACCGGCTGCGGTGAGCACTTCTTTGGCATGGGCAGTGGTGCTGAGATGGGCTCGCATGCCCGATCCTTTTGGCTTGTCCCAGTAGCTTTCGCCGTAGGCGGTGACCAGGGCGTCGAGCGGTTCCCGGCCAAGGTCGTTGCGGACGGCAGCGGCGACACGCAACATCCGGAGCCCAGCGGTGTGGCCGTGCTCGTACTCGGGCGGAAACTCGGTGTCGTAATCCTTGTGCTTGTTGAGAAGCCGAAGCGAGATGAATCGCCAGTCGACGCGGTAGTCGCTTTGCTTGGCAACTTTGACGACCCATCGCGATGTGATCCACGCGAACGGGCAGACCGGATCCCAGAAGAACTCGAGGTCGTAGGAGGGATCCGACGGTGGGCAGGTGATGGGGACGGTCATTCTTTACCTCGCCCCGGCTGGCGTTCATGAGTTGGGGGCTGGAGTCAACCTAGTTGACTCCTCATTCGGTGCAAGGTGGCGGAGCATCGGGTGCTGTGCGCCTACAGTCACCGTTGTGGAACAGTCGGCTGGCTTGCGATGACGAGCACCTCAGACAACCCACCGGATGCGGCGCCGCGTTCCTCCCGCAAACTGATCCGTCTTTTGCAGATCCTCGCGGTGGCGCTGGTGATCCACCTCTTTGTCGTGCCACAGATCGGTGGATTCCGTGACGCTGCCGACACGATCCGCCACGTTCGTCCCCATTGGTTGGTGGCAGCTCTGGCCCTCTATACCGGTTCGCTTCTGGTGTACGCGAGGCTGCTACAGATTCTGCTTCCTCCCGATGTCGAACCCGGGTTCCGTCGGCTGTTCGGTGTCGTTCTGGCCAGTACCGGCCTCAACCATGTGATTCCCGGGGGTGCCGCCACCACCGCCGCGGTCAACTACCGACTGTTGGCCGGAACCGGTGTTGCGCGGTCCGAGCTGGGGGTTGCGCTGACCATTCAGGGATTGGGGTCGGCCGTCGTGCTCAACGTGCTGCTCTGGATAGCGTTGCTCGTTGCGATCCCGACCCGCGGCTTGAATCCCCTCTACACCACAGCGGCCATCGTCGGCGTCGTGCTGTTCTCGCTGTTCGCCTCCGCCGTCGTTGGCCTGACTCGAGGACGTGACACCGCCATCGGATGGGGTCGTCGCATCGCTCAACGCATCCCGGGAGCGCATCCCGACGGGGTCGAGTCGGCCCTCGAGACGGCAGGTGATCAGTTCATTTCGATGCGAGAAGACCCCCGCCGGTTGGCGAAACTCATCGGCCTCGCTGCCGCGAACTGGCTGTTCGATGCGGCTGCGCTCTGGGTTGCGCTACAAGCATTCGGTATCAACATGGGCATCGATGGATTGCTGGTCGCCTACGGTCTGGCCAACGTGTTGGCCGCACTTCCCATCACCCCGGGAGGGCTCGGTGTCGTCGAAGCCGTTTTGATCCCAACGCTCATCGGGTTCGGCGGAGCGGCGAGCGGTGTCTCGATCGGCGTCGTTGCCTATCGCCTGATCGCTTTCTGGCTGCCGATTCCCATCGGAGCGGTGTGCTACGTCGTGATCGACCGGAGCAAGCACGACCCAGATGAGGCCCGGTCGTTCGTCGAGGGCCTGGTGGAGTCGAATACTCGTCGCTGACCTACTCTTTCGTCATGACCAAGACAGCAACCTGGAATGGCACTGTGATCGCATCGAGTGACGACACGGTGGTCGTCGAAGGGAACGACTACTTCCCGCCATCGTCGATCACCGACGGTGTGTTGGTGAAGACCGATCACACCACCCACTGCCCGTGGAAGGGCGACGCGACGTACTTCACGATCGTGGTCGACGGGCAGGAGAGTCCGAATGCCGCCTGGACCTACGAAGCGCCGAAAGATGCCGCAGCGGAGATCAAGGACCATGTGGCCTTCTACCCCAGCGTGACCGTCAGCTGAATCGCTCGGCAGTCTCGATCCAGAAGCGTGCCGCCAGATCTGCTGGTTCGACGTCGTTGGGGAAATCACTCAGTCGCAGCACCCGGCCGGTGAACGTCGACGCATTCCAGAACGGGTCGCCCAACTCGGCGCCTGACTGTTCGGGATCCCACAGGGCGACGTAGAGATACGGTTCGGGGATCGCCGAGTCTCCGGGTGACGCCCCATAGCTACCTCGTGTTGCTTCGGTGCCGGTCTCGATCGCCGGATCGAAGTGCCCCGGCCAAAGCTGAGGATGGCTCGGATCGACAGCGACCGCAGCCCGGCGGAGTCGCTCGAGAGCGTCGAACGCCGCGTTGTACCAGGCGCCAAGGAAGGCACTGGCATAGATGTCGATGTCGAGCAGCTCGTTGGGGTCACCCACCTCGGGCGAGTCGTCTTCCCGTGCGGTGTCGGGGTCGATCGTCGTTTCGAGGAACTCGGCGGCCGCGGCGAGAGTGGTGATGGTCGACTTCCTGATGGTGCCGTTGCGGTCATCGAGCAGTTCGACGCCCTCGACTCGAATCTGGCGTCCCGATTCCGTATCTCCAAGTCCGCGGCTGTCGGGCTCATCGATTCCAGGGAGTGGAAACCGAGGGGTACCGAACCCTCCGGGCGTCGCGATGAGGCCGAACCGGCCGGTTGCCGTGTGACGGACCGGTGCGATGACGGTGGCGGCGAGTCGATGAAGCGCGAATCGAGTCGGCACCAACGTGTCCGGGCCGGGTAGAGGTGTTGCGAACATGGTTGCTCTCGGTCTCGTTGGGTGGTCGGCGTCAGGGAGTGATGCCGCCGTAGGCGACACCACTGAGGTGATGAAGGTCGCGATCAAAAGTGGTCAGATCGCTGAGCGTGAACCCGGACAGGCTGTGGTGTCCGCACGCTCTCGCCAGCACGGTCATCAGCTCGGTCGCAGCACCGAAGAATCGGGTGAGACGTTGGGCCGCCTCATCGATCACGAGCCGGCTTCGTAGGTCTTCACGCTGGGTTGCGATGCCGACCGGACAGTTGTTGGTGGCACACGCCCGCATGCCCAAACACCCGATCGCCTGCATGGCAGCGTTTGCCACGGCGACGGCGTCTGCCCCCAGGGCGAGCGCCTTGGCAAAGTCGGCTGGGGTTCGGAGCCCACCGGTGATGACAAGCGTGATGTCTGACGCACCGCTGCTGTCGAGATGGCGGCGAGCCCGGGCCAAGGCGGGGATCGTCGGCACAGAAATGTTGTCTCGAAACAGGGCCGGTGCCGCTCCGGTTCCGCCGCCTCGGCCGTCGAGGATCACGTAGTCGACCCCGATGGCCAACGCAGTGTCGAGGTCGGCCTCGATGTGTTGGGCCGACAGCTTTGCCCCGATCGGTATGCCGCCGGTTGCCGCCCGCACCTCTTCGGCAACGGTTCGGAAATCGTCGATCGTCACGAGGTCGGGAAACGTTGCCGGCGATATTGCGTCGGTGCCGGGCTCGAGCCCTCTGACCTCGGCGATCTTGCCCTGGACTTTTGCCCCGGGCAGATGCCCGCCGGTGCCGGTCTTGGCACCCTGGCCGAACTTGAAGTGAAATGCCTGCGCTTTCATCACCTTGTCGAACGAATAGCCAAAGCGACCCGACGCCAGTTCGTAGAAATAGCGTCGGTTGGCCTGCTGCTCTTCTGGCAACATGCCGCCTTCGCCTGAGCAGATGCCGGTGCCTGCACCCTCGGCCCCCTTCGCCAGTGCGATCTTGGCTTCTTCCGACAACGACCCGAAGCTCATGTCGGAAACGAACAGAGGAATGTCGAGCATCAGCGGTTTGTTCGCCCGTGGCCCGATCACGACGCTGGTCGACACCTCGGCGTCGTCAAGCAGCGGTCGGGTTGCGAGCTGGGCGGTGACGAATTGGATCCCATCCCAACTGGGAAGCAGGCTACGGGGCACGCCCATCGATGTGATCGGACCATCGTGGCTGCTGCCGAGTCCGTTGCCGGCGAGGTTCCGAATGAAGCCGACGTAGGGCTCTTCGGGTGTGCCGCTGTGATCTTGGAACGCCCCCTGGTAAGCGTCGCGGTCGTACGGCTGGGGGTGATCGAGCTCCCACCCCGCAACCTCGTCGGTGTCGACGACAACGTGATCGTCGACGATCCACGACGTGAACTTTTCGAGTGCCTCGGCATTGTTGTAGGCGCTGATACCGGTGTCGAGGCGATAGTCCCAGCCGTGAACACCACAGATGAGGTCGTCGCCGACAACCGATCCGTCGGCCAGCATTGCTCCCCGATGAAGGCACCGGCCGTAGAAAACCGAGTGTTGGTCGTCGAAGCGGACGACAACGAGGTCGACGTTGCCGACAAGGGCATGGGTTGGTGAACGATCTTCGAGCGTGCTCCAGCGGGTGAGCGGTGTTGCCGGCAACGGGGACATCCGATCTGAGGGTCGAGTGCAGAACCGGGAATGACGGGTTCCCATTCCCGGTTCGACCAGTGTGCTGCGAGAACTCCTCATCCCCTCGACCGACCGCCTCGTCATGATCGAGGCCGTCGTGACCGGGTTGGTGTGGCTCGGACTCCTGGTTGCGTTGCGTTCTCAACGGGAACTGCAACTCCTCGTTACCGGCGTGGTGCTGATGGTGTTCGCATGGTTCGCACTCCGTGCCGTTCACTGAGCGTGCCGTTCACTGAGCGTGCCGTTCACTGAGCGTTCCGTTCACCGAGCGCGCCGGTCACCGAGTCCGCCGTCCCTGAGCAGATCAGGTTGGTCTGATGATCAAGCCGACGCGCTGGCCGACGGGGACAGCGGGGTTTGGGAACACGATGCGGCGACCATCACCCTCGATGCGAACGCCGCCGTCGGGACCGGTCGTGATCTGGTTGCCGTTGTCGATCATCGTGAAGTTCGGAACGTCGCCGGCAACATTGAGTTGGAAGTCGGTGGCGTGGGTGCGGAGCAGTTCGTGCTCGACCTGGTAGACGATCGGATCGGAGACCACCGGCGGAAGGCTCGACGCCGCCCAGCCGTCGGACACCACGGAACGTAGGCAGCGGTCGATCGCCGCCAGTCGACCGGGGTCGTTCTGACCGAGGGGCGACACGCGACCGAGTTCGAGGGTCATCGCAACGGCGCCGAGCGAATTCGACGAGAAGTACGAGAACGTGGTGCTCGGCTTTGCGTCGAGGAGAACCGCATGAATGTCGGCTCGTCGGAGGAAGTCGAGATGGTCGTCGGTGAGGTCCTGGCCGAACGGAAGGACGGCAAACCGCTCGAATTCGGAGGCTCGAATGGCGGTGTGGAGCTCGTAGTGCAGCCGACGATCGAGCGGTCCGGCCCGTTCGAAGAACTCTCGCACCGTCTGCTCGAGCACCGCGGCCCGTCGGGACTCGGCGTGGTCGCGCTGGAGGTGGGTGCCGCTGAAGAGTCGGTTGAGGTTCTCCTCGACGAACCGGGTGCCGTTGACGATCGCCGGAGGATTGCCGAGCACCACCAGGAGACGAACCGCCGGCGAGATGGCAGCGCCGGCAAGGTCGGCAACGATGGAGTCGAGCATCTCGGCCGGCGCGGTCTCGTTGCCGTGAACGGCGGCCGACAGCACCAGCGAGGTCGGGGCCACGCCGGCGTCGATGTGTTCGATCGACATGATGCCGTTGTCGATCAGCGACCACCGGTATCCGTCGGCGGTCCACTGCATCGGCTCGATACCCCCGTTGGCCACGGTCGCGTC
>RCMY010004702.1_pt1 | contig 12067 bp, 14 predicted proteins | sample 2041341 | NCBI WGS metagenome assembly RCMY01 (sample SAMN09708234, study PRJNA481090) | Marine sediment metagenome, whole genome shotgun sequencing project.
CTCAAGGTGCTCGCTTCGGAAGGGTTGGTGACGCTCAAACCGCGCCGTGGATGTTACGTCACCGAGATTTCCGAGCGCGATCTGGACGAGATTTTCACCGTCATGGCGCTGCTCGAAGGCGAGTGCGCGCGTAAAGCGGCCGCCCGCGCCGACGCCGCGGGCCTGCGCCAGTGCCAGCGAATCCACGACGCGCTCGAAGCGGCGGCGCAGCGCGCCGACATCGATGCTTTCTTTGAGGCAAATCAGGCGTTTCACCACCACTTGCAGGTTATGGCCGATAACCATTGGCTGATGCATGTGATCGAAGATCTGCGCAAGGTGATCAAGCTGTCGCGTCATCACTCGCTGTTCAGCGAGGGGCGGCTGGAGCAATCGCTGGCCGAACATCGCGACATTCTCAAGGCACTGCTGGCGCGCGACACCAGCGGCGCGGAAGCCGCCATGCGCGCGCAAAAGCGGTCGCGAGGCACTTGCGCGCATCGCCGCGGCGCCTGACCGCGCGGCGTAGGTTGCGACCAGCATCCGCCCCTCGTCTATGAAAAACAACGACGCCGAAACCCCGGCATGACGATCATTGCCATGCGAACCGGGCCGTTTCTCACCGTCCGCCTCTCCAACCCGAGCAAGCGCAATGCGATCGACGCCGGCATGTGGCAGGCGCTCAAGAACGTATTCAGCGAAGCCGCCGAGGCCGACGATCTGCGCTGCATCATCGTGCGGGGTGCGGGCGAAGACGCCTTTGCCGCGGGAGGCGACATCGAGGAATTCGCCCGCGTGCGCGCGACGGTTGACGATGGCCTGCACTATCACGACACGCTGGTCGCCTCGGCGCTCGAAGCGATTCGTCGCTGCCCGCTACCGACGGTTGCTGCAATCCGCGGGGCGTGTATCGGTGGCGGCCTGGAAATCGCCGGTTGCTGCGACATTCGCATCGCCGGCCGTTCGGCGCGTTTCGGCGCACCGATTAACCGGCTCGGTTTTTCGATGTATCCGGGCGAGATGGCTGGTCTGCTGGCGCTGGTCGGCCCCGCGGTGTTGCTTGAGATCCTGCTCGAAGGACGGATTCTCGACGCCGACGAGGCTTTCGCACGCGGCCTGCTGACCCGTGTGGTCGATGACGAGCAGGTGTTCGCCGAAGCCGAGGCCACGGCGGCGCGCATCGCGGCGGGCGCGCCCGGCGTGGCGCGCGCACACAAGATGTGGGTGCAGCGGCTGATGAACGGCGTGGCACTCAGCGACGCGGAAAAGCGTCGCGCCTTCGACTTTCTCGACACCGACGACTACCGCGAAGGCCTGCAGGCCTTTTTCGAGAAGCGCCGGCCGCGTTTTACCGGGAATTAGGGCCTGCTGACATACAGATTGTCGTTGCATGATGCCCCAGAGCGGGCTCAATCGAGGCGCAAAGCGGAACCGGGGCAGGCCCCCCGGTGAGCATTTGCAACGAAGAGTGAGCCCGCTCTGGGGCATCACCCGGAGGGCCGGGGCTGCAAGGGGCACATCGCGTTGTTGCGCGCCTTGACCGGGGGACCGACTCCGGCCGGCGGCTCGCGCCTAGCGCTGCACCCCTTGCAGCCCCGGCGCAGCGGCGATCTGTATATCAACAGGCCCTACTCGCCGCGCTCAGGCGCCAAACACGCTTTGCAGCATCTTGAGACTGAGCAGAATGAGTACACCGGCAAAAATCTTCTTGAGCGTGGCGACCGGCAATCGATGCGCCATTTTGGCACCCCACGGTGCCGTGAAAACGCTGACCAGCGTGATCAGCACGAAGGCCGGGAGATAAATGAAACCGAAGGTGAAAGGCGGCGTGCCCTCGGCCCCCCAGCCATTGACGATGTAGCCGACGGTGCCGGCCAGCGCAATCGGCAGACCGATCGCCGCGGAGGTGCCGATGGCGTTCTGCATCCTGATATTGCACCAGGTCATGAACGGCACGGAGAGTGACCCGCCGCCGATCGCCACCAAGGCCGAGATGCCGCCGATGCCCAGACCGACACCGGTCATGCCAAGAGGGCCGGGCAGTTCGCGGTTTGGCTTGGGTTTGATGTTGAGCAGCATCTGGATGGACACGTAGGTCATGAAGCATGCGAAGAAAATGGCCAGCGGCTCGGAGGGCACCTGCGCAGCGATGAACGTGCCGCCAAAGGTGCCGGCGAGAATGCCAGGTGTGATGGTGCGCACCACATCCCAGCGCACCGCGCCGTGGCGATGATGGGCACGCATGCTGGCCGCCGAGGTCATCACGATCCCGGCCATCGAGGTTCCCAGCGCCATGTGCACGATTTGATCGGCAGGGAAGCCCTGCGCCACAAACAGGCTGGCGAGCACCGGCACCATGATGCCGCCCCCACCGACACCGAGCAGGCCGGCAAAGAAACCGACGAACGCCCCGAGCAGGGGATACGACAACCACCAAACATCAAGACTCATCGGCTTCCACTTCCAGCAGAGTGTCGACGATGAAGCGCCATTCGTCGGGATCGACGGGCGTAATCGACAATCGGTTACCGCGCGCCAATACGCGCATGGTGGCCAGTTCGGGCGTTTGGCGCAACTCGCGCAACGACACGAGCCGGGTTCTGCGCAGCAGACGCACATTGACATTGAACCAGCGTGGTTGTTCAGGCGTCGCCTTCGGGTCGAAGAATCGACTCGCCGGATCGAACTGTGTGGCGTCGGGGTACGCCGGTGAAGCCACCGTGACGATGCCGGCAATACCGGGTTCGGCGCAGCTCGAGTGATAGAAAAACCTCTGATCGCCGACCTGCATCTGATTGCGCATGAAATTGCGAGCCTGGTAGTTGCGCACGCCGTACCACGCCACCGTCTGATCGGGCAGCGCGGCCAGATCGTCGATGGAACAATCATCGGGTTCGGATTTCATCCACCAGAATCGCATATTCGATCCCTGCGGTTATCCGCGACCTCACTTTATCAGCGTGCTTGCTTGAGCCAAGTGAAAGCGCGCTCTAGCATGCCGGCTATGTTCGCCCTCAATCCCACGCTCCCGCTTTTGGCGGGCGCGCTGATCGCCGGTTGCACGTCGATGGTAACTGCACCGACGCGAGCCGCCATCTGCCTGAGCAGCAGCGCGAATCGCGTCGTGCTGCCGGCAAATCACTTCACGCTGTCATGGACCCACTCAATCGAAAAAATAGCGTGGAACGAGGACTGGCGGCTAGACACCGATGTGCTGGTGCTAGTCGAAGCGCGAGTGCGCGGCTCCGGTGCGGGAATGGAACCGGCGCTTGGGGCGCGGCTGATTGACGGCGTCTGGCACTACACGGTGGCCCGCCGCGAAAGCGCGCTGTTGCTGACCCATTCGCCCTACGCGGCCGGTTACACGCTTTGCGCCGCCGGTCGCTGTCAGCCGATGATCGAATGGTTGCCGGGTTTACCGCCGATCACGCAGATTCGCGTCCACGCCTGTATTCCGTAACCGCGCGGATCGACATGGACAGCTCCACGTTGGCACAAATTGCGCATTTGCAGAAACCCCCACCAACGCGGGTTGAAGCAACAGAAAACGGAAGGCGTGAACGGAAAAGGGCGCGGCTGGCGCCGCGCCCTTTTCATATTGGTCCCCCGCAAGTGCCGTCCGGGCCGATTATCCTGAACCTAGGGTTCAGGTCGGTCGCTTTCCAGACGCCTCAGGCACACCCGACTTCGGGGCGCGCACAACGGCATTCATTCGGTCCGCAACCATGTCGCAAGACATTGGTTCAAGGAAATTACGACCTTCACGAACACCGCAGGGGATTGATCTTGCACTGCCAACACAGTGGCTAAATGAGCTTCTCCTGCTGCGCCAGGACATCATCCAGACGCTGCCCTACGCTTTTGATTCTACGCTTCATCGCCGGCATGTCAAATCCATCCGACCGCTGGAATTGCTGATATTCATGTGCGATATTCAGAGCCGTCATGATCGCCAGCTTTTCCCCGCTGGCGCCGGTCTTGGCGGCCAGTTCGGCGAGTTTGCTCTCCAGGAAACCGACCGCCATTTCCAGCCCTTCGCGCTCCTCGGGCTGACAACCGACGCGATATTCCTTGCCCAGTAAGACGAGGTCCAGTGTGTCCATGTTCAACGCTCCGGAAGGCTGTCGAGGACGGCACTGACGCCATCGATGGCCGCCTCGACTTTACCCGCCAGTTGGGTGTTTTCCGCCTGCAAGGCCGCGACGCGCGACTTGAGTTCGCGGTTTTCCTGTTTGTACGCTTTGAACAGTCGGAGGAGCTCATCCAGTTGCTGTTCGAGATGGTCAAATTCGGGGTTCATGCCGGCCATGTTAGGAGGGCCGGCGAGAGGGGTCAAGCGAGGATTGAATGATTCGCGCCGGCCTGCGCCGGATCGAAACGGTCGGCGCCGCGCCACCACGTCTACGGTCGGAGGCGCGCGACGCCGTTCACGCTTTCCTGATACAAACATGGCCATGCCATCTGCCCTGCGCTGCTTGTTGTCGGTCATCATCCTTTCGTTCGCCACCCCTACGGCGCTCGGCCGGCCCGTCGTCGACGCCACCGGTGAATCACTGAATTTGCACGCACCCGCACAGCGCATCGTCGCGCTTGCGCCGCATGTCACCGAGCTGGTTTATGCGGCCGGGGCGGGAGAGCGGCTCGTCGGCGTGGTCGAATACAGCAACTTTCCGCCCGCCGCCAAGGCTTTGCCGCGGGTCGGCGGCTACGCGCGCGTGGATCTGGAGGCGATTGCAGCACTCAAACCCGATCTGGTCATTGCCTGGGAAAGTGGTAACGCGAAGGCGGCACTCGATCGTCTGCGGGCGCTGGGCATGGCGGTGTATGTCACCGAGTCACGCACGCTCGCCGATGTCGCGCGTGCGCTGCACGACATCGGCGCGCTGGTCGGCACCGAGGTGGCTGCGAACGCCGCCGCCGACGCATTCATACGGCGTCTCGACACCCTCCGCGACAGCTACTCGGCGCGCCCGGCAGTATCGGTGTTCTATCAAATCTGGCATCAGCCGCTGATGACCATCAACGGTGAGCACATGATTTCCGATGTCATCCGTCTGTGCGGTGGGCGAAATGTGTTCGATACGCTTGCGCTGCTCGCGCCCACGATCAGCGAGGAAGCGGTGCTGACGGCTGACCCTGAAGTGATCGTCGCCAGCGGCATGGGCGAGGCACGCCCTGAATGGTTGGACGCGTGGCGGCGTTGGCCACAGATGACGGCGGTCGCGCGCAACAACCTGTATTTCATCGATCCCGATCTGATTCAACGCCACACGCCGCGCATTCTCGACGGCGCCGCGCAGTTGTGCCGACATTTGGCGAAAGCACGCGCACGTCGCCCCGCGGCCGCGCCGTAGTCGAGGGATAACGCGGTCGCTGCTCAATCAGCGAAGACTGTCTCGGCGTCTGCCTCGTGCGCACGGCGGGCATAGTGACGCCGCCAGCTGGGCGCGATGTGCGCCCACCACAACTGGTCGAAACGCGCACACAGGCGGTCAAGCGAGCTTTGCAGAAAATGCGTCGCCGCGCTGTAGTGGTGTACCGGCGTGCCCGCCGGCACGCTGGGATCGACACTCAGCGCGGCCAAACGGTCGCTCAGCGAGGGGTGGAGGGACACGCCGCCAGCGTCGTCGTCGAGGCAACCCAGCGAGCTGGCGTGCGGTGAGCCTTGAAAGCCGATCGCCACGCCATGCCCCATATCGCGGAACGGCAGCATGCCCGGCTGCGGCCGCTTGTCCGCCTGCGCCATGATGGTGTCCCAGTAATCCTGCGCGATGTAATTCGCCTTCATCGCCACTTCGAGCAGCGTGTCGCCAAGCACGCGCGCGCCGACAACACGCGCACCCAGCGAATCGGCTTCGTATTCTTCGAGATGATTGAGGCGCACCGCGGCGCGCACATCCGCATCCGACCAACGTGCGAGGCAACCATAGAGCACGCGCGCCGGCAGCGTCGCGTCTTCGGCGAGGCGGTCGCAGGCGCGGTGCCACCAGGCCCGCGAATACGCGGCCCAGCCCTGCAGGCCGCGTCGCTGGCGCGCCAGATGGCCGATTTCATGCGCCACGATGGCGGTCAGTTGCGTCGGTGCGATGCTGAGCACCAGCGGCAGGCCGAGGACCAGCGTGGTTTGCATCGGCCCGAAAACGCCCCAGCGCGGCCGCTGATGTACGGACGCATTCATCTCGGTCGTAATGTGCACCGCGTCCACCGGCTTCGCCCCCATGCGGGCGGCCAGTTCATCGACCAACTGATGGAGCTCCGGCGCCTCGTCGCGCGGCAGATGGACGCCAACGGCCTGCGGGCCGACAACGGCCAGCCAGCGCGCCGCGCGCAGTGTGACACTGCCCGCAGCCACCGCAGCGATCAAGAAGGCGACGTCTTGCCACAATGCTGCATCGCCGCGAAACACCAGCCAGACGAGCACTGCGGCAAGCACGGCAGACCCTGCCCCGATAGCGACAAACACCGCCAGGCCAAGCACCGCACGGCAGGTTAGCAGGCGCGCCAGACGGCGCGTTTTCTTTACACAGAAGGCTGGTCGAGAGGACATTTTTCACACCGTATAATTACCACGCCACAACTCTAACCGACTGAATCTACGACAGAAATATATCAAAAGTAATAGAGAGGTAACGATAATGACGCCAGCGTAATGACATCCAGCTAGCCGCGGCGCTGGAAACGATATGGTAGGCCATTTTCGCGTGAGTGCCACTGCTCGGGGCGCTTTTCAGGGAACCGCGGAATCTATTGTGTTTCTAGATGTGCACTGCACAATATGTCACGTTAACGCGGCGTGCGAGGCGGGTGCGAGGCGCGCTTCGCGAATCGGAAGGTTCACGGCAGCGGCCAGAAAGCCGCCAATTTGGTGTGTGAGCAGAGTGAGCCCGAACAGCGTCGCCAGATAACGTGTGCCGAAAAGCTTGCTCACCAAGCCGACCGTTGGCGGCACCGTGGCCAGCCAGGTGAAACCCAGCCATGCCGCGATGGTGTGTCGGCAAGCGCCGCGCTGCGGCACCAATGAGCACCGAAAAACTGCCCGCGCCTGACCCCGCTGCCATCAGGATGCCGATCGTGAACACCAATCCGACCCCCGAATCCATCAGCGGGGTGAGCGCCGGGCCCGCCGCCATGATGAGGATGCCCGCGGCCAACGCTCGCCCCGGCCCGTAGCGGTCGGCCACCGCGACGGCCACCGGCTGGATCGCGCCCCACATGAATTGCGCCACCGCCATCGCGAAGCTGATGGTGGTGATCCCCAGCGCTTGAGTGCGTCGTCAGCAGGTGACGACATATTCGGCGCTCCTCCGGCGACTCCGGGCAAACGGATTACTGGTCAAACTCGCGCCAGATGTCTGGTTCCACGCTGATACAGTCCTGCGCCCCGGACACCATCATCACGGCGTCCTGCACCGTGATCTGCCATTCGGTGGTGCGCGTCAATTGCGCAGCCAGCGCCTTGACCGCATCTTCGGGAAAGGCGACGACCTCAAGTTTGCGCACCCGCGCCAGATCGCGCTCCACGCCCTGCCACCACAAGCGCGCCGACGCGCCGGCGTAAGGATGCACGGTGACGCTGGCAGACCGGCCGGCGGCCTTGAGCAGGCGGCGTGCATCGGGTTGGCCGACATCGATCCAGCGTTCGATACGTCCGTCGAGCGTGCGCAGGCACAGATCCGGTTCATCCGGCACGCACACGGCGCCGGTCATGTCGAAACCTTCGCCGGCCCGTCGAGCAAAGGCCAGCACGCGCGCCACCAGCCGCACATCGGTTTCCGAAGGGTGCCGTGCGAGCGTGAGCAGGTGATCGGCATAGTAATGACGATCAAGATCCGCAATCTGCAACTGGAACCTGAACACCGTCGACTTGAGCGCCATGAAGGACTCCGGTATGAGGAGGGTGACATATTACCGCTTGCCCGGAGCGCATTGCTGCGGCGCAAAATATTTTCCCTGTTGTCCGCGAATTCCGTTAGAGTAGCGGCCACCGTACGCATCGACCAATCGGCGTACCGGCCACTTTTTCTCACCCAGGCCGCGCAACAAAACCTTGCGCCGCCTTCGTTCCCGCCCGCCTCGATTGGTGTCTCTCGACTTGAGCGACAGGCCGTCGCTGGAGTTGAACACAATGCAATCCGAAAACACCTTTGCCGCCCTTGGGCTGGCAGAACCCCTGCTGCGCGCGCTCAATGACGCCGGCTACACTACCCCGACGCCGATCCAGACGAAGGGCATTCCGGCCGTGCTCGCCGGTGGCGACCTGCTCGCCGCGGCACAAACCGGCACCGGCAAAACGGCCAGCTTCGCACTGCCCATCCTGCAGCGCCTGATGACCTCCTCGCAACGCACCCGCGCCGGTCGCCCGCGCGCACTGGTGCTCACCCCGACGCGCGAACTCGCCGCCCAGGTTGACGAGTCGATTCGCGATTACGCGCGCCATGTGCCAGTGCGCTCGCTCGCCGTCTATGGCGGTGTCAGCGTCTTTGGCCAGACCAAGGCGCTGCGTCGTCCGGTGGATATCCTCGTCGCCACCCCCGGCCGCCTGCTCGATCACATGAGCCAAGGCACGATCAACATGAGCGACATCGAAGTGCTGGTGCTGGACGAAGGCGACCGCATGCTCGACATGGGCTTCATCCGTGATATCCGCAAGATCATGGAAAAGCTGCCCGCCAAGCGCCAGAACCTGCTCTTTTCAGCCACCTTCAACGACGATATCCGCGCACTGGCCAACGGCCTGCTCAACAACCCGTCGAGTGTAGACGTGGCACCGCGCAACACCACCGCCGAGCGCGTCGAACAGTCCGTGCTGATCGTGCCGCAGCAGGCCAAGAAAGACGCGCTGATCCACCTCATTCGCGAAAAGCAGTGGTTCCAGGTGCTGGTCTTCAGCCGCACCAAACACGGCGCCGATCGCCTCGCCAAACAACTCACCGTGGCCGGTCTCCCGGCCGAAGCGTTGCACGGCAACAAGGCACAGAATGCGCGTACCCGAACGCTCGAGTCGTTCAAGCGCGGGCGCCTGCAGATTCTGGTGGCCACCGACATCGCCGCCCGCGGTATCGATGTCGACCAGTTGCCGATGGTGGTCAATTTCGAACTGCCGCACGTGCCCGAAGACTATGTGCACCGCATCGGCCGCACCGGCCGCGCGGGCTCCTCCGGCGGCGCAGTGTCGCTGGTCGATCCGGTCGCCGAAGAAAAGCAACTGCGCGCCATCGAAAAAGTCATCAAGCGCCGCATCGAACGTGTCGAGATTGCTGGAATCACCGTGCCCGAGAAACCGGCTGGTGGGCCAGCCCAGCGCGCGCCGCGCGACGCCAAGTCGCCGTCGCAGCGCCACAGTCACCGTCATCAGGGCGACCGCCCGCGCGCGGACGGCCAGCGCAACGCAAGTGGACAACCGGGTGACAAGACACGCAGCCCCGCCGGCCGCAGCAACGCGCCGCGGCGCGACCGCAGCCCTTCGGGCGCTCAGCGCACACGCGACTGAACGACACCGTGAAGCAACAGAAAAACGCCGATCCTTGGATCGGCGTTTTTCGTTCACGTCGCCAGGGTTTGATTCAGACCATACCTGCCCGTATGGAAGCAGTGTAGTATCCCTTCCCATCCTGCCTATTCAACGTCCACACGAGGGGATCAGAGATGGACTATCGAAGCGAATACGAAAGCAAGCGCCGGCAGCCACAGGATACGATCGACCTGGTGCGCGACGGCGATACCATCGTCGTGCCAACCGGCGTCGGTGAGCCGCCCGCGTTGCTCACCGCCCTCTCCGACCGCCGCCAGACACTGTCGGATGTGACGGTCAGCCAGATTCTGCCGCTGCGCAAGTACGACTATTTCGACGAAGCCACGCAGAACAATGTTCGCCACATGGCGTATTTCTTCGGCGGCCCCTCGCGCCCCGGCGGCCAGGCCGGCTGGATTGACTATCTCCCCGGCTATTTTTCCGAACTGCCGCAGTTGATCGACCGCGGCCTGACGCCAGTGGATATTGTCTTCTCGATGGCCTCGCCGATGGACGAACACGGCTACTTTGCGCTCTCGCTCGCCACCGATTACACCATGGCCGCGATTCGACGCGCTCGTGCGGTCGTCCTCGAAGTCAATCCGAACGTGCCCTTTACGTTCGGTGACTGCCATGTCCATATCTCGCAGGTGGCGGCGCTGGTCGAAAGCGACGACCCGCTGCTGGAGGTCGGATTGCCCGAAATCGGGCCGGTGCAATCGGCAATCGGCAAGCACGTCGCCGATCTGATCGACGACGGCTCAACGCTGCAGATCGGCTACGGCGGCATTCCCGATGCGGTCGTGATGCAACTCAAGCACAAACACGATCTGGGCTTACACACTGAAATGATCGGCGACGGCATTCTCACGCTGCTCGAATCCGGCGCTGTCACCAACCGCAAGAAGACCTTCATGCCGGGCAAGATCGTCGCCACCTTCGCCCTCGGCTCGCAGAAGCTCTACCGCTTCATGCACCGCAATCCGGCGCTCGAAATGCACCCCGTCGATTTCACCAACGATCCGTTCATCGCCGCACGAAACGACAAGCTGGTCGCCGTCAACGCCACCATGCAAATCGACCTGATCGGCCAGTGCGGATCGGAAAGCCTCGGATATACGCCCTACTCAGGCACCGGCGGACAGGCCGATTTCGTGCGCGCGGCGAACCGCTCGCGCGACGGCAAGGCGTTCATCGTGCTGCCCTCCACCGCCAAGGGCAACACCATTTCGCGCATCGTGCCCACGCTCACCCTGGGGACTCACGTCACCACCAGCAAGAACGACATCAACTACGTCGTGACCGAATATGGCGTCGCGCAACTACGCGGCAAGACCGCGAAGCAGCGCTGCGTGGCCTTGATCGCGATTGCACATCCCGACTTCCGCGGCGAGCTGCGCGATAGTGCGCGCCAGATGCACCTGCTATGAGCCAGAAGCTCCACACCGCGACATAGTTCTGCCACCAAGTAGAACGTACCGACGTAAAAATGCCCGCGTTCAAGCGGGCATTTTTACGTCGGTAACTGATTCGCTCAATCGCGTTTCGGCACCATGATTTCCGCCTCACCCTTGAGCACAACGGTCTCGCCGACCGTGCACACGGTGTCGAACATCGCCTTGCGCTTCTCCGGATTCAGCGCCTTGACGGTCACGCGGGCGACCACCGTCTCGCTGACACGCACCGGCGCGGTGAATTTGAGCGTCTGCGACAGATAGATCGATCCGGGCCCCGGCAGCTTGGTGCCGAACACGGTCGAGATATAGCTGGCCGCCAGCATGCCGTGGGCGATACAGCCGCCGAACATCGACGCCGAGGCCAGCTCCTCATTCAGATGCACCGGGTTGGTGTCCCCCGATACGCCGGAAAACATGAGAATGTCCGCATGAGTCACGGTGCGTCCATAGGCCGCAGTCATGCCGATTTCGAGATCCTCGAATTGAAGCCCGTAAAATTCATCAAAAGCAGTTTCTTTCATATCCATCTTTCCTGACATGTCGGCATCGGCCGACTGCACCATGAACCTGCATCGGCCGATCGCATAAAAAACCCGGCATCAGCCGGGTTTTGGGGAATATCGCCGCGATTTCGCCCGCTTATTTGCCGTTGACCGCAGCCTTCAGTGAGGCGCCAGCGGAGAATTTGGGCACGTTGGAGGCCGCAATATTGATGCTGGCACCGGTTTGCGGGTTGCGCCCGGTCCGTGCAGCACGTTTGGACACTTCAAAAGAGCCGAAGCCGGTAAAGGCGATCTTGCTACCCTTGGCCAACTCTTCGGTAATGATATCCAGAACACCGGAAAGGGCACGGTCGGCTTGCGCACGCGAAAGGTCCAGACGGTCAGACAGGGCTTCGACGAATTCACCTTTGTTCATATTGATCCTTGCTTTGACATTGCGAGTGGATGGACTGAATCAGTGCCGCCGATTCTAGCACCGAAAATTCGTGCGTGTCGCCGCTCAATGCAAGGAAATACAAGGTTTTTCACCTGCTGTGTTTCTGATTGTCACATCCGCCAACGTGCCTGCACGGCCTGTTTTTGACACTCAATGGCGCCCAATGCAAACGGCATCGCGC
>RCMY010006151.1_pt1 | contig 12067 bp, 15 predicted proteins | sample 2041341 | NCBI WGS metagenome assembly RCMY01 (sample SAMN09708234, study PRJNA481090) | Marine sediment metagenome, whole genome shotgun sequencing project.
TAACTCGTGGGCTTCGTTCGCTTTCCCTGAGGCGAACAACGCCCTTGCGTGATACACCCTGAAGAAGGCCGCCCCCACCGTGTTGCCGTCGCGCTCTGCTTGGAAACTCAGCGAAGCGAATGCCGCCTCGGCCTGGCGGGCATAGCCTCTATCCAGCAGAATTTTGGCTTCGTGGTCGGCCGACAAGCGCTCATAGGCTGGGTCGGCGCCTCCGGTCTCCCGGCCTTTCTCGAGGGCTCGATCGGCTTCAGCAGGGAAACCGATCCGGGAGAGGGTCAGAGCATGGTGAGCAAGCAGTGAGCTGTACTGGCCGGTCTCGTTCTGGCGAACGGCTTCATATTCGGCAGCGGCCAACCAACGCTCGGCTTCCTGAGGATGCTGAAAGTCGTCGGCGGTAGCGGCGCAAAAGCGGAGAGCCTCGATACGGTCGGACCCTTCAAGGAGGAGTGCGGCGGCGGCGAAAGACTCACCTGCGCTTTCCGATGCGCCCATCGACTCTTGATAGTGACCGGCGACGAGGTGGAGGTGACCTAATCGATCAGCGGGTAGCTCTGCCCCCGGGGCGGCATCGAGAGCGGCGAGAGCAAGGTCGTGCTTCTCTTGGTTGACCGGCCCGCCCGCCAGGGCGGCATTGGTGAGCAAGTCCAACCCGTCTCGTTTTTCGCCAGCCTGGATCAGGAGTCGCCCAGCCAGGCCAGGGCGATCAACGGCGATTTCAGTGGCGATCTGGCGGCTGATCTGGGCGCGGCGAGCATTGCTGACTTCGAGTCCGGCGGCTAGCTCGGTCGGCCCATAGCCGAGGGCATCATCGACCAGCCAACCCTTCTTGAGGAGAGCGTCCCCGCTAGAGAGCACGACATCGACAGGCAATCCGGTGATGATCGCCAGGTCGGCGGCGCTCAGCGGGGCGTTGGCGATCCCAACGGCCTCTGCCACGGTCTTCTGGTCGTCGGTAATTGACTGTTCGTCACTCAATGCCCATCATCTCCCAGTAGCTGTACGGAATCGTACTCGCAGCGACTTAACGATCGCTTTCAGAGTCGGCTCCGTGATTTGGGCCGTTTCGGTGAATTGGGGAGACGGGACCCGACCCGCAACGCTGACGCCGACCAGCGGTCAGGAAAGCGCTGGCTTGTATGTGGGCCGGGAGCTTTCAAACACATCGATGGCGTCTCCGTGCCCGAGGGTGATCTCGATGTCGTCGAGGCCATTCAACAGCCGATGTTTGATGAACGGGTCGATCTCGAAGTCTGCTTCAAAACCGTCCGCAATCACCTTTTGGCTGGGCACGTCGATGGTGATTTCTGCGTCTGGTTCATGTTGAGCCAACTCGACCAGATACGAACATTCCTTGTCGGTAAGCACCACCGGGAGCAGACCGACCTTTGTGCAATTGTTGAAGAAAATGTCGGCGAAGGAGGGGGCGATGACTGCTTCGAAGCCCCAGTCCTGGATTCCCCAAGGAGCATGTTCCCTAGACGATCCAGACCCGAAGTTTGGCCCGGTCACCAGGACCTTGGCGTTCTGGTACTCGGGTCGATTGAGCACAAATTGGGGGTCCATCTCGCCGTCGGCTGTGCGGCGCCAGTCCCAAAACAGATACTGGCCGTAGCCGGTTCGTTCGACCCGCTTGAGAAACTGTTTCGGCATGATCTGGTCGGTGTCTATGTGGGCCCGAGGTAGCGGCATCATCGATCCCGTAATTCTTTCGACGATGTTCATGCGAAGCCCCTTACGTCGGTGAGGCGGCCGGTTACTGCCGCAGCGGCGGCCATGCCTGGCGACAGCAGATGGGTTCGGCCGCCCTGGCCCTGGCGTCCTTCAAAATTGCGACGTCGATGCGCACCGTTCACCAGGTGAGAGGATGTCGGGGTTCATTCCCAGGCACATCGAGCACCCGGCGTCTCGCCATTCGAAGCCAGCGTTGATGAACACCTGGTCGAGTCCTTCTTTTTCGGCCTGGAGTTTTACCAACCCTGATCCAGGTACGACCATGGCCGACACACTCGACGCCACTTTCTTCCCTTTGAGCACGGCGGCGGCTTCGCGAAGGTCTTCGATACGGCCGTTCGTGCATGATCCCAGGAAAACCCTATCAATCTGGATATCGGACAGCGCCATGCCGGGAGTGAGGGCCATGTATTCGATTGCCCGCTCGGCCGAGTCGCGCTCGATGGGGTCCTCGATGTATTCGGGGATTGGCACATTCCCGGTCACTGGGAGCGTCTGGCCGGGGTTGGTTCCCCACGAAACATGGGGGACCAACTCGCCTGCGTCGATATGAATCTCGGTGTCGTAGGTGGCCCCATCATCTGACGGGAGCGACAGCCAGTATTCGACGGCCGCATCCCAGTCGGCACCGGTTGGTGCCTGTGGACGGCCTTTTAGGTAGTCAATGGTGGTCTGGTCCGGAGCGATCATTCCGGCTCGGGCGCCGCCTTCGATCGACATGTTGCAGATCGTCATTCGACCTTCCATGGAAAGGGCTTCGATGGCCGTTCCCCTGTATTCGATGACGTGACCGTTGGCGCCGTGGGTCCCGATTTGAGCAATGATGCCCAGGATGATGTCCTTGGCGGTGACGCCGGGCGCCAGATCGCCGTCAATGGTGATGCCCATTGATTTCGGCTTGTTTTGAGGGAGCGTCTGGGTGGCGAGCACGTGCTCGACCTCCGAAGTTCCGATACCAAACGCCAAAGCTCCGAATGCGCCATGAGTGGCCGTATGGGAATCCCCACATACGATGGTCATGCCGGGCTGGGTTGCGCCCTGCTCGGGGGAGATGACGTGGACGATGCCCTGACGGGGGTCGTCGAGGCCGAACAGGGTGATGTCGAACTCGGCACAGTTGGCGATCAGAGTATCAATCTGTTTCTTGGAGAGTGGGTCGCGTATGCCCAGTTCTCGCCCCGCCGTTGGAACCCCATGATCGATAGTGGACATGGTCAGGTCGGGACGCCGGACCGTGCGGCCAGCCAATCTGAGCGAGTCGAAAGCCTGAGGAGAGGTGACCTCGTGGACCAGGTGGAGGTCGATATAGAGGAGGCTTGGATGACCGGGTGCGCTGTGGATGACATGGTCATCCCACACTTTCTCGAACAAGGTTCTTGGTTCGGTCATTCGTTACTCCATCGGGATCACGGGCTACGCGCATCGAATCGTAGCCGTCGCTTGGATGGCCAGCTAGACGGGGTCGAGCAGGTCTGGGGCAAGCCGATCGTGGAAAACCCCGTCTGGTATCGGCTGGTTGGTTCGCAGGAGGGCCAGGTTCCAAGACGGTGAGGCGCCGAGCGCCCAGCGAAGTACCCGGACCGCCTGTCGGCCACGGAACTCATTGCCAGGTACTGAATAGACACCGAGCAAGTCCCGAAGGTTGGCCGGCACGGTCGCCACCGCTGCGTCGAGTAGAGCCCAATATCCAGCTCGGGTGGACAGATCGAGCTCGCGCGGGTTCCGGAGAAACTGGACCGTCTCTTTCATCGCTGGCGAAGGCATGAGATCGGGATGGTTGGTCACCCATGTATGGATATCGTCCGCCGTGTCGGGTAGCGGGTTGGCGCCGAGTTGCGCCCCGAGTCTGGTCTGTTCGGAAACGAACTGGTTTGCCTCATCCGGAGTCAGCGGATGTGGCCCATAGAACTGATACGCCATCAGGAACGATTCGACGAGCACGTTGTGCACCCAGGCGGCCATTTCCGGATGTCCGGCTGAATAGGCCTGGCCACGATGCGATGTTCCCCGCACCGGTCGGTGCGCCTGTCTGACCGCGTCGATGGCTGCCTCGACTTCAGGCATCGCCCCATACGAAGTGGCCGTCACGTATGACGACGTGCGCGATAGGCGCCCCAGAGGATCTTCGCGATAGGTGGAATGATCGGATACTCCCGCTACCACCTCGGGATGGGCCGCCTGAATGAGTAGCGCACGGATGCCGCCCACGAATGCTGCCGCATCACCGACGACCCTCCAGGTGACCGAGTCCGGTCCGAAGAGACCGGGGTCCCCCTGGTATTTGAGGGTGTTGGCAAGTGGGAATTCCGCATGATCGAACGGGCTGACTGCCGCGTCGGTGATCCGCTGACGGTATTGCTCGACGGTGTCTCTAAGTTTCACGAACCAATTTTCTCACGGTTCCGAAAACACCCCAACCTGACTCACCGCCTGGTGATCGGCTCGCCCTGCTCGTCGAACTCGATGATGTGTCCCGATTTGGCGACTTTGGTCTGCATGTAGGACAGATTGTGTTCGGTCGGTTCCATCACATGTGGGATGCGTTCGGTGACTTTGATGCCGTGTTCTTCGAGCCCGGCGACCTTCTTCGGGTTATTGGTCATGAGTTTGATCGAGTTCACGTTGAGGGAATGAAGCATGTGGGCGGCCACGCCGTAGTCGCGTGTGTCGTCAGGGAACCCAAGCGCCAGATTGGCCTCGACCGTGTCGAGCCCGTGGTCCTGCAGTTGGTAGGCCTTGATCTTGTTCGTCAGCCCGATGCCGCGCCCCTCCTGGCGGAGATAGAGCAGGATTCCGACGTCCATCTTGCCGATGGCCACCATGGCAGCTTCTAGCTGATCGCGGCAGTCGCACCGGAGTGAACCGGCCGCGTCGCCAGTCAAACATTCCGAATGCAATCGGACCGGCACGTCCTCTGCGCCGCATATGTCGCCCCGAATAAATGCGGCGTGTTCCTTGTCGTCGATGTTGTTAACGAACCCGGCGACCTGGAAGTCACCGAACACTGACGGCAAGTCAGCGATCCCGGCCAAGCTCACGCAGATGTCGGCGTGTTCCCCGCAGTTGTGCTGACGATCCCGTTCGAGAAGTTCAGAGATTTCGTCTTCGGTGATGTGCATGGTTGGTCGTCCTGGTTCCATGGGGGTGGTCATAAAGCTAACGCAGTGCGTTTCATAACATTCCCATACGCCATACTGGACCTATGTGGTTCGTATACGCGATCGTTGTGTCATTGGCCGTGCCGGTCGGCGGAGTGTTCGGAGACGCGTCGGCGACCGCGGAGGTCGCGTCCGAAGGGAAGATTTCGGTTGATTTTCGTGTCGAGGGTCCTGCCGATTCGGCGGTGGTGGCTCATCTCATCGACCCTGGCGACAATCAGGAGACTGTCACGCTCGGCAGCCAGAGTGAGGGTGTGTTTACCGGCTCGATTGTCGTCGAGAACGCCAACCTGGTCGTGGTGTTTGAAGCGCTCACGACTAATGGGGCGAGCACGTTGTCGGAGCCAACCACCCTGTTGGAGCTAGGAGTCGATCCGTTGGTTCTCGGTTACCCGGATCCCGACGTGGTCAACGATGACCTTGAGCAACCGTTGGTGTCTCCTGAGAACCAACGATTGTTATGGGCGGCCGGAGGAGCGGTTGCTGCTGCCCTGGCACTGGTGGCATTTTGGGCGGCCGGGCCGAAGCCAGAATCCGCTAGCGATGAGGAGGAATAATGCAGATCGGGTTTATCGGGTTAGGGATTATGGGTGCCGGGATGGCGTCGAACCTGCTGAGAGACGGACACGATCTGACGGTCTGGAATCGAACGGCCAGTCGGATGGCGCCGCTAGTTGACCAGGGTGCCAGCGCGGCCGCGTCGCCAGCGGAGGTAGCTAGTCAATGCGACATTGTCATGATCTGCGTCTCGGACACCCCCGACGTGCAGCAAGTGGTTCTCGGAGACCACGGAGTGTTGGAGGGTATACGGCCCGGCTCGCTGGTCATTGATCACTCGACGATCTCGCCGTCGGCGACGATGGAACTGGCGAAAGCTGCCGAAGCGAAAGGTGCCCATTGGCTGGACGCGCCGGTTTCGGGCGGCAGCGAGGGGGCTGTGAAGGGCACGCTGTCCATCATGATCGGCGGGGCAGCGGACCAGGTGGAACGCGCCATGCCATATCTCAACTCGGTCGGCAGCACCATCACCCACGTTGGGGGCCAAGGAGCAGGTCAGCTGGTCAAAGTCGTGAATCAGATCCTGGTTGTCGGTAACCAACTCGCCGCCAGTGAGGCGCTCCTTGTCGCCCAGGCCGGCGGGCTAGATCTAGAAAAGACATTGGATGCGGTCAAAGGGGGAGCCGCTGGATCCTGGATGTTGGCCAACCGCGGTCCACAGATGATCGTTCGAGACTGGCGTCCCGGATTCACGATTGACCTCCAGCAGAAGGACCTTCGCCTGGTCTTGGAGGCTGCCAACGATCTCGGGGTTCCTATCCCGGGGACTTCGCTCATCTATCAGCTGTATCGGGGCCTGCAAACCCAAGGCCTCGGGTCAGAGGGCAACCATGCCTTGGTGAAGGCTCTTGAAGAGATGTGCGGTATCCAGGTCGGAGAATCTTCCGAAGGCAGAACCCAGGCTGGTTAGCGGCGGTGGGATCGCTTGACGAGGTAGGTGGCCAGCGCCACTCCGGCGGCCGAGGCGAGGGCAATCCCCGACAAGGCCGGGTCCGGTTTGGGGAGTTCGGACAGCCGCGTTCTGAGGCTCACTCCATGTTCAAAGTGACGGATCGACCAGTCTCTCTCTTCGGCGTACTCACGGAGTTCCTTGTCGGGATTTACCGCAACTGGATGACCGACTGCCTCCAGCATGGGAACGTCGGTGAAGGAATCGGAGTAGGCGAACGAGTCCGCAAGGGAGATGCCCTCGCTCGTAGCGAACTCCTGCATGGCATCGGCCTTGGCTCCGGCGTAGGCATAGAAAATGACCTCGCCGGTGTAGATCCCGTCTTCGATTTTGGAGGTGGTAGCGATCACGTCCGAGATCTCAAGGAGTTCGGCGATCGGTTTTACGATTTCGAGCGGACTCGACGAGACGATGATGACGCGGCGACCGGCCGCCTTGTGGGATTCGATGAGTTCAAGAGCCTCAACGTATACATGAGGTGACACCACGGCATGGACGGTGTCGTCGACGAGCGCTTCGACGTCTGCAAGGTCCCAACCCTTGGTCAAGTTGGCGAGCTGTTCCTTGACCTTCTCCAGCTGGTCGTGGTCAGCTCCAAACGCCTTGTAGACGACCTGGGCGATAAGAGCCCGAACAAGTACACGACGATTGACCATCCCCGCCTCATAGAGAGGCCGCCCGAACGCCAACGTTGACGATTTCGAGATGATGGTCTTGTCGAGATCAAAAAACGCAGCACCAGAAGCCATATATATTCCTTAGTTTATCGGCAGTAGGTCCAATGGGGCCCACCCGCCGTTTTGCCATACTTTTTGGCGTTTGGCAAGGGGTTGTTGGCGGATGTCACATTTCGTACGTTGCATCGTATGAAGATCAACCTCTGGATTCCTGGTGACCCGGTTCTCGGCGCCATCGCGCCGCTTGGACTGGGAGCGTCGGTCGGGACGGCGTTGGTGGTGGACGCTGATCCGGACGGGCCGAACTACCCGGGTAGCGGTTCGCTGGCGGCTTTGGTGGCTGCCGGGCCTAGACGGGCCGATCTCAGTCCGAGTCGGGACGGGTTGGCAGTCCTTCGCAACGGCGGCGTTTCGATCGAAGAAGCCAACGATGTCCTGGCAGCACTTGAAGCAGGGTGGCCGCGACTGGTGATTCGACACGCCGGGGCTGAGCCACCTCCCGGTCAATCTATTGCAGTCGTCGCCGACCTGCCGGGTGCGCTCGCACGCCGGGTCACCGGGCCGACCGTGGTGCAACGACTGCGGCTCGGCGCCTCGTCGGTCGAGGCTGACGTACAGCTTCCTCGGCCATCTACACGATTGATCAGAACCCTGCTGGATGGTCGCCTGCCGGGCCGGTGTCGATGGGTCAGGGCGTGGAAGCCGGTGTGGGGATTGCTCGGATGAGTGCGGTTGAACGGATCGTGACTCGTCTGTTAGCTGAGGACATTCCGCTGGAAACCGCCGGGCTGCTTGCCGCCGCCTGTCGGGTCGCCAAAGAGGAAGCCCCGCTAGAACCCGTCGACATCGCTTTGGCGGCGGTTGACGCCATATTGGGGCTCGGACCGCTTGAGCGACTGCTGCGTGATCCACTCGTGACCGATGTGCTGGTGAACGGGTTTTCGCAGGTGTGGGTCGAGCGCCAGGGAGTGATGTCGCTTACCGAGGTCTCCTTTGGCGACGACGCGGCCGTGGTCGCAGCCGTTGAGCGGGTGCTCGCTCCTCTGGGTCTACGCATCGACCGTGCCTCCCCGACCGTGGATGCCCGGCTCGCCGATGGCTCGCGTCTGCACGCGGTCATTCCTCCCGTGGCGGTTGATGGTCCCATCGTGGCGGTCCGGCGGTTCACGAAGGCCGTTCGAAGCCTGGAAGAGCTCGTCTCTTCGGGGTCGGCCTCGACCGAAGTTGCCAACCTGCTGCGAAGTGCCGTCGTCGAACGAAGGAACGTGGTGATTTCCGGTGGTACCGGCGCAGGAAAGACCACCTTGCTCAATGTCTTGTCGACAGAGATCCCGAGCGATCAGCGGATTGTGACCGTGGAAGACGCCGCCGAACTCGAACTCGCCGGGCATGTCGTCAGGCTCGAATCAAGACCGGCCAACGCCGAGGGCGCCGGCGAGATAACCATGCAGCAACTCGTCCGATCTGCGCTGCGCCTCAGGCCAGATCGGATCATTGTTGGAGAGGTCCGTGGTCCCGAGGCGCTCGATATGATCTGGGCCTTGAACACGGGCCACGACGGTTCGATGTCGACCGTGCACGCCAATTCTCCGGCTGAAGCTTTGTGGCGGTTGGAGACCCTGGCGATGTCCGGCGACCGTCGGGTCGGTGAAGAGGCCGTGCGACGCCAGATTCTTTCGGCGGTCGACGTGGTCGTTCAGGTGGCCCGCCGAGACGGCGTACGGCGGATCGTCGAGGTGGCCGAGGTTGGCGACGGTGGGGTGGAGACCAGATGGCCGTCCTCCTAGTGCTCGCGGCGCTTGCTCTCTGTCTTGATCGACTGCCGGCCCCACCGCAGGTTGGTTGGGGGAGGGTTCGGCGTTTGACGTCGCTCGATCGCACCAATGCCGAAGCTCGATTCCTGGCCGGACTGGCCTCGGAGTTGCGCGCCGGTGCAGCACTCCGGGGCGCATTCGAGTCAGCGGCCCAGCGAGCACCTGAATTGCAGTTGGCCCCGCTGGTTCGTTTGTCGGCTGCCGGCGTCCCCATCTCTGATCTCTCCCGAGGAGTCTCCGAAGCCTTGCAGCAGAATGGGAAGGCGGCGGCAGCGGCGATGCGGATCGCCGGCGAAACGGGCGGACGGACGGCCGCCATGTTCGAGAGCCTTGCCCAGGTCGCTGCTGAGGATCGCACGCTGCACCGTGAGCTCCGAGCAGCGACTGCTCAGGCAAAGGTCTCTTCCCTCATCGTCGGAGGGCTCCCCGTCGTTTTCCTGGGGTGGCAGGCGTTGAGCGGACGTCTGTTCGCTCTGGCAGGCACGCCGATAGGAGTTGCGATCCTGGGCGTCGGTTTGGCGCTACTCGGATCGGGGGCAGCCACGGTGACGATTTTGCTACGCAAGGCGGTCCTCTGATGTCAGTCGTGGTCGTTGCAGGAGTTCTCAGCTGGGAGTGGCTGATCAGCCGCTTCGGTACCGCCCTGACGTTGGTTAGCGTCGTCGGGGTGGTTTTGCTGGCGACGTCCCCGGTCGCCCTCGGCGTGGTTTTGGTGCCGGTAGGTGTGTGGAGGATCACCAGCCAGGTCTCGGAACGTCGCCAGCTAGATCGAAGGGCTGAACAGGACGTTGCGGTGTTTGCCCGGGGCCTGTTTGTGGCCATCAGTGCCGGGCTATCGCTGACGGCGGCGTTGGCAGTCGCTGCCGAAGGCTTGTCGGTTGCAGTCACCGACGAGGTTGTCGGCCTGGTTCGAGCATCCCGGATGGACGGAATGGCACTAGCCCTCGCCGAGGCTGACGGTCGCTGCAGTCGCCTATTCGGGCTTCTGGCCCGAGCCCACACAACCGGGGCCAGTGTGGCGGACGCCGTTGCCGGATACGTCGAAGAGCGGCGCGAGTCTCACCGCCTCAAAGTAACTGAAGCCGCCCGTCGTCTTCCCATCAAGCTCACGGTCCCTCTGGCGCTGCTGATCCTTCCGGGGTTTGTGGTCTTGACGGTTGGACCGTCAGTCCTCGAGTCCGCTCGCCGGCTCCTCGGTCCGGTGATCCCGATTCCATGACTCTTTCCCCCGAACCGGCCGGCCGCCGGCATCTGACATGAAGGAGCAGCCATGCTGCAAGCAATTCGCTCACGAATCCTGGTCGCCGAGAGAGGACAGGGGACCGTTGAGTACGTCCTGGTGATCCTCGCCGCAGCCGCCATCGCGCTAGCGCTGATTGGATGGATGAGCTCTGACGGACTCATCTCGAACTTGTTCTCGACGATCCTGAGCAAAGTTATCGGGTTCGCCAAAGGATGAGTGAGCGCGGTTCGGCAGCCGTCGAGCTCGCGCTCGTCATTCCAGTCATCGTGCTGGTCGTGCTCGCCGTGACCGAGGTGGTGGTCGTCGCCCGGACCCAACTCGAGCTTGCCCAAGCAGCTCGGGAGGGTGCCCGGGTGGCGGCGATCGCCGCCGATCCGGCTCAGGCCGTTGCCGCGACGCGGACCGCCCTCGGGACTCTGGCTACCGACGCCTCGATCACGATCGATCGCCCGTACGTTGTTGGTGAATCGGCCACGGTTAAGATCCGCCTTCCGGTGCGAGTATTCGGGCTTTCCGTCACTCTGCGGGCAGGCGCCGCCATGCGGGTCGAGTCATGAGCGGAGAGCGAGGTAGCGCCACGGTGCTGGTCTTGGCGGTCCTGGCAGCTCTGCTGGTGGCTGCGATGACGGTCGGGGTGCTTGCCCAGGGACAGGTGGCCGCGGTTCGTGCTCAGACGGCGGCAGATGCCGCTGCTTTGGCGGCGGCTCCGGCAACCTTCCGCGGCGAGAATCCCGTCCGCCTTGCTCGTGAATACGCAAACGCCAACGGAGCTGAATTGGTCGATTGCGCCTGCCTCGCCGATCCAAGCTGGCAAACTCGACGAGTTACGGTAACGGTGCGAGTTCCCATCTCGGTCTGGGTACTCCAGTCCGTCCACATCACCCGCTCGGCGACCGCCGAATTCAGTCCTGTGGCGTTGCTTCGCTAAGGCCCAGTCTCATCCACGCTTGGCGGTGAAGCCTTGTCGGTTTCTCCGTCGGGTGGTGACCCGACGCCCGGAAATGTGCTCGGCCCCCGGGGACGGTTGATCTGTGTGGAAACAGCCCTGACCCGTCATCATGGCTGCGTCTCAGCAGCCTCGGTCCAGTTCTCTCGCGCTTCGTTGAGCGCCACTACCGACACCAGCAACGCGGCGGCAGGGTCAGCCCACCACCAGCCGAAGTAGGCGTTGAGTGCCAGTCCCACGAGCGTGGCGGTTGAGAGCACTCCATCGAGAAACGTGAGCGTGGCTTCGGCTCGAAGTGGCGCCGATCCGAGCTCGGATGCGGTTCTACGTTTCCAGTAAGCGAGTCCAAACATGACGAGCGCTGTTATGGCCAAATAGGCGATTCCCCACGGCGACTCGTCCGCTCGTCTGCCCGTTGTCAGGTCAGTGATCGATGCGATAGCCAGCACGACACCAAGGATGAGAAAGGCGCCAGCGGTAAGCCGCAAAGCTCGGCGGGTCCGTCGATTGTCGTGGTCGGCAGCGCTTGGCTTGAGATGCCACACCACAACAAGAGAGGCGAATACCTCAACTACCGAAACTGTGCCGAACCCGACCAGAGCTAGCGAACTTGCGATCGATCCCAGTGCAATCGTGAGGAAGGCTTCGCCGACATTCCAACCGATGGTTGCGTACTCGAGTCGAAGGGCAGTTTGTTCGGCAGGGTGTCGCGGTTGGGCCTTGTCTTGCACGGGTCGATCTTCGCACTGGTTCCAAGCTGCGAAATCGATTCGTTCAAGGCGGTTTGTGCGCTCCGAAGCAGCCCGCATTGGGCTTCGGCTGTCGATCTTGTCGTTTCGCGATGTTGCGGTTGGTCTGGGCTAGGGAGGTGGGTCGCTGCCCGGTGGTCTGGTCGGGCGGATGAATCGGATTCGACCGATCGGCGAGTTGGGATCGATCGAGTAGCCGAACTGGTGGATGACCACTTGATGGTGCCACCAGCAGAATGTGG
>RCMY010004496.1_pt1 | contig 12066 bp, 10 predicted proteins | sample 2041341 | NCBI WGS metagenome assembly RCMY01 (sample SAMN09708234, study PRJNA481090) | Marine sediment metagenome, whole genome shotgun sequencing project.
TACGTAAAGAAATATTGTCCTGAACTTAGTCAGCTTGGTAAAAAGTATATTCACAAACCATGGGAAGCCAAACAAACTGAATTAGCGGCCGCGAATATTGAGTTAGGAAAAAACTACCCTAAGCCTTTGGTGGATCTGAAAACCACGAGGCAACGCGCTTTAGATGCCTACGCGAGTATTAAGTAAGCCGCTTCTGGATAAGAATTAACGTTCAGCAATGTTAATTTTTATCAGCAAGTGAGGTTGAGCAAATGAGGTTGATAACGTGATTTTGGAAATGGAGAATTAGTGTGGCGAGTTTACGATTAATACTTGGCGATCAGCTTTCGTTAGATATGTCATCACTTCAAGATATAAATAAACGCGATGATATGGTGCTAATGGCTGAAGTGAAAAGTGAAGCCACTTATGTAAAGCATCATAAACAGAAAATCGCGTTTATATTCAGTGCTATGCGACACTTTGCTAAGCAGCTTTGCAGCAACGATATTAATTTACATTACGTGAAGTACAAAGACCAAGAAAATAAAGGATCATTGTTTGAAGAAGTTAAGCACCTCATCAAAAAACACGATTTTACGCAAGTAGTCGTGGCCAAATCGGGCGAGTACCGTTTGCATGCTGACATGCAAACGTGGGCAGCAAAGTTAGGGGTAGAAGTAGCCATAAAGCCTGATAACCGTTTTATGGCCACTGAGCAAGAGTTTGTAGATTGGGCTGAGGGTAAAAAACAACTGCGGATGGAGTTTTTTTATCGCGAAATGCGTAAAAAACATGGCTATCTAATGGAAGATGATCAGCCTATTGGCGGTAAGTGGAACTTTGATGCTGACAACCGCGAAAAACTCCCCAAAGAATTAGACGTGCCATTACCAACAAGGTTTACACCCAACGCTATTACCAAAGAAGTTATCGATTTAGTCAATACCGAGTTTGCTGACCATTTTGGTGATATTAACAATTTCCACTATGCGGTAACGCGCAAGCAAGCGCTTGATGTACTTGCTGAATTTATTGAAACACGCTTACCTAACTTTGGTCGTTATCAAGACGCTATGGTACAAGACGAACCTTGGATGTATCACTCGCATATTTCATTTTACTTAAATGCTGGATTACTCATGCCCAGTGAAGTGCTGCAAGCGGCGCAGCAAGCTTACTTTGACAATCATGCTCCCATCAATTCTGTTGAAGGATTTATTCGACAAATTTTAGGCTGGCGAGAATTTGTGCGCGGCTTTTATTGGCATTTTATGCCCGGTTTAAAGCAAGACAACTTTCTGCAAGCCAAACTTGCTTTACCCGACTTCTATTGGGGTGCTGATACTGACATGAATTGTTTAAGCCAGTCGGTAAAGCAAACCAAAGAACATGCTTATGCTCATCATATACAACGACTGATGGTGCTGGGCAACTTTGCCTTACTTGCTGGCATTCATCCTGATGAAGTGAACGAGTGGTTCATGATAGTGTATGGCGATGCGTATGAATGGGTTGAACTGCCTAATGTGAGCGCAATGATTTTATATAGCGATGGCGGCAAGTTAGCCAGCAAGCCTTATGCCGCAAGTGGCGCTTATATTAATAAAATGTCCAATTACTGTTCACATTGCCACTATAGTGTAAAAGAAAAAACCGGTCAACAAGCCTGCCCATTCAATTATTTATATTGGCATTTTGTTCATAAGCACAAGCATAGGTTTGAAAATAATCCAAGGATGGCAATGATTTATAGCACCATGGCAAAAATGGACCAAACCAAACTATCTCATATGCTTGATGACGCAGATACATTTATTAAACGAATGAAAGATAATGAAAAAGTCTGAATTACCCAGCAAGACTTGCATGGTTTGTACTTTACCTTTCACTTGGCGTAAAAAGTGGGAAAAAAATTGGCTCGAAGTCAAATATTGTTCTCAGCGCTGTCGCCGAAATAAGCAGACTCGGTCAATTGAGTAAACGAAGTGAAACTTGTTATTTTAGTACCAGCAAACAAGCAACTCCTGCGTAAGTTTTAGCTTACATTCGCTGACGAATAAAGAAAAAATCGCATCATTTCTTCTGAAGCGTTCAGGCCATCTTGATTAGTAGAGGACTGTGAACTACTGCCTTTAATCCAGTGATGACCCGCACCATGGATTTTCCAATATTCAAGTTGAATCGTTCCTAGGTTATCGCTTAAGCATATTTGCGTGCTGCTACGGCCATTTTCGTACAAATGTTTTTCTTGATGAGTTTGCAGATTACTTGCCTGAGTTTGCAATTGCTGTTTTGCTTGCTCAAAAATATGATCGCCATTGCGGATGTTTACAGTGCTATCTTTATCACCGTGAAATACGATCATAGGAATAAATGGCGCATCAGTTACGCTACTTTGAGCGCTTAATTTTCCGCCTTGGTGCATGGCCATCATAGCGGATGAAACATCGCTTGCACTTTGATAGGCTAAACCTGAATGCACACCAACGGCAGCGTATAACTCTGGATAAGTGCGTGCCATAATTATGGCCATTGCCGCTCCAGAGGAGATCCCTGCAACGTAAACACGTGAGTGTTCAACTGCGTATTGTTCAACAATTGTTTTAGTGAGTTCAGCCAACCATGCGGGCTCACCTTGTTCACGTTGCTGATCGCTAGTTCGAAACCAGTTCCAACAACGATTTTGATTGGCCGACACGGGTTGCGATGGATAAGCAACAATACAATGGTGTATTTCAGCTAGGGTATTCATGCGGGTATCTACTGCGAAGTCTTCTGCTGTTTGGTTACAACCGTGCAACATAATAATTAGCGGCATGTTCTGCTTTTTTTCAACATTCTGTTGATAACTCGATGGTACATAAAGTCGGTAATCATGCTTAGACTGACCGTATTTAAAGGTTATTTTAAGAAACTGTGCATTTTCCGGAATAATTTCTTGTTCGTTAACAGTAAACCCAGTTGCTTGACCTAAACTCATTGGTAATTCGAATTTGAAATTACTCAATTGATCAGTGAAGCTTTGCAAGGGATTCACATTGGGTTGTTCACTGTTATCATTTTCTTCAGATTTTGTTTCAGATTGCTCATCTGGTGATGAAGATGCCGGACTTGTTCCGGTAAAACTGTGCTGAATGGCGGAAAGCGCGTCGAGCATTCGGCCTGATTGTATCAATTTGATCACATTCTTCATGTTTGCTGAACTGCCTGTTATTTTGAATAACTCTATTCGATTTTTATCGATCGTAACATTGTGAGAACATGATAGCGATTAAATCCCTAATCAACACTATAATAGCCGCAATACTGTTGTTATTAGCTTACTATTTAGCATTTAAACACCGGAATATCTTTCCATTTTGTCGTGTACTGAGGTGACAAAAAGTCACGATTCATTCGCCATTTCTCATCGCTCGTATTTAAGCGAGCTACCTTTAAGGTGTGATTTCCAAACTTAGTGTTAATGGCATCTAAACACTGCATAAGCTTTGAATTGCGATTATTCTCTGCAAACAAACCATATTGAAGTGATTTTTCAGGCACTATTTCAATGGCACCTACACTGCATTTTAAAAAGCGTATTTCTGGCTTAAAGATTTTGACTATAGCAGCTGTTGCTGCGCTAGCAATTTCTCGATCATCGTTTGTGGGTGTTGTAAATTTATGTAAAACCGAACGCTTATAGTGGTTGGCTTGTTGCGGACTTGATTGGGCTGAAACACATAAGGTATCAACTAATGATCTTTGGCCACGTAGTTTTTTACCCACACGCATTGCGTGATGCACGGCGGCTTGTTGAAGGGTTTCTAAGCAGGTTACTTTTTGTCCGAATGACCTAGAAGCAAATATTTGCTGTTTGTCTGCTTTTATTTCTTGCCAATTGAAGCAAACCGTTCCGTTTAATTCACGAACGGTTCGTTCAAGCTCTACTGAAAAAGATTGTCGGATGAGGGAAGGTGAATAATGTGCTAATGCTAAGGCTGAGTAAATTCCCATTTTTTGCAAGCGTGCGGCTATGCGTTTGCCTACGCCCCAAATATCACCACACAGCATATTCTTAAGAACATAGTTTATTTGTTCTTGCGTATCAAGCACGGCAATACCGTCAAATTCAGCAAAGCGTTTACCTGCAAAACTCGCCGCTTTAGCCAGTGTTGGCGTAGGTCCTATGCCAACACCAACTGGTATTCGGGTTTCTTGCCATACGGTGTTTTGAATTTCTTTCGCTAAATTGTAAAAGTTATCGCCGTTATGCTGATTATCACTAAATTTAAGAAACGCTTCGTCAACCGAATAAATATGTTGTTTGGCGTATCGACCGGTTACCTCAAATACCCGACTCGATAAATCTGCATATAGCGCATAGTTTGATGATCTAACAATGGCACCCGACTGCTCAAGCTTATCTTTAACCATAAAGTATGGACTGAAACTTTTAATATCTAATTTTTTTGCCGCCGCCGACATAGCGCAAATGCAGCCGTCATTGTTTGTGAGTACAACAATTGGCTTGCCTCGTAAGCTAGGGTCAAAGACTTCTTCTGCAGAAGCGTAAAACGAATTTGCATCGACTAAGGCAAACATAATGTGTCGCTTCTAATCGCACGATGCATTCGAATGGACGAAATAACAATGCCTTCTTCTTGATATTCATCGTTCTCGCTTATTCTATATTGGCTTTTTTCTGGAGACGCAGAAATTAGCAGACGATTTTTTCTATCAATTGCTTTACATATAAACTCACCGTTTAAGGTTGCCGCAACAATATCAAAATGAGTAGTGGCGGCAGCTCTATCAATAATTAGCAAGTCATTATTAAATATACCAAAGCCCACCATTGAGTTTCCCTGAGCACGGCCAATAAATGTCGCGCTTACATGGCTAATCAATAACTCATCTAAGCTCAGTTTGCTGTCAATATATTCATTTGCGGGTGACTCAAATCCAGTAATGCCTGCACGAATATTATTTTTAAGAATTTTCATAATCAATCAATAAGTAAGTACTGTTTATATATACAGTATTGTTGCATACAATATTATGAAAATCTATTTGCTTGTGAACAATAATCGATTAGTTTTAGTAAAAAAACTAGTAGTAATTCATTCAGAAGGATAAGCACTTATAAATACTATATTGCCTGATCTTATAGCATCAGAAGAACTCATCGCCCGTGCCGTTTCAATTAATCAATTACCGCTTAAAACGAGTGGTGAGTTCGTTTTAGTTTGGCTTAGACGTTCGTTACGTGCTTACTACAATCCGGCTATTGACCTAGGCATAACATTAGCAAACAGTACCAAAATGCCGTTAATTGTTTACTCGCAGGTGTGTGATGATGAACCTTACATGAGTGATCGGCTTGCTTATTTTGCCTTAGGGGCCAATAAAGTCTTAGCCAAGGGGCTTAAAAAGCGAAATATACAGCATTGTTTCGCAACTAACTTAGCTGTTAAAAGCAGAAACGGCTCATTGCAGCGTTTAAGCACTTTTCGGCACAGTGTCATGCAAAGAGCGTCGGTCATTATTGTGGATCAACATTTTACGGCTCACGAACAGCAGCAAATAACTGATATAGACAGTAATGCGTCGCAAAGAATACTTGAAGTCGATGCAACACGCCTTGTTCCGCACAGCCAATTTTCAAAAAGCCTCCATGTTACTAAAACCTTTCGTGCTGCCCACTCGCCATTACGCAAAAAATGGTACGCATTGCGTAAAGAAGTTACCCTTGCAAACACTCACGCTGGCGTTAGTTTTGGGCAAGAAGACATTTCTATTGCAACGCTAAGCAACAAGCAAATGCGTGACTTAATCGCTCGTTCTAATATTGACCATCGCCTTCAGATATCATCGAACCATTCACCTAATGATAAAGAGCTAACATCAAGGTTGGCTAATCTCCCTAGAATAGTGAAGCAGTATCGCGCGAAACGAAATAATCCGGCAATTACTGACTCGACATCACAACTGTCGCCCTATCTTCATTTTGGCATGACTTCGGTATTTGAAATTCTGCAAATTTTGGAACAATCTGATTTAGCGAAAGCGGATATGTGGAAGTTTCTAGATGAACTTATTACATGGCGCGAATGGTCGCACTGGCGATTAGCTAAAAGGCCCGAATTTGCTGAATATGAGAGCTTGCCAAATAGTGTACAAAAAACCTTAGCAGCGCATAAAGAAGACGATAGGGAGCTCGTTTTAACGGAACAAGCTTTGTATGATGGGCAAACACCCGATGAAATTTGGAATGCGGCGCAATTGTATTGGCGACACACGGGTTGGTTGCATAATAACTTACGTATGTACTGGGCAACACAATTTTTACGTTGGACTTCATCACCGCAAGAGGCGTGGCAACTTGCTTGCAAATTTAACGATAGGCAATCGTTAGATGGACAAGATCCAGCATGCTATATTTCAATGCGCTGGGCATTTGGTGAATCAAAACCCTCGTACAGTGAAAAACCGGTGTATGGATGGGTGGCAAAAAAATCTGACCGCGCACTACGAAAAAGAGAAGGGTTTTTAGATTGGGTTGATATTGTGTTAGCAAAATACCAGACAAAATAATAGCTATCTTACGCGAAAAAACAGCTGATTTAAGTTTATTATTCGCAGCAGTGAGTTTAATACATTGATAATAAACTCTTGATTAATAAGCCGATTAGTAGTGCAAACGTAAAGCTTAACAAGGTACCCAACATAATGTACTCCGTAAGCTTTCGGTCTCGCTGGCGGCGCATATCACCAAATCGAAATACGCTCTTTGCCGCCAGTAAAAATCCAATTCCACCAAATTGACCCAATAACACAAAGGTAATGACTAAGAATCTCTCTAAGCCACCAATATATTCGCCGGCGGCTTGCAGACCTGAGTTCGTTTGGTCATTATTATCTAATTGATTTAAATACGGTCTTAGCAATAACTGAATAAGTATTGAAAGGGGTTTATAAGCAAGTAAATATCCAAGTATGAGGCCAACATGAGCACTTGTAATATGGGTAGAAATAAACGTCAGTATTGATGTTATATCCATACCAGATAACCACAAGCTAATGCCTAAAATAACCAATAAGTGTCCAAGCTGGTCCAACAAAAAATAGACCGTGGTAAACCCCATATAAGTTTTCCATAGGTCTATTGCATAATGGCTAAGAATAATGATCACCAGAGCGATGACTAAATCGTAAAGTTCGATATTCACAGACGACGTTACCGTACCTAAGTACAGAGCGATTGCGGTTATGACTAAATGCATACCTAGATGTTTTACCAACCCAAGTGACTTTATTTTATTAGCCACCTTGCACATAATCCACGTATGCGGCTGCAAATAGAAGTCAGCAACAACGTGTGCAAGTAGCAAAAACGTCAATATCATCATAAAGATAGTTCCTTCACCGTTGTTTCGAAATATTCCAAGTAGTGACGAATAAGATCGATATTGGCTCTCAATAGATGAGTGTTCACATTCTGGCGAGTCATATCTAATCTTTCGGCTATTTTTTTCTGTTCAGGAAAATTGTCGTTTATATACCAATACACAACAAGCGCTTGTTTGGCCGACATGCCCTCAAGCATTCTATTAAAAAACTGTGTCGCTAGGGTAAATGCGCTGCTGAAATATTCGGGGTCAACACCAATTTGTGCACTCGATAAAGTTTCAAGCTGACGGCCTGACGCAATAAAGACCTTATCCATACGATCATTTAACTGTGTTACGGGGGCAGGGATACCGCCAATTGCTAAAGATTGAGTAACCAGTACAGGTAAATCAAAATGTGACAACAAATAAAGTTTAATCAATAGCAATTTACGAAATGAGTTTACAGGATTTTTATACAGAATTTGATATGCATCGCCACGATAAAATTCAACTATTGCGTTCTTATCTTGCTGATATTTATCAAGATACTCGCGAAGACCTTTCATTACGTGAGATAATTGCTCGCTTGTTAGTAAGGTAGACCCTACTATATCGCTAGTTTCCACGGCAACAAAAATAGTCATACTTACTCGTTTTTCTGCTTTATAGTTAGTCATATTATGCAAATAAATGACGATGTAAGCAAATATATTTATTTGCTAAATGTAAAAGCAAGTAATTTAAGTTGCTTTTATAAGCATGTTATAAGATAGACAAGCTACTAGAATAGCACGTTATAATAGCCATTAAATGAGGATAAAGACGAGTTTGACCGTCTGTAATATCCGCATATTGTTAGTTGATCCATGTCAATCACAAAGAGTGAGTATATGAAAATAATTGTTGATGCAGACGCATGTCCTGCAGTCATTAAAGAAATATTATTTAAAGCGGCTGTTCGCACTAAAATTCCGCTTTTACTGGTGGCGAATCATGCCATGCGCATTCCAGCTGCTCAGAATGTCACATTTTTGCAAGTATCGACCGGATTTGATGTTGCTGACAATGAAATAGTAGACAGAGTTGAAGACGGCGATTTAGTGATTACCTCTGATATTCCACTGGCCGCTGAACTCATTGAAAAAGGTGGCTTGGTGCTATCGCCACGCGGTGAGGTTTTTGATAAACAAAACATAAAAGGGCGCTTAACCACCCGTGATTTTATGGAAACACTACGATTTAGTGGCGAGCAAACGGGTGGCCCGCCGCCAATGAGCCAGCGAGAGCGAAAAGAATTTGCAGGGCACTTAGACCGTTATTTGAATCGCTATTAACACCATGCTGATAACCGTTTATTTGAGCAAAGTAATTAAGCTCGAAGTGTCTAGGCGATTTCCGTTATTAGCTTGAACTTGCGCGTAAAATTGATCAATGAGCGCCGTTACAGGTAGCGAACTTTTATTGCTTTTCGCTTCATTTAGCACAATTTCGAGGTCTTTTCGCATCCAATCGACGGCAAAGCCAAAATCAAACTTGTTGTCGATCATGCTCGACCAACGATTATCCATTTGCCAGCTTTGCGCTGCCCCTTTTCCTATAACATCAATCACTTTTGGGATATCTAAATTTGCTTTTTGGGCAAAGTGCAGGGCTTCGGCCAAACCTTGAATAATACTCGAAATACAAATTTGATTCACCATTTTGGTGAGTTGTCCGCTGCCTACATTGCCCATTAATTGATGTTTTTGGCTATAACTATCCAGAACCGGCGCCACTGTTTTATAATGACTTTCATTTCCGCCTAGCATAATCGTTAATTTTCCATTTTCAGCGCCTGCCTGACCACCTGAAACCGGTGCATCCATAAATGCAATGTTATGCTTAGCACAGGCTTGCGATAACTCTTTTGAGAGGTGAGCTGAGGTAGTGGTGTGATCAACCAAAATTGCGTTATCTTGCATAGAAGCAAGCACACCATTATCACCATAAACCACCGAACGTACGTCATCATCGTTGCCAACGCACATGAAAACTATATTTGCGCTGGCTGCCGCTAGAGCAGGAGTAGATTGGGCGTTACCATGATAATCGCTTAACCATCTTTTTGCGGTTGAATCTGTTCGATTGTAAACCGTTACCTTATAGCCTGACTTTGCTAAATGCCCAGCCATGGGGAATCCCATTGCGCCTAATCCTATAAAAGTTACTTTCATGTATAGTCCTTGTTGATAAATAGGGTGAGTACTTTATATTTATTACGATAACAAATTATCATAAATGGCTATATCCATTTGCGGCGTCGTAAAAAAAGGATCATGCCTAAAATCGAAGTAGCAATAACTAGCCACACACCAATATAGCCATATTCCCAACCAAGTTCAGGCATATTCATGCTGCCTACTTCAGGATCGAAGTTCATGCCATATAGACCGACTAAAAACGTAGGCGGGATAAACACCGTGGTAAAAATAGTTAAAAACTTAATAATATCATTTAGGCGTAAACTAACGCTTGTCAAATATAGCTCCATTAAGCCAGATGTCATCTCGTGATAGGTTTCGAACATATCCATAATAGATACGACATGGTCATAGCAGTCGCGCATATGCAAAGTTGTATTGGGTGAAATAACGACAATGTCATCAGTAACTCGCAACAAGTTATTTATGACCTCGCGATGGGGCCAAATACGTCTTCTGACCAACAATACTTCCCGCCTTAGTTCATGGATTTCACTTAAAATTCGTTCATCTTTTTTCTCAAAAAGCTCATCTTCTAAATTTTGTATGCGTTCTGCATACTCCTCAAGTAGCGGAAAACCATAGTCAATTGTGGTATCTATAAGACTATACATCAAATAATCGGCGGGTAATTTACGCAATTTTCCAATATTATTTCTAAGGCGAGAAATGACGACGTCAAAAGGCATTACAACACCTGAGCAAAATGAAATAAGCGTATTTTGGGTAATAAATAAACTCACTTGTTCAAGGTGCGTTTGGTCTTTAATCCTATGCGGTAAGCTTAAAATAACAAAGGCTTGAGATTCACTTACTTCCACTTTTGGGCGCTGCCCCGTATTCATTATATCTTCTAAATACAATTCATGAATGTTTAACCCTTGGGTGAGTGTTTTCATCGCAACGGCAGAGGGGTCGCCTTGCACATGAATCCAAGTTACGTTTGGATTATCGATAAACTTTCGACAAGTAGAAACATCAATATCATTATGCTCTTCAATAATGTTTTCATTATAATCAATAAGATTAACTGAAAAATTGGTATTTGCGTGTTTTTTTTCTGCACCGGGGCTTGTTCCAGGCGCGCTATACTTTTTATTAAAAAGCTTCATTTGTATTTACGTTTAACCCAATATTTAATAATGCTTCATATAGTAACAATTTGCGTTATATCTGCATATAAACAATGGTCATAAAAGAAAAAGCGCGATCAATTTGCCCCAACTTACCCAAAAATGGGCTTAAAAACTAGCCGTATTGATTGCTAGTTCGCCTATTGCTTAGCACAGGTTTCTAAATGCTTATTGGCATTTTCATAATCCAACAACTCGATATAAAGAATAAATTTATGATAATCATCTGCTGACAATATTCTTTGCAATATGGGAAATTGTTGCGTAATTTCTTCACTGGTTAAAAAAGAACCAGAGGCAAGGGTAGCCGAGATAGCAGTAATCTGTGCACTTATTTGCCTATCGGTAAGGGAAAGTGGTAGGTCGTTTTGCACACTTACCGATGGATAAGATAATAGGGAGCTAATGAGTGCTTGTTTTATATCGGTTAAAACAATCGCTAAGTGTGCGATAAATTCGTTTACATCGGCTGGACTTGGCATTGAGTGCTTAGCGTTAATAAGGCTTTCAAGGTGGGTCGACAAAGTATGCAGATGCACCGCACCTATGCTGCCAGACACGCCTTTGATGTTATGCACAATGCCGTAAAGCGCGTCTACATTTTTATCTGCAACGGCTTTGTTTAAGGACTTTATTGAATGCTGATGCTCTTGGTAAAAGCTGTGTAGTAACTTACTATATAAAGCGTGATTATTATACATTCTAGTAAGCGCGGCAGTAACATCAAACGAATCTAAAGATTGCAAATATGCAATACCCTGCTGACCATTTACCAAGGTGTCAGGTAGGCTCAAGGTAGGACCAAAATTATCATTACTTGTTAACCACTTACTGAGCTCGCCATAAAGCGTATTAATATCTATGGGCTTAGGCACATGACCATTCATTCCACTGGCTTTAACTTTTGCTAAATCACTTGTCATAACTGCTGCTGACATTGCAATAATGGGTACAGAAGGTTCCCTATTTAAACGGCGTATGGTTTTACTTGCGCTATAGCCATCAATAACTGGCATGTGCAAATCCATTAAAATAATATCAAAATTATCGTTATTATATGCAATGATAGCTTGCTCACCATTGTTAACCGGCGTCACTTTAACGCCGAGTATAGTCAATAACTCAATCGCGACTAATTGGTTTGTTTCGTTATCTTCAACGAGAAGCGCATGGCTACCATTAAACACATTATTTAAATTAATATCTAGCGCTTCAGGCTTATTGACGGTGGGTTCTATTAGCAAATTCTGCATACTGTCGGCATCAATATCGTCATGATTTTGCTTTTCACTTCGTGCCATAGGTAAAGTCAATGAAAACGTACTGCCAACATTAGGT
>RCMY010004497.1_pt1 | contig 12066 bp, 10 predicted proteins | sample 2041341 | NCBI WGS metagenome assembly RCMY01 (sample SAMN09708234, study PRJNA481090) | Marine sediment metagenome, whole genome shotgun sequencing project.
GCAAGTACAGGACGTCATGGTCTTGCAGCAGTAGCTGGCGCGATGCATTGCCATTCCGCCTTGCAACAGGATCTTTAATCGGCAGTGCACCAAACGGTACGTAATGCAGGGCGCCATCCGCAGCGATCACAATACGCGGTTTGTCCAGGTGCTTGGCGACTGGGTCCAGCAGTAGGTGCGCCAAAGCGGCCCGCGACTGCTGTTCATCGCGCCACGCTTGTGGCTCAAGACGACTGGTGCGCTGGTACAATTGCCGCGCCGCAGCCTCGATATCCTGGCGTGGGGGTAATGCGATGCTGTGGATCGCGTCGCGGGTCACGGCCCACACAAAGCTCCGATGCTCGCCCAGGGCGTATTCGAGGAACAGCGTGTCGGCATCGAGCATAGCTTGTATCTCACTCGCCTTGATCGCCTCTGGTTGTGCCAAGGCGGCATACGCGGGGTGACGAACCCGGATCTGCGTTTCCAACTCATCCAGTTCACTCAGCCGGGATTGCAATTCGAACTCCAGTTGCCTTGCCTCTGCTTCGTCATGATCCCGGCTGAGTAGCGCTTGCTGGTTTTCGGTTTTTGCGTTGATTTCCCGCAGCAGTGCGTTTTGCCGGTCGAGCAGCGCAGACGCAACGCCGTGATGGATGTCCGCGCCTGCTTCGCTTAGCAAATCCAGCAAGGTCCTGGCTCGCGCGCGTTCACTGGCTTCCAACGCTCTTCGGTCATAGTGTTGCTCGGGCTCGGCGCGGTGCAGTGCCATCAAGGTATCAATCTTGAACTGATAAACGTCGTGCTTGACGCTGAGAAACGAGGCACGCAGCGTCGGATTGACAATATTCGAGCGCAGGGATTCAATCAACTCGATGGCGGCGTCGACATGCTGTAATGCCTCGTGGGTTGAGCCAAGCGCGCGCTGCGCCACCGCCACCTGATACAACGTCGCAGCCTCCCCTGCCTGATTATGACTGGTGCGATGCAGTGCTAAAGCAGGCTTTAAGATATCCAATGCCTGTTCGAGGGCACCCTCGGCCACGCGTACGCTCCCCAGCAATAGCAAGGCCGTGGCCAGGCGACGCTTATCACCCACCTTGCGTAAGATGGCAGACGCTTGCTGAAAAGACCCGGCAGCCAACTTGGTATCTCCTTGTACAAGATGTGCTCTGCCTAGCGCGATCAGCGCATCCGCTTCACCCACGACTTCTTCAGCGGACTGGCGCAGGGCAATCGCCTGATTGAGAGCGTCCAGCGCGTGTGATGTGTTCCCCAGGCCAGTGTAAATCTCGCCCAGCTTGGTCAGGGTCATCGCCTCCCCTCGCCGATCATTGAACCGGCGCCACAACGGTAAGGCTTCGAGCGCGAACGCTAATGCCCGCTGATATTCGCCAAGGTCATAATATGTGAGGCTAATTTGGTCAAGCGTCCATGCCTCTTCCCGGCGGTTTGCCACAGCTCTGGCTGCGGCTAGATTCTCTACATACAAGGTGAGAGCCTTTTTCAAATCGCCAGTGATGCGATACAGCGCCGCCATATTGCCCAACGCGGTACTTTCAATTTCTTTGTTGCCAATCTCGCGTGCCAGGGACAACGCGCGTTCGAGGTTTTCAAAGGCCGGATCCGGTTCACCCGAGATGTAGTAAATGCCGGCAATGTTGTTGGTGGTATTGGCTTGCTCTTGCAATTCGTCGTGCTGTTGAAATAATTGCAGCGCAGCATCGTAGTGTTTTTTTGCCTCGGCGAGTTCACCACCATAGTGATATAGCAGGCCCTAGTTATTGAGCGTCTTGGCTGCCAGATAGGGATCACCCAATTTCTGGTTAAGTTCGCTGGCTTGTTGCAGCTGCTGCCTGGCCTGCCGGCGCTGCCCGAGCTGATCCAGCGTTAACCCCAGCGCGTTTAATAAGTAAGCTCTGGTGTTTTGATCACCCAGCTGATCGAGCAGTGTCGCTGCACGGGCCAGATATCGCTTTGCCTGTTCTGCATCATCAAGCTCCTGGAAAAGCGTGCCCGCGCAATAGGCCGCTCGGGCCTCTTCAGCAGGCTGCCCGAGTTGCTGCCACAATGCTGCCGCCCGTTGATAGTATGGAATGGCGGTGACGGGGTCCTGTTGCTTGAAAAACACTTCGGCCGCTTCCGTCATCGCTTTTTCCGCCTGCAGACGTTGCTGTTGCTCAGGCGTCTCATCGGCCAGCTCATGGATGCTTATCTTGTACAGCCCAGACGCTTTGGCGTGTTCCCGGGAACTGACCTGCAATGCATAGCGGCCCTGAACAGCGGAATGCAGCAGTGCGGTTTCCATGCCGATTCGATCAGTGGGCGTATTGATCGCGATGACATGCCGCTGTTGCGAAGGAACGACTCTCAATACCAGGTCAATGCCAAGCTGCTCCACTGCAACGCGCCAGTACTTATTGGCCGGCAGTTCGACGTGATAGCTCTGTGTTTCGCAGGTTCTCGCCTGTGTATTCTTGTCAAATCGACAACCTGAAATTTTACCTTCCTGGGTTGCTCCGACGACTAATATGCGCGGAGGGGCTGGTACATCGGCAAAGGCAAACGCTGGTAGAACTACCATCGCGATGAATACGGTGCCAACGAAGCGATTCATATGCTCGAGGTCCAATGATTTTATTCGAGTGCGTGCGTTAGAATACCAGTTTCATATTGATTAATACGTCTTTACGACTGATTCGATTCCGGCCTACTCGGCGCGTGCCAACCAGAACGCTTTGAAGCCTGGCCTATTGGGCCTCGGCGAAACGCGAATCTTTAGCGCCAAACATTTGCTACCCACCGGCTTTTTGTTGTTGGTTAGTGTAGACTCAAGGACGATAATTTGCAGAGAACGGTTAGCCCAACTATGCTGGCAGCGCCTTTACCGACGGTAGAAGTAAACCCTCCAACTGCCCCGGAAGCTGTGGTCATATGGCTACACGGCCTGGGAGCCGATGGCCATGACTTCGAGCCCATTGTGCCACAGCTCGCACTGCCCGCTGACTTGCCCATCCGCTTCGTTTTCCCCCACGCCCCGGAAATGTCAGTCGGCCTGTTTGGCGGTGGCGTTGTCCGCGCCTGGTTTGATATCTCGCCTAACGGAGAGCGGGATTTTCAAGGTATGAAGAAGTCGGTGCTGCAGATCACGGACCTGATCCAAACGGAAATTGATAACGGCATCAGCGCCGAGCGTATCGTGCTTGCCGGTTTCTCGCAGGGAGGTGCCCTTGCGCTCAGGACCGCCCTGTTCTATCCGAAGCGCTTGGCGGGCATCCTCGCCCTGTCCACCTTTATGGCGGAGGGAGAGGACCTCGGCGCTAGCAACAGCAAGGCCCGTGTTAACGCCCGTACCCCGATACTGATGTGCCACGGCCTCAGCGATATGGTACTGCCGGTAACGATGGGCAAGTCTGCGTATAACATCCTCAAAAACGCCGGCTATCCGGTTGAATGGCGAGAGTATCCAATGGGGCACGAGGTATGCCTCGCGGAAATCAGAGACATCAGCCGCTGGTTGCAAACTGTACTAGCGTAACATTTACAAGATATTCCTCTCTACCGGTTTACTTGAGCTCACAGTTGACCTTTAGTCTATTCGATAAACTTCCCCGTCGCCGGGATTGCGATAGAGATCAACCCGCGAACCATTCCAGTGATAGTCGAGATGACGGCCCTGGCGCGGACTGGTTGCAAGATCAGGGTAGAATAAGCCGCTGCACTCGCCATCAGCGTAGCGCACGCTGGGATAGACAACGCCATCGGCCGCTGCGCTGCGCAATGAGCGCCCCAACGCCTGGGGAGGTGCGTAATCGTCAGAATCACGCAGCGAGCGATACGCCTTATTGTCGCCACGTAGATCATGCAGAGTCGCGTTGATATCCACCACGATCTCCTGGAACTGTGACGTCCAACCCGCAGGTTCATGCGTTGCCGCCATGAATTTGCCGTGATGATAAACCGTTTCAAACAATGCAACTTCAAACGCACGTCCTACATAGAGTACGCCATAACGGCCATCAGAAAAGCGGCTTGGTCTGTCTATGCTGACATGGGTAAAAGGCGCCATCAAATAACTCGCACCATGCCCTGCGACGCGCCGCGCAACCGGCACCAGATCAAGCGTGCCGATGGATTCCATCAAGCGTGGATTGGACTTTTGCTCAGCAGCTATAAGTAACGGCCAGTCGGCCGGATCGGCAATGTCTTCAAATAAATCGATGGTGGGATGGAGGCTGCGAATGATTCGCACCGCTGCCGGCCAGGCAATAGGCACGATCGGAATAGTTTCGGGAGCGATGGAATTTGGAGCTTTAGTTTTCGGAGCAATGGTCGCCGGCGTACTGTTTTCCGGACCAGTCACCACAGGCCGCGCTCGGCATCGAGCACACGCCTCACCCGCATTAGATCGGTCAGCTCACCGCCCAGCATAAGGTCGAGCGCGGATAGACCGCCAAACGCGGTGTTAGGTTTGCGCACCCAATCATAGCCCCGCTGTGGTTCGCGAAAGATGATACGTAAGGCCTTGTGAATGCCCATCAGATTCGACAAGCGAGCTTTGCCATCACGGCCAATGCGGCCCGAGCCAGCAGTCTTCCAGCGTGCATAGGTACGACCAGGAAGGTCGAGTAAAGTCGCTGCCTCAGCGTCGGTCACGCGCCACAGTTTGAACAGGTTGACCGCCGCGCGGAACATTGCGGCACCCTCCTCGTCCGTGGGCGGATCAGGCGAAAATTCAAATGGGGTCGTGTCAACCCGTTGGATGTTGTTCATACCAGCCTCCATTTGGCGTATATTATAATTATTAACGCCAAATGGCAATATATCAAAGCATCTCCCATTTAAAACAGAATCAAACTCGATTAGTAGCGTACGTTGCCGCTAGTGCACAATCAATCCGCTATCGGCTCGCGCATTGTCACGAATTCTTCCGCGATCGTTGGGTGAATACCAATCGTGCGATCAAACATCTCCTTGGTCGCGCCTGCTTTTAACGCAACAGCAATGCCCTGCAGAATTTCGCCAGACTCCGGGCCTACCATATGTACACCCAGCACTTTGTCGCTGGCTTTATCGACAATCATTTTCATAAAAGTGCGTTCGGTGTTGTCGGTCAGCGTGTGCTTTAAGGTGCGAAATCGGGAACTGAAAATTTCCACGTCATAGTCGTCGCGCGCTTCCTGTTCGGTCAGCCCCACGGTGCCAACGTTAGGCTGGCAAAATACGGCGGTAGCCACGTTGCAGTAATCAACTACTTCGGGCTGCCCGCCAAACTGAGTGCGGGCAAATGCCATCCCCTCCGCCAGCGCTACCGGCGTGAGTTCGGGGCTGTCAATAATATCCCCTACCGCGAAGATGGAAGGCTCGGTAGTTTGGAAGTGATCGTTCACGGCCACTTTGCCATTTAGGTGTACTTTGGCTTCCACATTTTCCAGGCCAAGGTCATCCAGCAATGGTTTTCTTCCGGTGGCGTACAGAACGCAATCAGTTTGCAAGTGGCTACCGTCGTCCAGTTTCACATTGTATTGCTGCTCGCCGGTTTTTTCGATTCTGCAAATGTCGCGTTTAAGCAGTAGCTTAATGCCTTTCTCCTGCAGCTCATCGGTGACCACATGGCTGACGTCTTTGTCGAAACGTTTGAGGAGTTTTGGGCCGCGATAAATCAGGCGCGTGTCGCATCCCAGACCATTAAAGATTCCGGCAAACTCGACGGCTATATAGCCGCCGCCAACGACTAGCGGTTGCTTTGGCAACTTGGGAAGATGAAACACCTCGTTAGATGTAATGACATGCTCGGCGCCATGGAAATGCGGCACAAAGGGCCAACCACCGGTTGCCAGTAGTATTTTCTCGGCGCTAATACGGCGGTCGTCGACTAATACCGTGTGCGCGTCCACCAGACGTGCCCTGCTCTCGATAATTTCAACGCCAGCATTGGTTAACAAGCTGCGGTAAATCTCATTCAGCCGCTTTATTTCCTTACTTTTATTATCGCGCAAACGCGGCCAATCAATAGGCTCAGGATTAACATCCCAGCCATAAGCCTGCGCATCGGCAAAGTCTTCAGCGTAGTGGGCGGAATAAACAAACAATTTTTTCGGCACACAACCGACGTTAACGCAGGTACCGCCCAAATAGCGCTCTTCGGCGACCGCTACCCGCGCGCCGAACTGCGCAGCCATGCGGGCCGCGCGCACGCCACCCGAACCTGCGCCTATTACGAATAAATCATAGTCATATGCCGTCATTAATTAACCTGTTTGCCTTTGAAAATTCTGCGGGACCTATTCTAAACCGCGGCCCACGGGCCAGTGCTACACATCGATATCGATTCGACGCGCCCGGCGTCGATCTCGACGCGAACGTAAATCCTGGTCCGTGGAAGACTGCTTTTGTCTTCGATCCGGATTACGCCGTCGTTCTACCACAACGGGAGTATCTGATGGCTTAGTACTGGCTGGTTCGTCGCCGGCCTTAATCTGGTCTTTGTGCTGAACCCGATTATTTTCTGTAGGGCGACGCACGGGGCGGTTACCTGGGATATTGATCATTGTAGACACCCTTTAACGCGAAGGTTCTCTTATTGTAACGTACGACTGTAGCGGCGACGGAGAGTTCATTGCCATATAATCAAACTAAGTCATTGCGCTACATAGTCGTTGTTATACCACGCCAGCTTGTTATGCAATTGAACTACATCGCCAATAATAATAATCGTCGGCGCACGCACCTTCTGAGTGGCGATTTTTTGCGCCATATTGCCCAAATTACCGACAAAAACACGCTGCGATCGCAGTGTACCTTGCTCTACCAGCGCAACCGGTGTGTCACTATCACGGCCGTGCGCGATAAGCTGCTGGCAAATTTCTGCCAAGCCGACCAAGCCCATATAAAATACCAAAGTTTGCCTTTTCTCAAGCAAACCCATCCACGGCAGGTTCAGCGAACCGTCCTGCAGATGCCCCGTGAGAAAGCGCACCGACTGGGCGTAATCGCGATGCGTCAACGGAATGCCAGCGTAGCTTGCGCAACCTGACGCTGCAGTAATACCGGGCACAACCTGAAAGCGAATGCCCTGCTCGGCCAGCGATTCGATCTCTTCGCCACCGCGACCGAAAATAAAAGGGTCGCCACCCTTTAAGCGCAACACGCGTTTACCCTGTTGTGCATGTTGCACTAGCAGTGCGTTGATACCAGGCTGCGGCACGGCATGATCGGCGCGCGCCTTGCCTACATAGACCCGCTCGGCATCGCGTCGCACCATGTCGAGAATAGCCGGTGCGACCAGCCGGTCATAAAAAACGATGTCGGCTTGCTGCATTAAGCGCAATGCCCGAAAGGTCACTAAATCAGGATCACCGGGGCCGGCACCTACCAGATAGACTTCGCCGCCGTCTTCAGCAACACCCTCTTGCAGGGCTTTCTCCAGCATGTCACGCGCTTTTTCGCTTTGACCCGCCAGCGCAAGTTCCGCGACCGGGCCTTGCAGCACACCCTCCCAAAACTTGAGTCGCAGGCCGGTCGATTTAATCTGCTGCTGTACGCGCTGCCGAAAGCTGCCCGCCAACTCTGCTAACTCTCCGTAGCGCGCCGGAATCAAAGTTTCCAGTTTAGCGCGCAATTGGCGAGCTAAAACCGGGGCTGCGCCGGCGCTTGATACCGCCACCACCACAGGTGAACGATCGACAATCGACGGTGTAATAAAAGTACATAAATCCTGTTGGTCTACCACGTTAACCGGGATATTAGCGTGCTTTGCATCGGCGTAAACCTGCGCGTTTAACGTCATGTCATCGGTGGCGGCGATGATCAGCGTTTTGCTCTCAATGTCGGTTTGTTGATAGCCGCGCTTATACATGTGGTTGTTGCCCTGCGCCGCCAACGTGGCCAGCTGACTGCTGATTTCTGGTGCCACAACATGCAGGGTCGCGCCGGCTCGGTTCAGCATCTCTGCCTTGCGTAACGCCACGTCACCACCACCCACAACGAGGCAGGGCCGGTTTTGCAGGTCGATAAATATTGGCAGGTAGCGCATATCAGCTTTGAATTCTTTCGAGTCCATCCAGATAGGGTTGCAACGCTTGCGGCACGCTGACGCTGCCGTCGGCGTTTTGGTTATTCTCTAACAGCGCGACCAAGGTGCGGCCAACCGCCAGGCCTGAACCATTCAAGGTGTGTACCAATTCAGGTTTGCCAGTGTCCGGATTGCGCCAGCGTGCCTGCATGCGGCGCGCCTGAAAATCACCAAAATTACTGCACGATGAAATTTCGCGATAACAATTTTGTGCTGGCAGCCACACTTCTAAATCATAGGTTCTATGCGAAGCAAAGCCAAGATCGCCACCGCACAGGTTGACCTTGCGGTAGGGTAATTGCAGACGCTGCAGTATATTTTCCGCGTGTTGGGTTAAATCTTCATGTGCCTGCGCAGAATCCTGTGGGCGCACGATTTGCACTAACTCGACTTTTTCAAACTGATGCTGGCGGATCATACCGCGGGTATCACGGCCATAGCTGCCTGCCTCGCTGCGGAAGCACGGCGAATGACACACGAACTTGAGGGGCAGCTCATTGAGACCGAAGCTGTTATCAGCATCGACAATCTCATCGCGCAGTAGATTAGTTACCGGCACCTCGGCGGTTGGTATCAGGTAGTAGTCCTGCTCCTGCTCCAGTTCCAGCTTGAAGCTGTCGGCGGCGAACTTCGGGAGTTGGCCGGTGCCGGTCATGGAATCCTGATTGACGATAAACGGCGCGTAGATTTCTTCGTAGCCATGTTCGCGGCGGTGTATATCCAGCATGAATTGAATCAATGCTCGATGCACGCGTGCGATTGCGCCGCGCATCACCACGAACCGTGAGCCGGTTATTTTGCTGGCGCTTTCGAAATCAAGCTGGCGCAGCGACTCGCCGATAGCGACGTGGTCCCTGACAGCAAAATCAAACGTGGCTGGTTCGCCCCAGCGACAGATTTCGACATTGGAACTTTCGTCTTCTCCTTGCGGCACATCGTCGGCCGGTAGGTTTGGCGTAGTAAGTAAAAGTTGCTCCAATTTATTCTGAGCCTCTGTTTGCGACTGTTTCAGGTCGTTTAACTGGGCGTCTATCTTCGCCAATACTTGCTGTACTTCGGCCTTCGCGTCATCGACACTGCGCCCCTCTTTGATCAACGCGCCGACTCTCTTCGAGGCCTGGTTGCGCTCAGCCTGCAATTGTTGCAGGCCCATGTCACACTGTTTGCGCTCGCTGTCGAGCGTGATAAAAGTGTTAGTATCAAATTCGAAGCCGCGCTGCGCCAGCTGGGCGGCAATTTTCTGTGGATCATTGCGTATTAATTTAGCGTCTAGCATTATAAATTCCTAAATAAGTCGCGTTAACAAAACGGCACCCCAGCAAGCCAGCAGGCACAGCAGCACGCTACCAATGATATAAGCCGCCGCCTGGCCGATATAGCCCTGTTCAAGCAATACCACGGCTTCAATTGAAAATGTAGAAAAGGTGGTAAACGCGCCGAGAAGACCAATCATTAGCACATAGCGTAGATCGGCATGCAAGTGCATGCGCTCGGTAATCAGCACGTATAAAATACCCATAAAAAACGAGCCAATCACATTGACGCCGAGGGTTGCGAATGGAAAGCCGGTGTGGTGCAGACCGCTAAACGTACTAGTAGCCCAAAAGCGCGCTAGCGCGCCAGTCGCTCCGCCAATGGCAATAAACAAAACCTGCATCATATCAACTGCCGTAACGTTGTCGATCGCTTTGCTTGTTCAAACTGTGCAAGTAATCGAGCTTCTGCTTTATTTTGCTCTCCATACCGCGATCAACCGGCTGGTACCAGGACTGGTTATGTAAAGCTTCAGGTAAATAATTTTCGCCGGCAGCAAAGCCCTCACTCTCATCGTGTGCATAGCGGTATTCCTCGCCGTAACCCAGATTCTTGTGCAGCTTGGTGGGAGCATTACGTAAATGCACTGGCACCGGATGCGCCGGTGACCGCTTAATGTCTGCCATGACGGCATTATAGGCCGAGTAAACGGCATTGCTCTTGGCGGCACAGGCGAGAAACGCGATCGCCTGGGCAATAGCAAGCTCACCCTCCGGGCTACCGAGCCGCTCGTAGACTTGCCAGGCATCCAGCGCAATACGCAGCGCGCGCGGGTCGGCATTACCGATGTCTTCGCTGGCCATGCGCAGCACGCGCCTGGCGATATACAGAGGGTCGCAGCCGCCGTCTATCATTCGGCTGAACCAGTACAGTGCCGCATCGGGCGAACTGCCGCGCACGGCCTTGTGCAAGGCGGAGATTTGTTCGTAAAACTGATCTCCGCCTTTGTCGAAACGCCGCCAACTCTCTTGCAAGACTATGTGCAAATGCGATTCGTTGATTGTCTTCTCACCACTGGCGTTGTCTTCTGCCAGTTGCAAAAGTAGCTCAAGCAAATTTAACGCGCGTCTCGCATCGCCATCAGCGGCCGCAGCGAGACTGTTTAGCAGTTCTTCATCGACGGTTACCGTTTGCGCAGTAGTATTCAGGGCGTTACGCAAAATAGCTAACAAATGCTCGTCGCTGAGTGGCTTTAAAATATACAGCCGCGTGCGTGACAGCAAGGCGTTGTTTAGTTCAAACGATGGATTCTCGGTTGTCGCGCCGATGAACACGACCGTGCCATCTTCCACAAAGGGTAAAAACGCATCTTGCTGAGCTTTGTTAAAGCGGTGTACTTCATCGACGAAAAGAATCGTCGCCTGACCGTTGATCTCCCGCCGCTGCCGGGCGCGCTCCACGGCGGCGCGAATGTCTTTCACGCCCGCCAGCACAGCCGATACCGCCTCCAGCTCCGCAGCGCTATTTTCAGCGATTAGATGCGCCAACGTTGTTTTACCAACCCCGGGTGGCCCCCATAGCAACATGGAGTGCAGCTGTTGATTCTCGATAGCATGGCGCAGTGGCTGACCGACAGCAAGGATATGCTCCTGACCAACGAAAGCATCCAGCGAATGCGGTCGTAACGCAGCAGCCAGCGGTTCGGTGCTAGCGTTATTCATTTTTTAGAACGTCAACACCGGGTGGCACTTCAAATTTAAATACTTTGGCATCGATCTCGGCGTTAACAACCACGTCGGAGAACGTAATATCGGTACGCTGCTGCAAATCATCGACAATGCGCATGCTGCTAATGGCGCCTGCTGCAAAGGTGAACTGCAGCTGCTTTATCAGGCTATTGGCACGCTTTGGTTCTAAAATAAATGTTGTTGCTCCGCCACTCTGCGTGGTTTTGCGCACGCTAAAATTTTCGTCGATGTTTGCCACCTCGCCGCTAAGCAACAGCGCCGGTGTCTGGCTGATATTCTTATCCAATGGTTGCTTGGTCACCTGCTCAAGATCGATGTCGTAGCGCCAAAGGGTTTTATTGTCGGCGATCATCAGATTTTCGTAGGGGCTTCGCGTTTCCCAGTACAGCTGTCCCGGCCGCTTCAGTTTTGCCGAGCCCTGGCTTCGCTGCAATTCCTGATCGTTCTCGTCAAACAATGTTTGTTCAAAATTGGCCGCAAAACTGTCCATGGCCTGCAATTTGTTGCGCAGCGTAACGGTGGCATCCTCGGCTTGCGCCATGTTTAACGCGGCGAACAACAGGCAACAAGCCGTTAGCGTATTTCTCATAGTCATTAATCTTTTGGTGGTGGTGGAGCAATGACTTCACGGCTGCCGTTGCTGCTCATTTCAGAGACCACGCCCGCCGCTTCCATCATTTCGATCATTCTGGCCGCGCGATTGTAACCAACGCGAAGTTTGCGCTGCACGGCCGATATAGATGCCTTGCGACTGTCGGTAACGAAGAACACCGCTTCATCATACAGTTCATCGGAGTCTTCATCCGACTCGTCGCCAGCCATGCCTGGCAGCAAATCCGATCCGCCGCTACTGTCATCGAGCAGGCCCTCAATGTAGTTGGGCTCGCCACGTTTTTGCCAGTCGTTTACCACGCGATGCACTTCCTCATCGGCGACGAAAGCACCGTGTACCCGAATCGGCACGCCGCTGCCGGGCGGCAGGTACAGCATATCACCGTGGCCTAACAGTTG
>RCMY010004498.1_pt1 | contig 12066 bp, 13 predicted proteins | sample 2041341 | NCBI WGS metagenome assembly RCMY01 (sample SAMN09708234, study PRJNA481090) | Marine sediment metagenome, whole genome shotgun sequencing project.
AATGCAGCCTTGCGATCACGACGCTTTGTAACGAAGCTTTCGAGAACCTCCCCTTCATGATCGACCGCGCGCCAGAGATAGTGCGTCTCCCCGTTAATTTTACGAACACCTCATCCAGATGCCACTGCCAGTGTGTCCCCGACCGCATTCGAACAACCCTTTTTCTGCGGATCTCAGCCGAAAATATTGGGCCAAATCTGTTCCACCAAAACCGAACCGTTTCGTGGCTGATATCGATCCCGCGTTCGTTTAGAAGATCCTCCACGTTCCGAAGCGAAAGCGGGAGACGAACATACATCATGACGGCCAGACGGATGATCTCTGGACTCGTCTTGAAGTTGCGAAAGGGGCTGCGTTTTGTCGTCCCGCGACGCTAATTACTCGCCCTGCCCGCCTCAACAAGTTTTCCTCTGACAGTGCCCCTGCCGACAATTCAGACGGACACTATGTCTAAAATATCTTCACGCTTGATCTCATTCTTCGACGCATTCTCAATCACTTTCCCACGCCGCAGAACAATAATCTGATCCGCTAATTCGAACGCAAAATCAAAGTATTGCTCGACCAAAATAATGGCCATATCGCCACGGTTACGCAGCAAGCTTATGACTTTTCCGATGTGTTGAATGATATTGGGCTGGATGCCTTCCGTTGGTTCATCCAACAGCAGCAACTTTGGCTTGGTAATGAGCGCACGGGCGATGGCCAGTTGTTGTTGCTGTCCCCCCGACAAATCGCCCCCCCGACGGTGCGCCATTTCCTCGAGAACGGGAAACAGCTCAAATATATCGTCCGGGATAAAATGCTCTGAGCTGGGCAGGCAGGAAAACCCTGTTTGCAGGTTTTCACGCACAGTGAGCAATGGGAAAATATCGCGCCCCTGCGGGACATAGCCGACACCCATCTGGGCCATCTTATGCGCTCCGATTTGCCCCAGGGGTCTGCTGTCAAATGTGATGTTTCCACCCGAGCGCGGATGCGTACCGGAAATCGCCCTGAGCAGACTGGTTTTGCCAACACCATTGGTCCCCATAACACAGGTGACTTCGCCCAATTTGGCTTGCATTGAGATGTCATAAAGGATTTGCGAATTGCCGTACTGCAGGGCCAAGTCTTTTACGTCCAACATATCTTAGCGCCCCAGATAGACGTCAACGACGTCTTGGTTCTTTGTCACATGATCCAGCGATCCCTCGGCCAGAACCGCACCTTCATGCAGCACGGTGACCTTGCAATTGAGACGCCTGACAAACTCCATATCGTGTTCAACCACGACCACCGCACGGGTCTTTGCGGCCTCGACAAGGATTGCTGTGGTCTTTTCACGCTCGGCAGGTGTCATGCCTGCGGCGGGTTCATCAACCAGCAACAGTTGCGGCTCCTGCGCCAGCAACATGCCGATCTCCAACCATTGTTTCTGGCCATGGCTTAACTCGCCAGACACGCGCAGTAGCGCTTCGCTTAACCCGATCTCCTCGGCAAGGTCTTCAACGCGCTCAAAGTCTGATGTGGACGGTTTGAAAAACAAGACTGCCAAGGACGCGCGATCCTTGCGCAGGGCCATCATCAGGTTCTCCTGTACCGTCTGCTCCTCGAACACAGTTGGTTTTTGGAATTTGCGCCCAATTCCGGCTTGGGCGATCTTGGCCTCTGACATGCCAATCAAGGACAGGCTTTTGTCGCCCCACAGGATATGCCCCGTATCGGGCCGCGTTTTGCCAGTGACGATGTCCATAAACGTCGTCTTGCCCGCGCCATTCGGTCCGATCACTGCGCGTAACTCTGCATCAGCGATCTGGAACGACAGGTTGTTGATGGCACGAAAGCCGTCAAAGCTGACCGTCACGCCCGAGACTTCGAGAAGTGTATTCATACATCAGTCTCCCTTGGTTTGCGTTTGAGCAGATCAATCAAACCGCCGATGCCGTTTGGCGCGTAAAGTGTGACCAGCACAAAGCTGAGGCCCAACAAGAACAGCCACCAATCCACCCACTTGACCGTGTAAAAACCCAAAGGGACATCCGGTGCCTGACCGCCTGTGAACCAACTTGAGACAAGACTGACAAACGCCGTACCGATCACCGCGCCGTAAAGCCGGCCGCGCCCGCCAATTGCCACCCAAACGGCAAGGTAGATTGACGCAATAGGCGCAACTTCGGCAGGGTTAATGATGCCGGCTTGCGGGTAATACAGCGCGCCTGCGATGCCTGCGATGCAAGCGGTCAAGGTAAAGACCACCAGCTTGTAGGTCTCGACTGAGTAGCCCAGAAATCGCACCCGCGCTTCGTTGTCGCGAATGCCCCGAATGACGGAGCCGAACTTGCCAGAGACAACCCATGCGATCAGCAAGTAGCCAAGCGCAAGGGCCAGCGCCGATGCCCAGAAAAACCACAGTGAAACAACCGACTGCGGGGCGGTGACACCGGGCAGGTTTTGCAGGCCAGACAAGCCGTTGTTACCGCGCAACCCGCTCGCGTTCTGGAACAGATAGAGCGACAGGCCCAGCGTCATAGCTTGGGTCAGGATCGACAGGTACACTCCTGTAACACGGCTGCGAAACGCCAGCCAGCCGAACACCAGTGCGAGGAGCCCGGGGACCAGTAAGACAAAGGTCAGTTGCAGAACCAAACTGTCTGCAAAGGCCCAGATCAACGGGAAGTCACTGCTGCCCACAACGCCGAATATCTGGTTGCCGATGCCTGCGGTGATTTCCTCGGGTGTGGGCGGCAGCACGCCTTCGGACAGGGAGTTGACGACGATCAGGCGGGTGCGTTCGTACATCAGCCACATGCCGATCATATAGCCGCCAAGGCCGAAAAACGCGAAATGACCCAGCGACAGGATGCCCGTATAGCCCCAGATAAGGTCCATCGCAATTGCGATCAGGCACAGGCACAGCGTCTTGCCCAGAACCTTGACGAAGCTTGTAGAGATGAGGCCGACGCCGAAGCCTTCGGAAAGCACCGTGACCACCAGCGTGAACAGCGCGAGGATGGCGAGGAAGATCAGGACCGATGGGTTGCGCGCAATGAATGATCTGTTCATGGCGTTAATCCCCCGCCGCACGGCCTTTGAGGGCGATGATCCCCCGCGGCCGGAACTGAATAAAAATGATGATAAAGATGATCATATAGGTTTGTGCCGCCAAGGTGTTTGAAGGGTTCAGGAATTCGACACCCTTCTGGAAGCCGCCAATCATCGCCGCCCCCGCCAGCGTGCCCCAGATATTTCCAACGCCGCCAACAACCACAGTCATGAAACTCTGCACGATGTAGTCGCTTCCCATTTCGGAAGTCACTTTCGCGAACAGCCCGATGGCGACACCTGCGATCCCCGCAATGCCGGATCCAAGCCCGAAGGTCAGCATATTTACGCGATCCGGATTGATCCCCATGCTGGCCGCCATGCGCGGATTTTGGGTGACCGCGCGGGTTTCCAAACCCAGCCGCGTGCGTTTCATGATGAACAGGAACAGGGTCAGAAACAGTAGCGCGAGGATAAAAATGGCGATGCGGATAAAGCTGATGGAAACCACATCGTTGATGACCCATGCCCCGTCCAGCCAAGCGGGCGAGGTTAACGGACGGGCTTGGGTGCCAAAGATATTCTTGGCCAGTTGTTGCAGCGCGATGGAAACCCCAAAGGTCGCAAGCAATGTCTCAAGCGGACGGTGGTAGAGCCAGCGAACAACGAGGCGTTCTAACGCGACACCAGCGGCAAAAGTTACGGCAAACGCCAGCGGGACAGCAATCAGGATCGAGGCGGTGTGGTTGGGCACAAACAGCTGCACGACATAGCCGGTATAGGCCCCCATCATGATGAACTCGCCATGCGCCATGTTGATGACACCCATGACGCCAAAGGTGATGGCAAGGCCAATGGCGGCAAGAAAATAGATCGACGCCAGCGACAGAGCATCAAGGCCAAGATCAGCCGCCTGACTGAACGCTACGCGGGTCTCGGATTCCACAAGTGCTGCTTCGGCTGCTGTAGTGACCGCTTGGGAAGGTTCCGTGTAGACGTCGAAGAAACGAAAGTTGGCAAGGCTTGCGTCTATGTCCGCTTGGGTTACCCGGGGCGGCGCCAAGTCACCGGGGACAAGCGCATCATAGGCTCTGTCGCGTGCGGCTTCGGTGGACAATTGCGCCACTGGAAAACCCGCAATCCGGCCCCCTTCAATGTTCGCCTGAAGGGCTGCATCGCGGGCAACCGCCGTAATCTCGGCTGGCGCATCACCCGCAGCGACCAAGAGCGCATATGCCGACTTGCGTGTCAGCGCATCGCTGCCGGCAATCACTTCTTGGGCGACATTCGCATCCGGCTGAGTCTGCGAGATAACACGTGTTGTCGTCAGGATCGGGTTCAGCGTTGCGCGAAAATCAACGCCCAGATCCCCTGACATCTCGGTAATCGCCGCCACGCGGCTCGGTATATCGCTGTCATAGGCCATGGTCATCAGCCGTTCCAACCGCGTCTTGCGAGCAAGAACATTTGCATCCGTTTCGCTTGCGATCGAAGCGCGCAACGGCTTCAGCAGCGCCACCTCGGGATCACGTGCAATCGAGTTTAGCGCATCAGCGCGTTTGGCGGGGTCGGGATCGGACAGTTGAAATTGGACAAGGGCCGTCGCGATCATCGCCCGCACACCGCTGTTGGGTTTTAGCTGTTTAAGGTCGGTGGAGGCGGCGGTACCGACATCCACACCATCATCAAAGTTTTGCAGCGTATACGTGCCATCCGCGTTCTTGGTCGCGGTGAAAAACAATCCATCCGCGCGGCGCTGCCACATATCCTTGGCCTGCCAGACCTCCAGCACGTTCTGCATCTGCGGCAATCCACTAACCACCAGCGCATCAATTGCAGGGCCAATCGTGCGGCGCGAACTTTTCTCGATCAACGCCCGCTGGCTTTGTAACACGTCTTGGACGGGGGTCGTTTCAGCCGAAAGCCAAGTGGACAAGGAGAGCGCAAAGCACAAGGCCAGCAGCAAGGTCTTCATAATCAAAATCCAGGAAATCAGAGGTGGAGGGCACGCCGAAACGTGCCCTCCCGGTTGGTTCAATAGTTGGACAGGGTCTGCACGCAGGACTTCGTCTCGGTATTGTACATACCGCAGCCCAAGTCCTTCCAATCCGACACCAGCTTGGCGGATTCTGGCAGGAAGTCAGTCCATGCATCCCCCGGCACTTCGGTGGTCTGGCTGATGATATCGAACTGGCCTTCTGCCGTGATCTCGCCGATCAATACGGGTTTGGCGAGGTGGTGGTTGGGCAACATAACGGCTGTGCCACCGGTCAGGTTCGGGAATTCCTGACCGTACATTGCCGTGCGCACGGCGTCGACTTCCGCACTATCCGCAGCTGTGACCGCGTTCACCCACATATTGAAGCCGATGTAGTGGGCCTCCATCGGGTCATTGGTCACGCGATCTTCGCCCATACGGTCTTGCCACGCGGCGGTCCATTCGGCGTTGGCGGGCGTCTCAGCGGATTGGAAGTAATTCCACGCAGCGAGATGACCGACAAGGTTGCTGGTATCCAGACCGGAGAGTTCTTCCTCACCGACCGAAAACGCCACAACTGGAATGTCATCGGCTGAAATACCCGCCGCTGACAGCTCTTTGTAGAAACCAATGTTCGCATCGCCATTGATGGTCGAGATCACGCCAACTTTTTTGCCATCAGCACCAAGTGCCACGACATCGGCCACAATTTTAGACCAATCAGAATGGCCAAAAGGTGTATAGTTTACGAAGATATCAGTGTCCGCGATGCCTTTGGATTGTAGATAAGCCTCAAGGATGTTGTTAGTCGTGCGCGGGTACACATAGTCGGTGCCAAGCAGTGCGAATTTCTCGATGCCGAGTTCTTCGAGGAAGTAATCCGTAGCGGGAATGGCCTGCTGGTTCGGCGCGGCCCCAGTGTAAAACACGTTCTTGGAACTTTCCTCGCCCTCGTATTGAACAGGGTAGAACAGCAGCCCGTTCAATTCTTCAATGACCGGCAGCACAGATTTGCGTGACACAGAGGTCCAGTTGCCAAAGATCACGTCGACGTTCTGCACCGTCAGCAGTTCGCGGGCCTTTTCCGCAAACAGTGGCCAATCAGAGGCGGGATCAACCACAACCGCCTCAAGTTGACAGCCCAGCAGGCCCCCCTTGGCGTTTTGCTGATCAATCAGCATTAGCATTGTGTCTTTCAATGTGGTTTCCGAAATCGCCATCGTACCGGAGAGCGAGTGCAGCACACCCACTTTAATCGGGCAATCAGCAGCCATGGCAGGCAGGGCCGTTAGCGTGGCAAGAGCAGTGGCAAGTGCAGTTGTCGTTTTCATGTGATATCTCCTTGCAGGGACACCAGTCGCATCTTGCTCTCGCAAGACATGGCGATTAGCTACTCCCTGCAACTTAAATGTTGCAAACCGTGTGGCGGCTGGTCTGAGGTCCAATTCATCCGGTCGTCACACACCCCTATTGTCTCCGTCACGATTCGACGGCTGGGGATGTGCCAAGGTTGCTGCGTTGCAGCACTGAGGGCAATTTTGTCTGTGCATTAAGCCATCCATCATACGTGAATGCTCAAATATTGTGCGTCATTCGCTGTAACTGCCGCGCAATTGATCGTTTGCGCGATTTCGCCGGACGCTTTTGGTCTAATCTCTGCCGCATCGCGCCTCGATGTGATGGAATTACAGGCGACACGACAGATCACCGGGGCCACTTATCAACCAATCACTTCATACCGATTTGCCCAGAACGGGGCTGTCCCAGCCGCGCGCACATGGCTCAGGAAAGCTGTCTGTCTTTGGTGATGAGCAAGGCGTGACCCGACTGCGTGACCTGCGCCAGTCAGGATCGCTCAGGTTGGTATTCCCGCGGACCCATAGGCCGGATGCCGAGGCGGTCTTGGTCAATACGGCGGGTGGCATCACTGGCGGTGATCAATTTTCCATCAATATCAAGGTCCTGACAGGTGCCTCCCTGAGTGTGACCACCCAAGCCGCCGAGCGCGCCTACCGCGCTCAAAGTGGCGAGATTGCCCGCGTTACTACGGACGTGTCGGTTCAAGACGGGGCCAGCCTGAATTGGTTGCCGCAAGAGTTGATCCTGTTTGACCGTTGCGCGTTGCAGCGCCGTTTGAGTATAGATCTGGCCCCGCACGCCCGTCTGTTGATGGTGGAATCCGTGGTCTTTGGCCGCGCCGCCATGCGCGAAGTGTTGCGCGACGTGATGTTTCAAGACCGAATCCGGATCACACGCGATGGCCGCCCGCTCTATGTCGACGGGATAGATCTGCACGGCGATGCCTCCGAACATCTTGCCCGCGCCGCCATCGCAAGTGGGGCCGGTGCCATGGCAGGCGTCGTGATGGTTGGCCCCCAAGCGCAGAGCCACCTCAAAACGGTGCGCGCCTTGCTGCCACAAACTGCAGGTGCCAGCATGCTGACTGACGATGTGCTGGTGATCCGCCAGCTTGCCACCGACAGTTTCGAACTTCGGCGCAACCTGATCCCCATCCTTGAGCACCTTTCAAACAACACTTTACCCACGTCATGGAGGCTATAAGCCATGCAACTGACCCCCCGCGAAAAAGACAAACTGCTGATCGCCATGGCCGCCGAGGTCGCCCGAAAACGCTTGGCGCGCGGCGTCAAGCTGAACCATCCCGAAGCCATCGCTTTGATCACCGACACGGTCGTTGAGGGCGCACGGGATGGACGCTCTGTCGCGGATATGATGGAGACCGGCGGCCATGTCATTAGCCGCGACCAATGCATGGATGGGATCGCGGAGATGATCCACGAGGTGCAGGTCGAAGCCACTTTTCCCGATGGGACCAAGCTGGTCACTGTCCACAACCCTATTCGCTGAAACTGTACAGAAGGACTTGATATGAAACATCTGCTTGCCCCACTGTTTTATGTGTTCACCGCCTCTTTGGCCGCAGCGCATAACAGCGCACATTTACATCATCACTTGAATGACTCCGGCTGGCTGCCTGTTGTGGGGGGAATACTGCTCATTGCGGCGGTCTCGGTCCTGCTGGTGACACGCAAATGATCCCCGGCGAGGTTTTCCCTGCCACCGGCACACTGACCCTCAATGCAGGTGCGCAGGCCCTTACCCTGATGGTGGCCAACACTGGCGACAGGCCGGTTCAGGTCGGTAGTCATTATCATTTTGCCGAAACCAACCCGGCACTGGAGTTTGACCGCAGTGTCGCGCGGGGTCTGCGCCTTGATATCGCCTCTGGCACCGCCGTGCGGTTTGAACCCGGTCAACGCCGCGAGGTGCAGTTGATCCCGATTGGCGGGGCGCGACGTATTTTTGGCTTTAACGCCCAAGTTATGGGGGACCTGTAATGCCCACCCAAATCCCCCGCGCGCAATATGCCGCGATGTATGGTCCCACCACGGGTGATCGTCTCCGGCTTGCCGACACCGATCTGATCATCGAGGTGGAGCGTGACCTGACCACTTACGGCGAAGAGGTAAAATTCGGCGGCGGCAAAACCATCCGTGACGGCATGGGCCAATCCCAAGTTACCCGCGTGGGCGGTGCTGTCGACACCGTCATTACCAACGCGTTGATCGTGGACCATTCCGGCATCTACAAAGCTGACGTCGCACTGAAAGACGGGCTGATTCACGCCATCGGCAAAGCGGGCAATCCCGACACCCAATCAGGCGTCGATATCATCGTCGGCCCCGGCACCGAAATCATCGCGGGTGAAGGTCGCATTTTGACCGCAGGCGGTATGGACAGCCACATCCACTTTATCTGCCCCCAGCAGATGGAGGACTCCTTGCATTCCGGCGTAACCACCTGTTTTGGCGGCGGAACCGGCCCTGCGCATGGGACGCTGGCCACCACCTGCACACCGGGACCCTGGCACATCGGCCGGATGTTGCAATCCTTTGACGGTATTCCGATGAACATCGGCCTGTCGGGCAAAGGCAATGCCAGCCAACCCGATGCTTTGGTTGAAATGGTCAACGCAGGTGCCTGTGCGCTGAAACTGCACGAGGATTGGGGCACAACGCCTGCTGCCATCGATTGTTGTCTGTCGGTGGCCGACGACATGGACGTTCAGGTGATGATCCACACAGATACATTGAACGAGAGCGGCTTTGTCGAACATACCGTCGCCGCGATGAAAGGCCGCACCATCCATGCCTTCCATACTGAAGGCGCGGGCGGCGGCCATGCCCCTGACATCATTAAGATTTGCGGTGATGCGAATGTGCTGCCGTCCTCCACCAACCCGACACGGCCTTTCACGGTGAACACGCTGGAAGAGCATCTGGACATGCTGATGGTCTGTCACCACCTTGATAAATCAATCCCCGAAGACATCGCCTTTGCCGAAAGCCGCATCCGGCGCGAGACGATTGCCGCCGAGGATATCCTTCACGACATGGGCGCGTTTTCGATCATTGCTTCCGATTCACAAGCCATGGGCCGTGTGGGCGAGGTGCTCATCCGCACGTGGCAGACGGCAGACAAGATGAAGAAACAACGCGGTGCATTGGCGGAGGAAACCGGCGACAATGACAACATGCGCGTGCGCCGTTACATCGCAAAATACACGATCAATCCGGCGATTGCTCAAGGCGTCGGTCATGTTCTGGGCGATATTACTATTGGCAAACGCGCTGATCTGGTGTTGTGGAACCCTGCATTCTTTGGCGTCAAACCCGAGATGGTCTTGATGGCAGGCACAATCGTTGTGGCGCAGATGGGCGATCCGAATGCGTCGATCCCCACGCCGCAGCCCGTCTACAGCCGCCCGATGTTCGGCGCTTACGGCACTGCGCTGCGACATACGTCGGTCAGCTTTGTATCGGGGGCTGCGCAAGCCGCAGGGATTGGCGACACATTGGGTCTGGCCAAACAAACGGTTGCGGTGAAAAATACGCGTTCCATTGGCAAAGCAGACATGATCCTGAACGATGCTCTGCCACAAATCGACGTACACCCTGAAACCTACGAAGTGCGTGCAGACGGCGTTCTGCTGACCTGCCAACCCGCCGATGTGCTGCCGATGGCCCAACGCTATTTCATGTTCTGAGAGGACGCTATGACACAACTTCCTATCGCGCAAACCCTGCACCGCAAGGGGCATTGGAGTGGTCCTGCAACAACTTGCGAGCTGGATTACACCGAGCGGTTCGTGCGCCGCAAACGGCTGACGATGGTGTCTGGCGAGCATTTCATCGTTGATCTCGCACAGACCACCTCTCTGGCTGATGGCGATGCGCTTGAGCTTGATAACGGCATGTTGGTCCAGATCACTGCCGGCGTTGAAGAGCTTTACAGAATATCCGGCCCCGACCTTGTGCGGCTAGCTTGGCATGTTGGCAACCGCCATACGCCCTGCCAGATCAATTCGGATCACCTGCTGATCCAGGCCGATCCCGTCATTGGTCACATGCTTGAACACCTTGGCGCTGTTGTTGAGCCGCTTACCGCCCCCTTCACCCCCGAAGGCGGCGCATATGGTCATGGCCGCACCCATTCCCATGACCATGTCGCCACCGCACATGAGCACTGAACATGATGTCCTGATCCTCGCTCAATGGCTGTCACCTGCCTTTCCCGTCGGGGCCTTTGCCTATTCGCACGGGCTGGAAACAGCCATTCAAAGCGGCGCAATTGCAACTGCAAACGATCTGGAAAAGTGGGTATCCGATGTATTGAACTATGGTAGCGGGAGAAACGATTGCATCCTTTTGCGCGCGGCTCATGGGTGCGAGTCTAATGTTGCCTTGGAGGGTGTAAACCAAACGGCCTTGGCGGTTTCCGCGTCCAGCGAGCGGGTCCTTGAAACACAGCTTCAAGGAAACGCATTCAGTCAAATGACTGCCGCGATTTGGGGCAGTGATAAGGCTGCGCTTTGCTACCCTGTCGCAGTTGGAAATGCGTCTGGGCACATGCAATTGGACGTCGACTTGACTGCGGCGCTGTATCTTCACGCCTTTGCCAGCAATCTGGTGTCAGCGGCAGTGCGGGCTGTTCCGCTGGGCCAAACCGATGGGCAAAGGGTTCTAGCGGCCCTCATCCCGCTGTGCGACCAGATTGCAAAGGATACCCAAGGCACCACGTTGGATGACCTGAGCAGCACCGCCTTTCTCTCGGATATCGCTGCTATGCAACACGAAACGCTTCAACCAAGGATATTCCGCTCATGACAGAACTTAACGGTCCTTTGCGCATCGGTATCGGCGGCCCTGTTGGGGCTGGTAAAACGACGCTAACAGCCTGCCTTGCGCGCGCATTGCAGCCCGATTTCTCAATTGGGGTGATCACCAATGACATCTATACTCAAGAGGATGCGGAGGCGTTGATGCGGATGCAAATTCTGCCGCATGACCGCATCATAGGCGTCGAAACAGGCGGATGCCCCCATACCGCCATTCGCGAGGACGCCTCGATCAATCTTGCCGCCGTTGCGCAGATGCGCGCGCGCCATTCTGATCTTGATATTGTTTTGATCGAAAGCGGCGGTGACAATTTGTCGGCGACCTTCAGCCCCGAACTGGCGGACGTAACAATCTATGTGATTGACGTCGCGGCAGGAGAAGACATTCCACGCAAAGGGGGACCAGCGCTGACGAAATCGGACGTGCTGGTGATCAACAAAACCGATCTTGCACCGTATGTTGGCGCATCGTTGGATGTGATGAAGCAAGACTGCGAAAAAATGCGTATCGGGCGGCCATACGTTTTTTGCGCGCTGCGGCACAGTGAGGGGGCTGACGAGGTTCTAAGCCACATCCTGGAAATTGGGGGGCTCTCCAAGGTTCGTTGACGGCTGCCCAAATCACGACGTTATCAGCGTAAGGTCCCTCGATCTATGTCAAGAGGGAGGTGCTGTCAGACGGATGCGAACCAGTCTCAGTGGGCCGCCAAACGCCGGAACCTATGCTGAACAAAGTTGACGCCACTCGGCTAGGGCGCTGGCGCGGTTGATCTCGAAATTTGATCGCGTGTAGAGGTGGCGCTCCGCGTTGAAATGGTTGTGGACTGAGGCGTGGACGGCGACGAATTCCTGCAGGGTTCGCATC
>RCMY010004500.1_pt1 | contig 12062 bp, 11 predicted proteins | sample 2041341 | NCBI WGS metagenome assembly RCMY01 (sample SAMN09708234, study PRJNA481090) | Marine sediment metagenome, whole genome shotgun sequencing project.
TGAAAAAGAAAGTTTAGTTGAGAGTTTTATCCAATCACGAGCATCATAATCAACATTGAATCTTGCTGAAGTCCTTTCAAAGGCATTTTCAATTAGTTCAATGATACCAGTATCACGATCATTAGCTACAGACATAAAATAAGTTAAATTCTCTTCACCACCTTGAACAGAAAAATTCACAGAAGTAATTTTACTTTGTTTTAATAAATCATCACTCCAATCATGATCAAGACTTATCAATCTATCCCATTCAGCAGGGTCAGTTATCGAAGCTCCAGGATTTTGACCTATTGCTCTTTCATATTCTAATTTTTCACGGGCGTTCATGACTCTAAAGTTTCTTTTGATCTCATCTGCAGTACCCACTTTAGATTGAAATCTAAATGTAGCCCCGGTATTTTTCTTACCTGTTTTTGTAGTAATTACAACAACCCCATTGGCACCCCTGGCACCATAAATAGCTGTACTGGCGGCATCTTTTAAAACACTCATCGAACTAACGTCTGATGGGTTAATACCAATAATATCTTCTTCATCTACTGGCACACCATCTAATAAATATAATGGTTCATTTCCTGCGTTAATAGATCCGTTACCCCTAATTCTTACGAATGCGGCGTTACCGGGTTTACCATTTTGTGCAACAACTTGAACTCCTGTTGCAGCACCCTGGAGGGCATTGTCAATACTAACGGCATTATTTTGCCTCTCTATCTGCACGGAACTAACTGTTGAAATAGCTGTAGATAATTCACCTCTTTTTTTGGTTGAATATCCCGTTACTACTACTTCTTCAAGTATATTATCCGCAACCATAATTACATTAATTAAATATAATTTTGTATTATTATTAATTAACATTGAAATAAACAATAATAATAGTATTAATATGGATAATATTCGAAAAAATAACTCGTATAGCGAATTAGATAAAATTGATGAGCAGATAATTAAGCTTTTGCAGAAGAACGCTAGGCTATCTAACAAACAAGTTGCTGCGGAAGTTGGTATTGCAGAGTCTACTTGCTCCGAAAGAATGAGAAAATTAAATAAGAAAAAAATATTCTTTGGGTTTCATGCTTTTGTTGATTCTTCAAAACTTGGTACTAATATAGAAGCAATGGTTGCTATAAAATTAACCAAAAACACAAAAGATGAAGTTGAAGATTTTAAAAATTCAATGTCTTTATTATCTGAGGTTGTTAATATTTATCACTTAGCTGGTCAAATAGATTTTCTGCTTTATATTGCAGTAAGAGATAAAAATCATTTAAGGGATTTCGTAATGGATCATGTTACAAAAGATTATGTGAAAAGTTTAGAAACTTCTTTGATTTATGATTTTACACAAAACCCGTTGTTTCCTATTTATTTGGATCACGAATAAAATCATAAAAGCCAATACAATTGTATTGGCTTTTTATTTTAAAATTCAATCAATACAATTATCTTAAATTATTCTGAGATGATTTTGTCTTCTCTATTTTTTTAATTTGAAACAGACAATTTTGATCTCTGACATTGCTTCAATAGTAGACTTCACTCCTTCCCTACCAATTCCACTGCGTTTAACGCCACCAAAAGGCATAGCGTCTATTCTGTAATCGGTTGAATCATTGATCATTACACCAGCACAATCTAAACCATCAATAGCCTTATGGGCATTATTAATATCATTTGTGAAAATTGCGGCATGTAAACCAAAAGGGGATTTATTGCAACATACTATAGCTTGATCTAAACTTTTAACTTTTGAAATAGTTACAACTGGTCCAAAAACTTCTTTGCAATTGGCGATATCATTACTACAGTCAGCCACCAAAACAGTAGGTGTATAAGAATTACCAACTATCGTACCTCCAGTAATAATTTTTGCTCCATGCTCGATACTTTCTTCAACAAACCGATCAATTTGGGCAATGGCTGCCTGGCTTATTACAGGTCCGATATCGACGCCTTCTGTCAATGGTGAACCCATTTTTAAAGCTGATGCTAGGCGTGAAAACTTCTTTAAAAATGAATCATAGATAGCCTCTTCAAGAAAAATTCGTTTAACACCAACACAATTTTGTCCACTGGCATAGAATGCTCCTGAAACACAAGATTTAACTGCTTCTTCCAAATCAGCATCCGATAAAACTATAACAGGCGAATTTGAACCAAGTTCCATCACAATCTTTTTTAGCCCCGCTTTTTTCTGTATAATTTTTGCTGCTTCTACTCCTCCAGTAAAACTTATAAGCCGTACTCTTTCGTCACTAACAAGAGCATCTCCAAAAGCTTCTGGTGATCCCGTAATTATACTTAACATCTCTTTAGGTAGGCCAGCTTCAAAAAGAATTTCCCCAAATTTAATAGCCACTAAAGGCGTATAATCACTAGGTTTTAATATAACTGGGTTGCCTGCTGCAATTGCAGGCCCCAACTTGTGACAAACCAAGTTTAAAGGATCATTAAATGGGGTAATCGCAACAACAATACCGATAGGGAATTTGGTTTCGTACCCAACTCTATCTTCTGAACCTTGAACGGAGTTAAACGGTATGGTTGAACCTGATATTCTTGCCGCCTCTTCTGCCGAAAGTTGCATAGTATTTAACGCTCGACTCACTTCTTTTCTAGCCTGAGCAATTGTCTTTATTCCTTCTGTTGCAATGAGATTTGATAATATATCAAATTCTCGTTCCATTAAGGTTACGGCTTTTCTAAGAATTGCAATTCTTTCTGAAGCGGCCATTTTTCTACCAATTAGCTCTCCTTTTTTTGCTAGGGCAAGTGCATTCATAACATCTTGCTTAGTTGACTGAGGAACTGTTCCGATTACTTTTCCAGTATAACTATTATAAACAGGTACCGTAATTGTATTTTTAGTATCTATCTCCATGTTTTGAGTTTTAGCCGTTAACTATTGATATGATATCATTATATAAAGCGAAACCTGTTTCAGTTTTTCCAGCCCCTGCCCCAACTATCGTGGTGTCGCCTAAAATACTAGAGGTGATTTTCAAAGCATTGGTAGCACCTGAAATACCATACAAAGAATCATTTATTGGAACCAGTTTTGGACTTACCGAACCATGAGCGATACCTTTATTATCCTTCCAAACGCTTCCAATTAATTTCCACCTCATATTGTTTGATGAAGCTTCTTTTATATCTGAAAGGGTGATTTTGGATATTCCACTTACGGTAATATCTTCTTGTGATAACTGCATATCAAAAACAACATTCGCTAAAATCATGACCTTTGCCAAAGTATCTAAACCTTCAACGTCGCTTGTGGGATCTGCTTCAGCGTATCCAAGCTCCTGAGCTTGCGCAAGAGCATTTTCATAAGACATACCTAATTCCATTTGGGTTAAAATATAATTAGATGTTCCGTTCATAATTCCACTTACTGAACTTATTTCGGCGCCTAAAAGGCCATTGTTCAAAACATTTATGATTGGCGTACCACTCATCACAGTGCCTTCAATTGCTACAACTTTTTTCTTTATTCTAGCCAAGTTGAAAATTTGTTCATACGCCACAGCAAAAGGTCCCTTGTTAGTGGTAACAACATGCTTTTTAGAATTTAAAGCAGATTCAATATGGGATATCGCTGGCTCTCCAGATTTTATATCTGTAAAACTCGCCTCAATTATGATATCTGCATTAATTTCTTGTACTGCTTTATTAATATCAAGTATGTTTTCTGTTAACAAACTATAATCCCCTTTAGAAGCATTTGTAAGCACTTTCTGCATATTTATACCATCCTCATCGATCTTACTACCTTTCATAATATCCAGTATTCCTACCGTTTGTATCTCTGTCTCTTGAGGAATAGGTAATAAAGAATTAGCACTTAAAATAATTTCTGCTAATCCTTGTGATACAATACCAAATCCTACATATACAATTTTAACCATTTATAGTTATTTTAAATTCACATTTAGAGCCCAAAACTAAGTATATATTCGAATGAAGTAATTATTACCGTAAACTATTCTGCTATTTAATATTTTAAATGAATTATGTGCGTTTATTCATGTAGAACATGTTTAAAACTAAATTTAAATCGTTCGTATACTATTTTATGAAGCAGATAAATTTTTAGTAAAGAATTCTGAGATCTGGCTTTAATGTGTTTTTTAATATAACCTAATGCTAAAATTTGATAGAATAGTAAGAATATAATGAGTTCCATTTTTCCATTCCACACACATTACACTCTCCTCCTATCGTCGGCTCGCATAATAAGTGTTCCATTAGCTTTTAAAAGAAGTTTTGAGAAAGAAAAAATCAAAGAGAAATTAGATACTTTCGCTTTTAACCAAAGCTCAAGTTACATAACGCAGAACATTATAGAACATTTATATCAAATAAGTGAATAGCGCATTTCAGCGCTATTTTACATAGTTACGATACATGTAATAGCTCTTTGTGGCCTGATTACTAAATATAAACTTAACAACCGTGTTATTGAATCTTTACTTTAAACCAAGAATGCGTTTAAATGTTCGTAGTTCACATTTATAAAATTGGATAAATAATTGTTTAATATTTTTTTCTTTAGCTGTTTTTCTCATGATACCGAATATTAGGTTTATACACCATTAGTATACTACAAATGAAAATTGTCACAGAAAATTCAAATTAAATTTATACGTAATTCTTAGCCGCTTGCCAAAGCCACGGCATAAATTCAAAAGGTTAAAAACATTTTGAATTTTGAGCGAGTTAATACAACTGGCATTCTATATAGTTTTTAGGAAATTTTTTACACAGAAAGAACCTTTTAGCAGATTCCATAAGGTCCCATTCGCAAACTCTTTCAGATTGGTTATATAGATTGTTTTAGAGCAACAAAAAAGATTAATTCAGCTAAAGCGTATGGGTAGATCCTAATAATTTCGATTTTATAATCTGGTAATATAAAACTAAAATTATGAAGATCAAGCAATTTGAATATGGCCCCCTATCCCATTATTCTTATGCCCTGATAAGTGATGGTGAAATGGCGGTAATTGACCCGCAACGTGATCCGAAACCTTATTATAATTATGCAAAAGCTCATAAAGCCAAAATAACTATGGTACTGGAAACGCATCCGCATGCAGATTTTGTAAGCTCCCATTTGCAGATACATAAAGAAACGGGTGCAACCATATATCACAGTAAAAAAATAGAACCCAATTATCCATTTACGGCATTTGATGAAGGTGATAGCATAGCATTGGGTGATATTAAATTAAAGGCTATAAATACACCAGGTCATTCCCCCGATAGTATAACCATTGTTGCCGTTGATGGCGATGAAACACTACTATTTACGGGAGACACACTTTTTGTGGGCGATGTGGGTAGACCTGATTTACGCGAGAACGCAGGCAAAGATGAACGTCAAGAACTCGCCGAAGCCATGTATGATACCATGCAACATAAATTCAACAATTTACCCGATGATGCAATGATATACCCTGCCCATGGTGCAGGATCTTTATGCGGCAAAAGTATGGGTGATGCCCATAGTAGTACCTTAGGTGATGAACGCAAAAACAATTGGGCTTTTAAAAAACAGACAAAAGCAAAATTTGTTGAGCAGCTATTGGATAGTCTTTCTTTTATTCCTTCTTATTTCCCTTATAATGTAACTATTAATAAGCGAGGAGCAGCAAACTTAGAAACAGCAATTGGTTCGATTCCCTTTTCTAAAAATAGTGCAGCTTCAGGGTTACTAGTGGATATGAGGGATGAAAAAACCTTCAAAAAAGGACACCTAAAAGGAAGTATTAATATTCAAGCAGTTTCAGACGATGCAAAGTTCGAAACGTGGTTGGGATCTATTGTGCGACCAAAAGAAGAATTTACTTTGGTTATCGATGGTAAAGAACATCTCGACAAGCTTTTAAACCGTGTTGCCAAAATTGGATACGAAAAACAATTGACACAAGTCATTACTATTTCTGAGGAGGGCTTGGTAGTTTTAAAACAGCTTAATTTAAAGGATTTCAAGAAAAATCCAGATAAGTATACCATCGTAGATGTACGCAATACGAGCGAGGTAGAAGAAGATACGTTTTTTGATAATGCCCTATCACACCCCTTGCACGAGTTGCGGAATACTGCAGAGGATATTCCAACAGATAAGCCCATAGTTGTGCATTGCGCCGGCGGATATAGAAGTGCAGCGGGTAGTAGTATAATTGCAAAATATTTAGATGCCAAGGTATTTGATCTGGGCGATAACGTGAAAGATTTTAATTAGGTCATTAACTAATACCGAAATTGATTATGAACTTCATCTTTGAACCGTGGCCTTGGTATGTGGGAGGTCCTTTAATAGCGTTAGTCATGTTTCTGCTCTTGTTCGCAGGCAAAAAATTTGGGATGTCCTCGAATTTGCGTACGGCTTGTGCCGCCATGGGTGCGGGAAAAACAGCCGACTATTTTAATTATGATTGGAAGTCTAAACGCTGGAACCTAATGGTGGTTTTGGGTGCGATTATCGGAGGATTTATAGCATCACATTTTATGGGTGATTCTAGGGTAGCAATTAATCCGAAAGTTGCCCAACAACTCGCCGAAGATTATCAAATTACAAGTGCAGGAGAAAGTTATATGCCCCCTGAAATTTTTGCTGTCGATGCGCTTGACGACCCGTTTATAATCGCTGTGCTATTAGTGGGAGGAATATTAGTGGGATTTGGGGCACGTTATGGTGGTGGATGTACCTCTGGCCATGGCGTATCAGGGTTGAGTAATCTACAAATACCTTCACTAATTGCGGTTATAGGATTCTTTAGCGGCGGCTTGATTATGATTCATTTGTTTTACCCTTTAATTTTTGCATAAGATGAGATATATCACATATTTAAGTATAGGCGTTTTATTCGGAATTATTATGTTCAAATCGGAAGCCGCTTCATGGTTTCGCATTTATGAAATGTTCCATTTGGGTTCTTTTCATATGTATGGTCTAATGGGGTCTGCCGTGGTCATCGGTATTATAGGCGTACAGGTCATTAAACAAAAGAACATAAAAACCATCGATAGTGATAATATGAATTTAAAGCCCAAAGATAAAAGTGTAACGCGTTATTTACTTGGAGGGATCATATTCGGTTTAGGTTGGGCACTTGCAGGGGTGTGTCCGGGACCAATGTATGTTCTTGCCGGAGCGGGATACTTTTCAATATTGATTGTAATTGTTGGTGCTTTACTAGGTACTTTCCTTTATGGCATCCTTAAAAATAAATTGCCCCATTAACTAAACCAATCTAAAAATAGGGCGATTGCTAGGTTTGAATTGCTTGATTTTGTTCAAATAATTTTTCATTGCCTCTACAGCTTTGATGTTAAGTTCTTCTCGGTTGCTGCCATATTTTTTTGCAACCCCCTGTGTAGTTACAAAACTGACTTTATAGGTGTTTTTTGGGTCAAGGTGTTCCCCTTTAAAGTAAATCTCTTGAATGCGATGGCCTGTAGGGTTTTCGATACGCATGTTTATTTGTAGACCCAAACATCGTTTTACATAACCGCCCATTTGTCCGAAAGGATCACTACAAAAAGTACGCTCTAAATTTTCTTCCAATAGTTCCTTTATTTCCGCTCCGGAAAGTTCTACTGTCGAAACGGGAGGGTTCATTGGCGTAATATTATATAAATCGTTTTCTGTAATCGGTCCCTTCGGGATGGGTGCTCCATAGCGCCATCCATTGGAAAAGGCAATTTCGGTATTTGAACTCATAGCTATGGCGTTTAATAGCAACTCATCCATAGTGGAATTCAATGTAGAGTATCGATGTAGCGTTTGGTCTGTACTACCTAGAACATGCGCTCTAATCGCTTTATAGGGCATTAATGCAGTGTTCACCAATTGATCCACTGCGTCGTCCTTTGGGGAAGATTCGGTTACTTTTATCAATTCGTAACTATAGTCCGTAATTTTTTTGTTTTCCAGTTCGAGAGTGAAATTTCCAACGAAGGCACCATGACATCCACATTGAACAATGCGCGCATCCCCCACCTTAATTGCTTTATAAATTCGGTTATGGGTATGGGCGCTTAAACAGATATCTACACCGCTAATTTCTTCAAGGAGACTTACATCCTGTGGAAATCCATTATGGGATAGCAGTACAATGATATCGGCACCTTCGGCTTTCAATTGTGAAATGTGTCGAGGAACTTCTTCCCTGCCTGTCGTGAAAGTCAATCCTTTGGACATTTTTTCTGGCATCACCTTGTCTATGATCATTGCACAAATACCAATAACACCAATCTTTATTCCGTTTTGTTCCAGCAATACCGTGGGTTGTAAAAAGTGAGCGCCATCTTCCTTAAAAACATTGCAACCCAATACAGGAAATTCTATTTGCGCCTCAATCTGATGCAGGCGATCCGGGCCATAGGCAAAATCCCAATGACCTACCAAAGCTTCAACTTTCAAAGCATTTAAAATAGGAATAACCGCTTCACCCTTAGTGTCGACCACCGGTTTCGTACCATGAAGTGTATCACCACCGTCAAACAATAAGGTGTTTGGATTCTCTTTTCGAATTTCCGCAACAATACCAGCAATATGGGCGTAACCACCCGCAGTTTCCACTATTTCACCAGTCTCATTATAAAATAATTCTGCATGAGGTTGTAAATAACCATGTACATCGTTTATAAATAGAATATTCAATTTCATACTGGTTTGTTTAGACTGTTCTACGGTAATAATGCCATACCCAAATTACCTATTGTATTGGATAAATAATGCTCCATTCCATTCCTTATTTAATTCAGATACGAATAATGCATGGATAACGGAATTTTAAAGGAACGAGTTCTTATGGATGCAGACGATAATCTATGGTATTACGGCAAGATTAGATGTTATTGTGCTAAATATTTAATGTTCCCTATCTTATTTTTTTTGTTCATGTAAAAATAGATTACTATGAAAACTACCAAATCAATTACGTCTCTATTTATTGTAATCCTCGTATTTAGCGCTTGTAATGATGATAAAAAAACACTTCCAGAGAATAATAGTCCAGATACAGATGGTATAGCTTATGTAGAAACTACAGAAACTACAGAAACTCCAAGTACCATTTACAATGCTCTTATAGCTATTTTAAATTCCAACGAGAATATTGGAATTGTAGCCGAAGTCAATCATTCGGTAAACGCCTCTAATGCAGGGTTAACTTTAGATTTCACGAGAACCATATACTTTGGAAACCCAGCCTTAGATACGCCCCTAATGCAGAAAAATATACAAGCCGGTTTAGATCTTCCGCAACGTATAACAGTGTATATTGATGAAGACGGCGATACGGTTGTTGCTTATAATTCTGCAGATTATGTTGTAAATAGACATAATTTAGGAGATGTTAATACAACTGAAACCATCGCCAATGCCTTGGCCAATATCATTAATTCCGCCACTGGAGTAGATGTTATCTTAATCCCTGAAGATAAAGATGATTCTGGTGGAATAATAACAGTGAACAGTCCGAATGATTTTGATACCACTTATGACAAAATTTTAACAAGCTTAAATAGTTTAGACCCTATTACAGTGATAGCAGAATTAGATCATCAAGCTAATGCAGCCGGAGTTGATATGGATTTAATGCCTGCAAAACTTATTATTTTTGGAAACCCAGAATTAGGAACACCTTTAATGCAAGATTCACGCACTGCAGCCTTAGATTTACCTCAAAAAATGTTGGTTTATGAGGACGCTGACGGCGAAGTCAAAATTATTTATAACGATCCATATAAAATGGCCGACCGTCATGATATAGAGGACAACGCTGCGAATTTAGAATTAATTTCTAACGCTTTACAAAACATTGCCGCTTCTGGAGCTGCAGAATAGTAAATCACGCTATACTATTTTTAAATTAAGATCGATACGTGTAGTTCTAAACTATCTGGTTTTTAATATATTATAAGTGCAATTATTTATCAGCAATTTCAACTTATGAAGAATTTTAGGAAATCTGTAATATTATTTCTTAACCCAATTCGCACCTATTTGCAAAGTACTTGCCTATTGTTCAATTTTGGTATTTGTGAATCTTGAATAAAATAAGGAAGATGGAGTGCCATAACGCCAACTCACCATCTCGCACAAATAAAAAGATTCTCAATACTGATTTTTATACAGCACCGAAGCAATATGTCATGACCGTTTTTCTGGAATGTTTCCGAGGGAAGCTATTTTATGCCTTTCTCTAGATTAATAATACAATCTAAAATCAAGCAATTTGCAGACGTTGTAATGTTTTTGATGCAACTCTTCTACAATAGCTAACATATTATCATCTTCTTTAAATAAGTTAAAGAACTCTTTATCAAGATTTGAGCTAGGTATTCCATTAAATTCATTACCATAGCCAGAAATACCTTTTGCGCCAGTGATATCCAAAAAATATTGTGCTTCCTCTTCGTCTAAATCTAGGATTTTTGCATTTGAAAAATGTAAAATCTTTCCTTTTAACCTTCCTTCTAATAGTTCTGCAATTTCTTGTAAACTATAGTAGTAGTCATTTAAACAAATACTATTTGCTTCACCTGACATAACCAAGTAGATTATTTCATAGTCTTTAAAATTATGATCATCCAAGACCAGTGTATTTAAGCTTTCTTCTAGTCCTTCAATGGTGTCGCATGTTTTATAAATACTTGTTATTCCATATTTCATGGCCAATTGTTCCAAGTTTTCTTGTGCTTCGGTAACCTTGTCCGTTTCTATATCATGAACCCCTTCTAAACAATAAATGAAATAATCTGCATCTATAGATTGTTCTTGGGGTAATTGTTGTCTTTTCTCTAACAAGTTTCTGAAATTATGTAATGTATATGAACCACAAAATTAATGCAACTCTTCTAGTTTTTCAGTGTTTTCATATAAAATACCATTCCACGCACATTGTCCTACCTCCTATCGTCGGTCAGTTAATACGTGTTGAATAACCTTTTAGGAACTTTCAACAAAAAGGCGTAACTTAAAGATGCGACATAATCCTCGTCTATAGTTGAACTTAAATGGTTCACCAGTCGATTTAAGATTGCGAAGACAAAGAGCCATTACATATTTCTTACCCTTTGGTTCAGAGACTTTTATAGCAGTCCTCATTAATAACCTTTAAAATAGTATATCATGAGCAAGTTCGTTATACTCGGCATTATTGTCGGGCTGTTTCTTTTTTCTGGCATTCGAATCATTTTTGAATATAAAAGAGCAATTAAATTTAGATTTGGAAAGTATATCAAAACCCTACAACCTGGTCTTCGATGGATAATTCCTTTTATTGAAACCATTCAAATTGTTGATATAAGAGTAATTACTTTCAACATTGATTCGCAGGAAGTCATGACCGAAGACAACGTTCCCTGTAGTATTGATGGGGTTGTCTTTTTTAAAATAAACGATCCAGAAAAAGCGGTTTTGGAGGTTGAAGAGTACAAGTTTGCTATTACGCAACTTTCTCAAGCTGCGCTAAGGGATGTTTGTGGTAAGGTGGAATTAGACACCATTCTTTCAAAACGTGAAGAAATGGGCAAGAACATTAAGGAGATCGTTGAACAAGAAACCAAAGATTGGGGCATTATCATAAGTGATGTAAAAATAAAAGACATTCAATTGCCCGAGAATATGCGTCGTATGATGGCGAATCAGGCTGAGGCAGAACGTTCTCGAAGAGCTCAAATTATCTTGGCCCTAGCGGAAGAACAAGCGGCCGGTAAACTATTAGAGGCAGGAAAACTAATTGATCAGTCTCCATCGGCTATCAAATTGCGTTTGTACCAAACCTTATCTAATATTGCTGCGGAAAAAAATTCGACTATACTTTTTCCTTTCCCAGAAGAGATGATGCCTAGAAAAAAAGAAGAGTAGACGTAGAAGTTGAATAGTTTTTCAAAAATCTCATGTAGTGCGTTAATTCCTCCTAAAGATGAATGTCTTTCATATTGTTACCGTAAAGGTAACGTCGGAACACTACGACCATTCCCCACATAGTACACTCCCCTACTCCCGATCGCTATCGGGATTCCAGATGAACACAGATTTA
>RCMY010004502.1_pt1 | contig 12061 bp, 8 predicted proteins | sample 2041341 | NCBI WGS metagenome assembly RCMY01 (sample SAMN09708234, study PRJNA481090) | Marine sediment metagenome, whole genome shotgun sequencing project.
CGGAATAGCCCATCTTTTTCCTCGTATCCGTCCCCTGTTACTATTAGAACTCCCGGAAAGTGGGAGTGCAACTATCCTGACACAGGGGGTCCCCTACAAACCGCGTGATCCGGCGTTGTATACTTCGCGACAGCGGGGGTTAATTTCTGCGCTGAGGGCGCGCCATGGAGCCGTAAAACTAAAAAAGAATGGACCTGCCGCTTTACCGAAAAATATGCGCTCAAAGCTAACCGCTACCGTTTTGCGTCAAGTTTTGCTTAGCCTTGCATATTATCATTGATGTTCAGAATAAAAATTGTTTAACGAGGATCATCTCAACTACAATAAATAGCATCCACGTAGTACTTTACTACACAGACCAATTTAGACTCTACATTAAGATTAACTGTGCCATTGCCATGTCTTTGCGGCCAACAAGGTTTGCTAACTGCTGAGCGTCAACCGGTGCTTTGAACGGATCTTGACACAACATGAAGCAAGTAATATTTGTTGGTTCCACCGCATATAGCGGGTCAACCTTTTTAGATCTAACCTTGGCGCATGACGAAGCCGGTTTTTCGTGTGGAGAAGTTGTCGCCTTTTTTTATCCCACTAAACCGCATCATAGCAATCCAAATTGCGCAGCATTTCCACGATGCGGTTGCGTTAGTAATCACTGCAAGGTGTGGCAGAACCTGAAGGCGCACGGCCCGAAAAATCTGTATCAATCGATATTCGACCAGTTTCCAGAGATTAGCTTTATCGTCGACTCAAGCAAAGATCCACTATGGATTGCTGAGCAAAATGAACGTCTAGCGAAAGCAGATATATCAGTTAAGAATGTTGTGATATGGAAAACCCCACTGGAAATCGCCGCATCCTTTGCAAAACGTGACCAAGAGAACAAGTGGGAGAGAGCCTGGGTTAATTACTACAGAATTTTCGTAACGCTACTCGGTGATAATTGGCGCTCTGTACGCTATGACGATTTTGTTAAAAACCCCTCAACACTAGAACAGCTTTGCCGCACCCTTGACATCCCTAACTTTAGCGGGAAGGAAAAGTACTGGAATAAGTATCCTTACAATAGTCTTTTTGGAAATCACTCAGCAAAAATTCACTTGAGCGACGATATCGAAAACTATACCGATGTATCGAATGAAAAAGACGAAGTCACTTCCAATTCCAGTCATCGCAGCATCTATCACCGTGAAGTATCTGATGACAAGTTAAGCTCTCGCGTAGAGCAGCGGATTCGCAAATCCAAATATATTGAAGCTATTTGTGATCGTCTGGAAAAAGCAGATATCAAAAACGAAATGCCTGAACGCGCTGGCGAAATGGCAGCGATAAAAAGCGCCGGGATTTCGATACTACTAAGAAAGTATAAAAGAGCTTTGGCAACTACCCGCTATCGCCTCAACCTCTAATTCAATTTGATAATAGTTACTTATGCTGCTGTCCTGCATGAGCTGGAATAAACGAGTTGTATGCCTAACGCCACGCCACGTAAGTCAAAAGTTTGTTTTCTGCTGCCAAGCCACTGGTCTGCGGCGATGGGCGGTGCAGAGTTCCAGGCGCGTGAACTACTGCGCGTCATGCATGCGACTGGGAAATATGAGATATATGTTTTAACCAGACTATTTGATAGTACTGTGATTGATGAAAGCCACCGCGTGATAGCAAGCGGTGGACCGCGAATCTTTTGGAAATATGGGCAGTTTTTTGATGCTCGTCAGATATTGAAGCAGCTTGCTGTGATCAAGCCGGATATTATTTATCACCGTGTTGGTTGCGCTTACACCGGCATAGCTGCGTACTATGCGAAACACAATCAATGCAGGCTCGTGTGGCATGTTGCAAGCACGGCTGATGTCACACCTGGAACCTTTCGTTTGGCCAGCATTATTAGGCAACCGCATCATTTTATTGAGAAAAAAATATTGGAATATGGCGTTAGAAACATTAACAATGTCGTTGTTCAAACTGAAGACCAACAATCTTTGCTTAAGGTCCATTACGGCAAAGAATCGGCTCAATTGATTCGCAATTTTGTCGAAGTTCCCGAGCTTGCAAGCAAATCGGAAACACCAGTAAAGATTTTATGGATCGGTAATTTAAAGCCCTTAAAGCAGCCGGAAATATTTGTCGAGCTGGCTGAAAAAATCGGTTTCCCCGGCAACATCGAACTTTCTATGATTGGTTCCGCGTTTGCTGATCGTGCTCTGCAAGAGAAATTCGAACGCTCGATAAAGGCGGTCGACGGCTTACGCTACTTGGGGTTGCTCGACCAAGAGGAAGTTAACCGAGAGCTGGCAAATACTCATCTACTAGTCAATACAAGTGTATACGAGGGGTTTTCGAACACCTTTATTCAAGCCTGGATGCAGTGCGTGCCCGTGGTTTCATTGAATGTTAATCCAGACCAACTGTTGGATGACAGCTTTTTAGGAGTAGTTTCTGGCGGAGTGAACGATTTGGTGAAAGATGTGCAATCACTTTGTGCCAACCGCGAGTTAAGAACAGCTATGGGTCGCAAGGCAAGACGGTACGCAATAGAGCATTTTTCGATGCGGAATGCACAACGTCTAGAAGACTATTTGGCGTCCAAAGATAGCGCAAACCAGGTCAATGATTGATTCGACTCAATCTTCGCACATGCGTAGATAAACTTTTTCAACCTCAGAAGCTATATAACTGTAATTTCTATGCTTTTCTATATAGCGCTTGCCCGCCTCGCCCATCCGAGCGGCTTTGGCGGGATCGCGCAGTAATTTAATAATGGCATCAGCATATGCATGTTCCTCCCAGGGAACACACAAGCCACCATCGCTTGCCTCCAGAATTTGACGCTGCTCGATCTGGTCGTTGGCAACCACGGCTTTACCAAAAGCCATGTACTCAACGAGCTTAGTTGGAGAACCTGCATTTAAAATCGGGTCAGGAAAAATGGGGGATATGCAAACGCTTGCTTGCCGAACGTAATCAAATGCTTGCAGTTGTGGCAAAAAACCTGGCAATTTAACGTGGCTCTCCAGCTTCAATCTGCTGCACTCATCAGCTATTATTTTGTCGTCTGATGCAACGTCTCCCCCACCGACTAAGTAAAGGGTAGCGTTCGGTATCTCGTCAAGGACAAGACGAAAAGCCCGGAGTACGAAGTCAATTCTTCTGTTTCTACATAAAGAGCCTATATAGACAACAGAGAGCGGTAACTCGTTGTTATTCTCTCTATCAGAGTTTGTTGCTTGACTATTTTGTTTAGGACTAGAGTACCCCATTGGCACCACTGTCAATTTACTTTCTGCAATACCTTGCTCCATGCACATACGCTTCATTTCAGGGCTTTGCAGGAATATATGTTTTGCGGCAGGTGCCAAAATTTTATAAAGCAAAAACTTTTGAGTGTTACCTCGTAAAAGATAGAACAGCGGATATCTTGCGGAACCATCTCGAACGTAGTGGATCCATGCTTCAGGAAACGGGAAAGACAGCCAAAGAACAAACTTTGCTTTGAACAACTTTGCCGCGAGCATTGCTGGTACGGCAACGACATATTTGTCTCTAACTTGCAGAAAGTCGTAGCTACGCGAGCGCATAATACGAAACAAAGAAAAATCATGGATGAATGCCAACGCGTGTTTTTTGATACGTTTCAGCCGCGTCTCACCGTTGCTCGTAGCGCCAACATAGGCAGTGCCCCCACCCCACGCTGTTTGATACGCGGCGGTGCAATCTGCTTCGGACTGCATAACCCAATCAATTTCATGCCCACGTTGGCTCATCTCCTCTGCAAAGAGATTTACTAAATCAACTCTAAACGGTGGATATTTGTCAGCCGTAACAAACAGTAGTTTGAACGTTTTAGACTCATTTGAAATCATGGAATGCTTTTCTTTTCAAATTGGTAAGATTTTCATTTCTGCTGATTGTTGAATATTCGACCTTTTTGCTAGCAATTACACCAGAAAAATACCAGAAAAGAAAACCAAGCACATTGAATATGAGGAAATTCGTATACGGCATTGACGCAATAAAGATCGCCACGACACCGATCCAGCCGGTAGCGAAGTAGCCGAATACATTGTTTTTCCGAGAAAGCTGGACTGAGTCGTAAATTATGAAAGAAAAGAATATCAGGAAAATAATTAACCCGAGCAAACCAAGCTCCCAGAGAATTACTGTCAATGCTCGCACTGCCACGTTCCATTCGGCGAGATATGCATATTCTCCACTAAATTCTTTAATGAATGAAACGGACGCATTGCCCATACCGACGCCCAGTAGTAGCTTGCTAAAATCTTGCGAGAGAGCTTCTACACTGAGGATTAGACCGTCTAGTCTACGCACTTTTTCAACGTTAATGCTCGGCGCTCGGTTGCCAGTGACTGGACTACTTTTTTCGTCGAGCAATCTTATAGGATGATCTTTTCTTGCCTCCCCGGAATATATGTAGCTTCGCATACCCTTTTTAGGATCGGTGGTCGTAAAGAACTCCCAAAATCCTTCTGCTCTACCCAAGCGGTTGTATTCGGCTTGAAACTGGCTATAGATTAAAGAATAAGAGGAAAACAGCAACAATACTCCTCCGACTAATATGGCGATTTTGCGTTTGTTTTGTCGCCAAACACCTGAAAAAATTACAACGGCTATAATCGCGACAGGCACAAAAACCAGGGCCGCCTTCGTTTCGCCTAGCGCGGTGGGGAGAAACAGTATCAAAGCAAGGAACATTAAGCGCGGCAACGATATCGCTTGTTTGAAGTAAAATCCTACTGCTATGCTAATACAAGAAATCAGAAACATTGTAAGGGTTCCCGTGATGACCAGAGTTCCTGCTACGTAATCGGTATATTTCGAACCAAATACCACGTATTGAACAATAACAACTGGCAGCTGGAGGAAAGCGAGGGCAAGCAAAAATTTTAACTGCTGCTTGAACTCTGTTTCGCTGATAATAGCTATTGCAGGCAGAAGAAATAGTGGCACATATTTAAAATAGTTTCGGATAGCCGCAAATACCGTACCCAAATCTACATTGTTTAGAATAATGCCTGCGACTATTTCTACAAACAAAACAGCGAAGAGAAGAATATACTTGGCATTTATACACAAGCTTTTTCTGACTGCACCACGAACAATCAAGTTAGCCAAAATCGCAACGGCAAGCACGTCGGGTAACAAGGTGACAACTTTCGGTAGCACGCCGAGAGAGATTGAAAAAAAGTCAACAAAAAATACTGAAAGTATTAGAGAATAAAAAAGAATTTTTAACACATCAAATTTTACTTTTGTCTCGACAAATTCTTTTTAAAGGATTCGGCATCTTGGATTTAAATTCTATATCACTGCTACTTGTAATCAACTGTTACGTGTGTAAAAAATAAACTGCTGGATTAGTTGAATAACCATGTTTGCCTTCAGCATCAGAACCCCAAAGCACAATTATATTCGCCATCCATTTAGTCGAACTGATATTTAAACAACTCTATTTCTTCCTCATACATTTTCCGAACTTTTTTCGCGGTCTCGTTATCATAAAGATCCTTGTAAGGTGTTCGAGCTCCTTTCGTTAACATTCTAGACAGCGGTTTCAGCTCGATATCAAGTTTTTTACATATTGTTTCGAAATCAGCTTGTAGATTTTCAAAGCGGCCTATGAAGTCCATAGGTAGTTGGTCGGCAGAATCTTTCAGCCAATATAGCTGAGACTTAAGTCCCCATTGGTTGGGATATTCGTCAATAAACGCAGCGAAGGTGCAGTCACTGTCAATCTCTAAAGATTCTCTCAGCTGAGCACGACCGCGCATCACATTCTGATACCAGGACGCCGCTCGATCCCATGGATTTCTAACAATCGTGAACTTAAAGTATTCCTGATATTGCGCAGCATTCACCACATTAAGATTTTGCCCTGTCAGGCGTCGATACGTATCTCTGCCTCGTCTTGCTAAAAGCCTTGCATCCTCTTTGGAACGAAGCCCGCTAATAGCCGACGTTAACGGCTCGATTTCCCTTATCGTACGATGGTCTTGTCTGCCTTGACTAAGATCTTTGAAGAGCTCAAATGTTTTTTCTACACTGGTACCAGCGGTCTTAGGAATGTGGATAAAAATAAATTTTTTTTCGTGCGATATCATCGCGTAATTTGCTCCATTTCTTATCGAAAGATGTAACGATTTCGTCAGACGAACCGAAAACAACTCAGCATACTAAAAGATCAGAGTATTCCAATCGTTTGGACTATATATTGTAAATACTTGGCTACCGAGATTATGTGGGGACCTATGCTTCGATTCGCAACATTGCTGTCCTACACATTGCGTATAAAGTGAACCAAAAAGGCTAATCCCCTACTATATCGCGTTTAGTGCCGACGTATTGACTATCGGCTGTTGACTTTCAAATAGCAGCAACGTTGCAATGGTCAAAGAAAATCTAGCCAATTAATCCGAAACTTAACCGAGCACCGAACATAGGAGGTTTGGAGAACCGCTTTGCACAGGTACGGTGTAGCATAAAAAATTTGAGCGGGGTGCTTGACACCCCACCCATAGCAGCAGCTTTATTGTCTCACATTTCAGCGCATTAGCCACGGCTAAGTCGCGCTATGTAGATAGACGAAAAATTAATTATTTGATGGCAATTGCAGGGGGAGCAGTTGGCTTGCCGCGCGCAATCGAGGCAGTGTCCGTGCTCTCAGGTAGCGCCGCTGGCACTGCGCCCCATTTTTCCGCATTGGTGCCGCAGCGTCCAAATTGCTTAATGGCATCAATAAAATTAGCTGCCGTTTGCGGCGAGCCTTTGCAATAGGACGCCATCGACAAAAATAGCGAATGAGCGGGCGCTACGCCTTTTTCACTGTGATACCAGAACACTTCCTGCGGCGAGGCGACACCTGAATACCCCTTTCTATGACCAAAGGGGTTGGGCGTTCCATCCCAGCGCTGACGACGGTCGCGGCAGGCAAAGCGTGCATCTCCGTTTATCATAACATGTACTTTTCCCCCTTCGTACAGTTCGCGCATTTTGGTCGAGATAAATTTATCATCTCCGCCAAATTCCAGACGGGTATCGCTTTCCGATATTCCAATCCCGATTTCTTCCATATCGCGCACCGTAACGCCTGCCCACAGCACCGGATTGGTTTGCACAATATTTACACGTTGGTTGTTTTCGTCCTGCGGCGCAGATTGCACAACTTTCTTCCACAAACTCTTCATTCCGTGCCAGTATTTGTCTCGGTTCAGATCGCGAGGCCGGTAGTCTTTATGTCCCGTATAATATTCACCAATGTTCACCGAGTGAATACCTTTATTGTTGCCATATTTCGCAAGGAAGGCGGCTAGAAAATCCGCAGCGTGCTCCACAGCAACAGGGTTATCGAAACGCACATGCCAATTACCGGTACTGCCGTTCTGATTTTGACCCTCTAACCAGGTAAGCGAGCTATTTCTTTGCATCCAAACCGGTGGAATCATTCTGCCGCTAGTAGATGTTAGTCCTACGAGGACTGACAGTTTCGCAATTCCTCTGCCGTTATCGATCAAAGGATCGTTTAATGCGTCTGTAATGCCGTCGTAAACAAAATCACTGCCAGACTTTTCTGGTCGATTCCACACATAGTTCGACCAATTCGGATCTCTAGCTTGAGACCGAGTAGGCTTGATTTTCGAATCAATATAGGCTTCTGCCCAAAGCACTTTCGATCCTAACGTCGGGTAGTGCTCTTCAACTGCGCAGCTATGGTCTTTAACAACCTTAGCCATGACTTTGTTGAACTCGGTTTTGAACCAGCCTTTCGCCGGTCTGTCTAGCACTGCCCTGCGCCAGTTTCTGGTCCCAATACCACCGTACTGCCGAACTTCATTGGAAGGTTGCGATTTTGAATTACAATCATCAGAAGTGCATGATTGTGCAGACGCAACACCAGCTCCTAGTAAAAGAGTCGAGCAAATTGTTGGAATGATTAAAAATTTCATAGCGTACCAAATTTGTCTATTTTGCAAACGTTATGTAAACCCTAGCAGCAAATTTGTTCGACACTTAGCGTGTGACCTGAATAGATTTGTAATTGAGCAATATTTCACAAAAATTGTCTGGCAAGCAGAGACATTTAAAGCTGAAGAATATGTTAAGACTAATTTATCACTGAAAGGTTTGGTCGTAAGTAAGCGATTAACCCTTGTAGCGTTTTCTCAACGCTCTACCGCTTTCCGAGTTGGGCAGTTTGTCAATGGTATCTTGTGGGATGGCAGCAGAGGGATGGGTATCGGTACCTGCGTCGTTTCTTACTCGCCAGCAGCAGCTCAACTTCATTAAACAACTCACCCTGATCGCTGTGCTTTTTATCGTTGGCACCAAACTGCCGGTGACGCATCACGCAAGTCGTTTCTTTCAGCAACTCGGTACGGTGCTGCTTTTCATCTAACTGTTCCAGCAAGCTGAGCCGTACTAGCATCCGTGGCGACTCACTGGTACCAGTTATCTTGGATGATTCTTTAGCTGGCGGACCAAGCAGCTTGAGTTTCCAGTATGTAAACCGGTTTGAGCTTAACTACTGTTGTTGGCAGTACGCGCTTGGACTGACGCCGCTCTCTTTTCATGCCTTAAATTTGTAATCGCCAATCGGTGTTGGTGAGTGTGCTTTCTGGCATGACGCTCTCTTAGTGAGTAACGAAAGAAAATCTTTGTTCATCAAACGCGGTTCGCATACACACCGATAAATGGTCGCTTGCCAAAGAACAGGACATGTCCGCCGGGAAATTGCGTTCGACTTTAGTGGCGCAGCTGCCGCAGACTTTTAATTGACTGCCATTATCGGCGCATTGGGTTTGATTCTCGCTACTGAAACAGGAGCAGCCTTGCCTGAAAATGCCGCCGGTGCAACACCCCAACGGCTAGCCTCAGTGCCGCAGCGGCCGAACTTCTTGATCGCATCAATAAAGTTTCCTATCGATTGAGGTCCACTGCATTGGCGAGCAATAGTCATGAAGAAGGAATGAACTGGTGCTGGCGCTTTCTCGCTGTGAAACCAAAATATTTCCTGCGGCGTGGCTACGCCCGCGTAGCCTTTTTTATAACCGAATGGATTAGGCGATCCGTCCCAAGCCTGGCGACGTGCCTGGCATGCAAAGCGGGCATCACCATTGATCATAACGTGCACCTTCCCGCCATCATGTAACTTCCGCATGTTCGCTGAAAGATTACCCTCATCTGCAAACTCTAGCCTGGTATCACTCTCTGATATACCTATTCCGATCAACTCCATATCCTTCACAGTGACGTCTGAGCTAAACACCGGATTAGTTTGCACAATATTAACACGTTGACCGTTCTCGTCGCGTGGCGCAGCTTTAATGGCTAGCTCCCAAAGATTTTTCATGCCACGCCAATACTGGGCTCTGTTCAAGTCGCCAGGACGATACTGCTTCTGTCCTGTGTAGTACTCGGCAACGTTAACAGAGTGGATACCTTTATTGTCGCCATATTTGGCAAGGAATGCGGTTAAAAAATCTCCCGCATGATCGACGGCCGTGGGATTATCGAACCGAACGTGCCAGTTGCGACTATTGCTGTTGCTGTTTTTTCCTTCCAGCCACGTTAACGATTTATCTTCCCTCATCCATTGCGGCGGGATTGAGCTACCGCTAGTAGCTGTTAATCCGATCAGCACCGACAACTTAGCGATGCCTTCTCCGTTGTCGACTTGCTCACTGTTCAACGCATCAGAAATTCCATCAAAAACGTAATCTGAACCTGTTTCTTTTTTGTTCCATACATAGTTGGACCAATTAGGGTCTCTAGCCTGATTTCTCGATGGCTTGATTCGATCATCGACGTAAGCATCTGACCAATAAATTTTCGTTTTTATCGCAGGATAGTGATCTTCGAAAGCACAGCTCTGGCTACCATCAATGATTTTCCCCATCGACTTATTCCACTCAATGTTAAACCATCCTTTCTTTGGCCTATCTAACGCTCGTCTTCCGAAATTTTTCGTGCCGATGGCAGAATATTGGCGAATGTCTTCTGCAGCAGCTACATCGCTTGTCATTGAGGTAAGTGAAAAAATAGATAAAATCATTAGAATCGAAAAAACTTTCATTATGAACACTTTTATTGTGACGAAGGCGGCAAATATTAACATCAACCTTAGTGCCAGACATGTATTGTCGGATGTAACTTTTTCGTAAAGACACATGCGAAGTTTCATGTTTGCGCTTAGACTATAAATAAAGCGTTCACTAGTAACTACTATCGATTAGTGCTTTTTTTGGGTTTAAATACTAATGACTATTTTGATATAAACTCTGCGAAACTGATCGCAGCGACAAACACTAATCACCTTTATCTTCACGACACCTAAGATCGGCAAACCAACTTTTAGAAACTTCTATGACAAAAAGCTATCGTAATTTTTTAATCGTAGGGACACAGCGCACGGGCAGTAGTGCGTTGGCCGAAATTATCGACGTTCGAAACGACATGGCCTGTGGTTGGGAGTGGACACAACACGCCGTACCCTGGAGCCATCTAAAAGTTGCAAAAATTGCTTTAACTGGCAACTTTGCATACTTGGATGAGGCTCATCAGCAACATATGCAGCGTAGCGTAAAAACCCAATGTCAATGGCTTGGGTATCGTCGTTTGTTTCGCTCTTCTGACAAATGGGCAGTCCATCCGCGTTTCGCGCCTGCGCTATATCTTGACCGCCTCAACGGACATATCAACTGGCTTTCGAAGCGACCTGATATACACATAATACATATAGTGAGAAACGACAACGTTAACTGGTTAAAGTCTAAATTTGTTTCAAAAGCGGCCGATAGTTACGTAGGGCGACATTACCCTGAGCGAATCAAAGTAGTGATTCCGACATCTAAAGCTGTAAGAAGATTACAGGCGAAGCAGTGGGTTGACAATAAACTAGCTAGTTTGCGAAATACAAATCCATATTTGCGAATATGCTACGAAGATTTTTTGACAGAACGTAGTAAAACAATATCCACAATGTTTACCTTTCTCGATGCGGATCTAACCACAGACCAAGGGAACCTCGTGATTTCGCGTCAATCACGGGGTTCTGCCAGTGACTATGTCGCAAATATCGCTGAGCTGGAAGCAGCTCTGCGCGAAAAAAACCTTCTTACCTCTTCCCTTGGCGGTTTAGTCAGCAAATCAATTAATGTGTAGTTGAGCAATTGGTGGACTGCATAGATAAAAGCAAGAAAATACACATATGAGGGCCGCGCGAGAATCAACGAGGCCTCGACATAGGTCCTTTATTACATGACTGGAGACTTCATGAAATCTGCGCGCTACTCGCCGGAATCCCTGGCTCCGGGTTTCCGCGTGAGGCTTGCTGATATATACGCGAAGTTTGCACTGCAATCTTCGGCCAGTTGTAACGGTGAGCAACCCATTTTCTTACTTCGTGTCTATCTTTTTTCGACCAAACTCTTCTGGCCGCTTCTTCCAACTTCATCGCTAATTCGTCTATCGCACCGAGTTTGAAGTAGCTTTCGGGCTTAAGTCCGACACTCAAGTTTGCGGGAATGTCACTGGCCAGACACGGCAAACCACAACTCAGCGCCTCCAGAAGAGCGATGGGCAAGCCTTCATGCGACGAAGGCAGCACGAACAAACCAGCGTGCGAATAAATCTCTGCCAAGTCTACGCCTGTCAAGAATCCGGTACAAACCACGTCCCGCATACTTTCCGCTTGAGTAAGGACTTTCGAATCATAACTACTGCTATGATCTGCCGCGCCGACCAGTACGAGTTTCCATCCTTGCATATTCGCACGTTCGAAGGCGTTGACCAGATCCAAATGGCGCTTCTCTGGCACGAATCGGCTCACTAGCAGCACATATTTGCCTGCTTGCAGCCCAAATTGCTGAAGAACTTCTTGCGTGTCATGAATTTTTGGAATCGCAACTCCGTTCGGTACAATGTGAGATTCTTTATGATATTCGCGACGAACATGATCGGCAATCACCGGGGATATCGCAATTCTCTCGTCGGCAAAAATCATTCCAAGTCTTTCGCCAAGCTTAAGCACCTTACGCGCAAAGCCTCC
>RCMY010004503.1_pt1 | contig 12061 bp, 12 predicted proteins | sample 2041341 | NCBI WGS metagenome assembly RCMY01 (sample SAMN09708234, study PRJNA481090) | Marine sediment metagenome, whole genome shotgun sequencing project.
TATCGACTAGATCGTCTTTTCTACGCGAAAGGTTTTAATTCGGTATTCGTTGCTAAAGGGTTGCAATGAGTGTGCTATACCATAGGCTTTGCCTAATAAAGCGGAAGTGCGTATTGTTGCGCAAGGTGATTATAAGCAACCAAACGGTATTATAGGCTCTGCTGATGGTAAAACATTATATGTTGCTGATAACGAAGCTAAAAAAACGTATTCTTTCACTATCAATGTGGACGCGAGTCTTTCTAATCGTAAGTTGTTCGCTGATATGGGCTCAGATGGCATGACAATAGATAGTGCAGAAAATGTATATCTAACCGGTGACGGTGTCACCGTTTTTAATAAGTATGGCAAAAAAATCAAACATATAGCAATACCCAAAAAATGGACAGCTAACGTAACTTTTGGTGGACCTAAACAAGACATCTTGTTTATAACTGCCATGGATTCTATTTATACATTAGACATGAACGTTAATGGTGTCCGGTAACGTTTACAGGCAGACGCCGCACTAGTTGTCACCGTTTAATTACACACTGCCTATGGCGAAAACCTAGGTATCCTCGCAAATATCTTTTCCGGTCTGGCTCTTATAATTCTAGCCAGAATTTCTTTTGCGATAATTAGCAATGGCTTCGGGATCAGATATGTTTTTTATTCTACTTCTACACTCTACAACAACGAATATAACTATTTACTCATTTAGTTAAGACACCTAGCGAAAAGCCAAGAACTTGGTATTGCCCAATGTTTGCTAATTGGGCCCACTGAATGTTTTACTGGCGCTATAGAATAACCAGAAGAATTTAACGACAAGTAGACCGAGGGTGACCGATTAGAGCACGGCAATCAAATCCATCTTAAAGGTGAAGTGCAACGTACCTAACGAAAGAGCGTGTAATGTGCCGTTTTGCGTGTTTCACGATCAGATGAGGCCAATTTACGGTTTTGTTTAATAGCAATATTGAGTGATGTGGCAGCATATCGTTGCGCTAGTCTTATCTTAAAAAGAAATGTTGAACAGGTATTGATCAGTACACGGCAAGTACATGTTGGCATAGAAAGCGCAGAAGGAAAAATGATGGATTTAGATTATACAGATGGATGTGTTAACTTTCGAGATCTTGGCGACCCGCGCACGATTGTTAATTTAAGAAAAGGTGCTGATCCTGATATTCGGGCGTTTGCAATCCGCATTTTCCGATCTCTAATAATTACGAAAAATACAACACCGCTGATAAAGTTGTTGCCCATTGGTTGACCAAAATTATCCAATTTGTTGCGGCACAAGAATGTAGTTTACCCGTCTTATTTCATTGTACATCAGGAAAAGATCGCACTGGTGTAGTGGTGGCGGCTATGCCAAAAATCTTAAATATTCCTGATGACCTTATTATCGAAGAATATTTATTAAGTGACGGCGAAGTGAACAAGGCATGGATCCAGCAATCGCTAGCGGGAATAAGCGATCCTGCAACATATGTATCTATTTAGACGCAGATATTTTATTCATCATCTTCAGCCACGAAATAAAACAAGCAGTCGGCTTTTGCGATATCTGCACGTGTTGTCACCATAAATAATTTAAGCGGACAGTTAGTCATAAGTTGTCCGTTTTCAATTCTAAAAAAGAGGCTTATCGTGGCTTTATTTTGATCCAATTGGAAATGCGACAGATCATCACCTGTAACCCAACCGAGCACTTTATTTGCAGGCGTTAGTCCAAAATTTAAGTGCTCGATGTCTTGTCGCATCGTGACTTCGTATTCTTTTTGTTGATGCTCTGCAAACGTTAAATTCGCAGTAGCCACTAATTCTAAGCGACGTGGGTACTTAAGTAGTTCTACTTCTTGTTTTTGTTTAAATACATCTGGCTCAGACAAATAAGAGCGGAGTCCTTTTACTGCAGTAATATCGGCATCGCTGTCTTGCGAGCCACCGGTCTCTACTGTAATGATCGGGCAAGCATAGTTTTGCTCCATTATTGAGCCGAGTTGAATATCAGTTAGCATGATTCGCCGTGTAAAATGTGCGGCAAGGGCAATATTGTGCAAAGTCGCTTGCGTGCTTACGCTAAATGCGGGGCCACTACCAGACGTATTGTGCAAGTCGACAACAGACTCTGGTTGATAAGTTAAAATTAGTTCGTTGATTGATTTAGCGAGCTGGCTCTGCAAATCGATACTGTCATCAGTAAAGCATCGGTTTAGGTCTTTTTGACCGGGTAACATACGGTGACTAAATACGGGTTCGGTGCGTGCAGCTACCACCGAAGCAATGATCACTTTTGTATTCACCTGAGGCACAAAACCTTGTAATAAGAGTTCGTGTATCGCTTTTAATCCAGAAGGTTCGTTTCCGTGCAATAAAGTCACCAGCACACGACATTTGGTGTTTACTTTACCATCTAAATGCAATACGGTTGCACCGCTCAAATTAGTCAAAAACTGAAAAACGGTTTGACCTAGTATGTCAGCATTAGGTTGGTGAATATGTTCGAGTTTTAAGGCGCTCATCAAATTCCTATTTTTTATTAAACCGAACGCTGTTTTTTGTCAAAAGTTCAGTTTTATCTTGTAATTAATGCAAATATTATTTCCAATTTGCGACTGGCTCACCAGTTGCTGCGTTGCGCATATATTCTTGCAACATCAGACTAAGCGCTTGTTCTTTGTCATTCACTTTTTTTAAGCGCTCTAAAGCGTTTAGTTGCCAAATTGAACCGGTTTGTTTACTCGCTAATCGTCGTTCTATTACACCAAGTAGTTGATCTATTTCTGTGGTATCTACACCAAGCTCATGCAAACCATCGGCAGCCTTGGGTAAGGCGGCTTTAAGGACATCGCATATGTGGCTTTCGCTTAGTCCATGCTGAGTTGCAGTCGGCCACAATATATTCGCATCTAGGCCATTTTGTGCCGCGCGATAAAAATTATACTCTGCATGTTCAAATGGCAGTTTGTGTAAGGTATCTTTAATTAAATGAGAATAAGCTTGTGCTAGTCCGATTGCCAATGCGGCATTTGCCATCATGTCGACCACCGTTGGACCTGATGGCAGCGTTCTAAACTCGATTCGTAGGTGCCCATCCGACGATTTATCGGCTAGCGCATCGCTACCACAACAAGGATCGTAAATCGCTCTATTCCATGACCAAATTGTGCCATGGTGTAATCTAAGCTCGGCAAACGGCTTGTTGGTCGGCGATACATAAGGTATCAGAGTATTGTACAACGCTATATTCTCTGCAAACAATTCCCATGCGCCTTTGCGCACCCAACCATGGCCAAACGACACTCTGGCGGGTTGACGCCATTTAGTTAATGCTTGTATTCGGTTGTCGATCGATTGCTTAAACAGCGCAATGCGGGTTTCTTGCCATAAACGTTGACCTAAAAAGGTGGGGGAATTGCCGGCAACTGCTAGCACCAATGGTGTGGTGAGTTGTGCCGCATTGTATAATTTGGCAAAGCGATCGGCGGGTACTTTTAGGTGCACCTGAAACGAAGTGTTTGCGCCTTCTAGCGTAACTTCGTCGTAGCTCATTTTTAAGGAGTCTTGTGCATTAATGTCAACTAAAAAGGGTTCGCCTTTTAAAGCTGAAAGTTGTTTAGTTAACGCACGATAGCGGGGGAGATCGGTCATGTAATCACTATGCAGATGTTGACTACTCAGGGTCGGTAATATGCCAATACAGGCAATTTCTGCCTCCATCGAGTTGGCCGCTTTGTTCAGTGTATCTAAAAAAGGGACTAACTCATTTTGCATCGCCGTAAACGGTTTACCATTGGCTTTTACCGGTGATAAATTAAATTCGAGATTAAACTGGTTGAGTTCTTCCGTCAGTAAAGGATGCTGAAGATAATCAATTAATTGGGTGTTTAACGCAACGGGTAGTCGCTGCTTGTCTAATATGTATAGTTCGAGCTCTGCGCCTATAGTTGCTGGTCCTGACGAAAATCCAGGTTTGTTGATGATGGGGTAAAGTTCGGCAATTTGTGCTTGTAAGCGCTGACGAAAAATAGTGTGATCTTTGAGTGTAAAAGTATCTTTGTCAAAGTTTTGTCCCATATATTCTGCGCCGCCATCTAGGTCAAAAAGCATTAAACTTAACTATAAGATCCCTTTTGATTTTTTTCAATAAGCGCGAGACCTTTGCTCCGCATATAATAGTTCCAGCAACTAAATGCTCAAAAGAGAAGCTTTTATCTGTAAGCTCAGTTCATTCGAACCAACTGCATGAACGCGTAAACGGCTGACAATGCATGTGCAAGCTTATCTTTATCCATAAAAACGAGCGCTTTGTCCATTTCCATTTTTGTGTGGCCACTAATCATAGCGCTAAGCGTTTCGAATTATCATCATTGTTTTATGCTACCCGTGCATGTGACTATTTATACTAAAGCAAATTAAACGTTATTAAACGTTATAGTCTAGCTACATACCAAAAATTGCTGGACGGTCAACAAAACTATTACACCAAACGCACTTAACGATTGGTAATATTGTATACTCCATTGGGTTTAACAATACTTTTAACTTTAGAGCTGCATAAAAAAGTAGACCGGCCAATCACTGTCTAGCCTTAAGGTTAATCCCGACAAAGGGTTCTCGTGGGTTCTTATCTAAGACGGCAAATACTATACTGAATAGTGCCTACTCCGCTATTCATAACTATGCATAACTATTCATAACTATGTATTACTGGGCTTTGCGAGCTTTAAAGAAATCTTTGATTGATTTGCAATAAATTAAGTTTACTAAAACCAGCATAAAAAAGTGAAAAATAGATTGAACAAAATGGCATTGTGCCGATAAGAGTATACTCACTTTTGTACAGGCTAATACACACTATGTCATATGCACAATCAAATAATATGCAGTCTTTCAGTAAGGTCGTTGACACAACCCTTTCTAGTTACACTCTCAAGGATACAACTGCGATTTTACCCAATGAGAGTCAATCACAAATATTAACTTTACATGTGCTTTCTGCGCGCAATAACTTGGTTGTATTGCAAGAGCCAAGCACAGGTAAACGAATTAATATAGACAAACAATCCATTGATGGCACTAACGAAGCTTTCTTAGCAAAAGGCGACAAACTCGTTCTGGTTAATCACAATGATAAACTCTCCTCGTTTAGATTAGAGCAAGTTAGTGCGAGCAACAAGCTGGTCAATTTAAAGTCCTTCTCGCCGATATTGAGCGCACATTGGCCTGATATTCCGCCAAGTGCATTTAAGACAAACCTGCCAGTGGTACTTAATCAACTGCAACTGATGAATAATTCGGTACAGTCCAAGTTACTTTCCAGCGCGATAATTGAAATTGCGCATAAAACCGGACAATCAATGTTATCGTTAAGCGCAGACGCCAACGTTTCCTTCACGGGCTACGCAGATACAATCGATGTTGCGGCATCATCAGCTACAGGCATTCGCTTTACGATCGATTTAAGCGCAACTCACCCTTTTGAAATCAATATCCCTGTATTGACAGAATTGACCGATAAACTAACCAATGGAAGTACTATTAAAATCGAGTTTAATGCTGACCGCATTAAACATCCGATTAGCAATATAACGGTAAACAACCAGGGTATTCTTGGCGACACCATTAGTGCGGCAAGCATACGTGCAATTAATAACTCGTTAAACACGAATGCCACTCAATTGACGCCATTGTTGAACACTTTGCTTGCCGAACCACAATCGAATAGCCTTAAAACGGGTATTGTAATAATACCCACGGCACAAAATTTAGCCACTTTAGGCAACAGTATTAGTCGTCCGATATTACAAAATGGCACCTGTGTAGCGCAAGCCAAGTTACATGAAACTCGAATATTGGTGACGCAAAGTAACACCAGCAACCCTCATATTCACCTAACTTTACTCGCAAAACCAGTGATAATGTCTATCGATAATATTCAGCTTGGCGCATTAAGCAGCAAGCTATTTAGAGCCGAATCAATTAATAATGCAACGCTGCTGACTTCGACAGCCGTCGCAAAAAGCGAATTCATGGCAAATTCTAAAATTTTTCAACTTAACGAACATAAAGTCACAAGCGCACCTCATAATAGCACTGGCGGTATTAAAGAAAAAAATACAAACATGCTTGTCGAATAATGAAAGAGTTCGCTAAGCGTGTAAAAATTATGGCATCATTGCAGGACGTTATTTCGCATGCAATGAACTAATTTTAACCGCGTTTAGAAAGCTTACAAAATAGTTTACCTGCGCTACTCACGCAGTCGGGGGGTAGCGTACGGGGGGAATTTTTCCGCAATGTGCGTGATTCGGCTTGTAATGATTTGCCCATTATGCACTATGGGCAAATCATTTAATTAATTATAATAAGCTTCGACTTTTCCTTTTTGGGTAATCAATAGCGGTTGTCCACGACGATCCAACGCTTTAGGTGAAGGGCATTTTACCCAACCTTCGCTGATGCAATATTCTTCAACATTGGTTCGTACTTTACCGTTCAGGCGAATACCAATATCGTGTTCAAAAATTTCTTCTACATAGTAACGACTGCGAGAATTGCTCGAAAGGCGATCGGGCAATGCGGGTAGCGTTTCAGTATCGTTCATGTTTATGACCTTAATAAAATAAAAGTACGCCATTGTAGACGCTATCGAATTATCCCTCAACAACTGCTGTTTGATTTTTAGGTCCCAGTAAGGGGAACATATGTACTTCCAAAAAAAGTACCCTCACTCAATGAGGGTAATCTCCAATCACTGTTACCCGCATAGATCAAATTATTAGCTCAAGTTACGGTATATCCATTAATGCTTGGGTTTCTTCATCTACTTTTATCTCATAATTTTTAGCACTTAAGCCTAATAATTCAGGTATTGTTGCCGCAATACAAAGAGATGAAAATGTACCCACTATAATGCCGGTAAATAACGCTATCGCAAAGCCTTGCAGCGGTGCGCCTGCCAATAACCATATACTGGCAACGGTGGCAAGCGTAGTGCCTGAGGTGATTAAGGTGCGCGTAAGCGTGCTTTTAATAGCATCATTAATAATAGCGGCAGGTGTAAGGTTGGATTTTTGCTTCTCTCTTAATAGTTCGCGTATTCTATCTCCAACAATAATTGAATCATTAAGCGAATAACCAATAATGGCCAGTAAACTCGCCAGTACCGTTAAGTTAAATTCAAGTTGTAAAAACGAGAACAGGCCAAGCACGAGTATTAGATCATGCACCAAGGCAATAACCGAGCCAAGCGCTAAGCGCCATTCAAAACGTACCGCTAAGTAAAGCATAACGGCAAGCATAGCAACAAAAAGTGCTAAGCAGCCGTGTTCAAATAATTCATCGCCAACTTGTGAGCCAATATAAGCCGATGATAATATGCTGGCATCTATAGCATCATTGCCTATTACAGCACTTTGCCAATTAGCGCTGTCACTTGTCGTTAAATTATTGACGCTAGGTGCCTCTCGTAATTGAAAATGCTTATTGCCTTGTGCGGTTAGGATAAACTCACCGCTATGGTTTTTAGCAATAAAAAACTCAAGCACGTTAAGCTCAACGCTTTGGTTTGTTGTAAATTCGGTTAAGTAACCCCCCGTAAAATCTAACCCAAAGTTAAGGCCTTTTCCAGCCAGTGTAAATAGTGACAACAAGACAAGGATCGCACTTAACACTAGGCCAGTAAAACGCAACTGCGTGCCTTTTTCACTCTTTAAACAATAATTAAGCATTTGCATTTACCCCTATTCTTTTGTTGGCGAATTTTAGATACAAACTCTGCGTGAGTACTTTTGACACATAAACACCGGTAAACATACTGGTAACAATGCCCAAGGCTAAGGTAATAGCGAACCCTTTTATAGGGCCATAGCCAACTACATATAAAATAATAGCGGTAATCATGGTGGTAATGTTAGCATCAAAAATAGTGCTAAATGCCTGCTGGTAACCTTGTTCAATTGCGTGATAAGGTGAGCGACCCTTTAGGCGCAGCTCTTTAATTCGTTCAAATATAATAACGTTTGTATCTACCGCCATGCCAATGGTAAGCACAAGGCCGGCAATACCCGGAAGGGTTAGCACAACGCCTGGCAATAGCGACATTAAACCCACCAGTGATATTACATTTAACACCAACGCTACGTTGGCAATAAGGCCAAGGCGCCTGTACCACAGTGCCATAAATGCAAGCGTAATACCCATGCCTAGCATTAGTGCTGCAAAGCCATTATTGATGTTTTCACGACCTAAGCTTGGCCCAATGGTCTCTTCATGCACTATAACAACCGGGGCACTAAGAGAGCCTGCTCGCAATAACAATGCTAGGTCTGCTGCAGCCTTTGGGCTTTGCATATTAGTAATACTAAAACGAGAGCTCAAGCGCTGAGCTATATTAGCGACATTTATGACTTCACTTTCTTTAACTATCTCACCTTCGGCATTTTGCGAGTATTGGGAGTAAACCGTTGCCATTGGTTTGCCTATGTTAACTTTAGAAAATGCCGACATTGCATCGCCACCTACGCTATCAAGGTTTAAAAGTACTGATGGTTTACCTAAATCATCACGCCCTGTAGAGGCATTATTGATATGCTCGCCAGTAAAAATAGGCACGGGGTCAAGTTTAATCGTTCCACCCGACTGCATATTAAAGACTTGCCCACCAACTTCTTGAAGTTGATAAAAGCCAAGCGATGCTGTTGCACCAATAATACGTTTTGCTTCGCTTGGATCTTGTACGCCAGGCAGCTCAATACGAATCCGTTGTTTTCCTTGACGCTGGGTTACGGCTTCAGTTATACCAAGCTCTTCTATTCGTGAACGCAGCGTTGTAAGGGTTTGAGTCATCACTTCTTTTTCAAAAACACTGCGTCCTTGCTCGGCGTAATTAAACTGCACAATTTGTAGTTTATCTTGACTGTTTTGTGTGCTCATTAAATTGGGGAAATTGCTTTTAACTTCATCTACAACTGCGTTTAGTTTTTCTCCAGCTGTAGGTATTGCTTTTATTTCAAACCCATTTTGAGTCTTGTGAACGTTTACGCCGTGTGCTTTTTGTTTAAGAATAATTGATTTTGTTTGCTGATAAGCACTCACTAATTGCTCTTCAATTGCTTTTTCAAGGTCTACATCAAGCACAAATAACACACCACCATTTAAATCCAAGCCGAGCTTTATAGGTGAAAGTCCAAGGTTTTGTAACCAAATTGGGCTAGTGGCATGTTCAACAATTTTAACCTGCGTATTGGGGTATTTTGCTTTAATAGCAGCTTGTGCCTCGGCACTCTTTGTGGGTTCATTGAGCAACACACTTGTTGACGATTGCCGGTTAAACCCTTGTGCTACATCTAAGCCATTTGCGTTTAAAAACGACACAACCGCATTTGTAGAGGGCAGGGCTTGCGCTTCGCTGTGAGGGGATGCACTAATGTGCAACCATGATTGGTTTGGATATAAGTTGGGTAATGCGCTAACTGCAAGCAACACCAGTACCCCAAGCAAGGCTAAATAACTTAGTTTAAATTTAGCCATCATTGGCGGTTTAGATTTTTTTACATTTAACATGTTTGTTCCTTATTACTCGCTAAATAGCCAGCAATACGCCTTTTACATAGCTAATAGGTATAGCTAGAAGGCACAATTAATCGATAGAATTAAGCTCTTTAGAGCTAAAAACCTATTAACATTAAATAAGGAAAATTAAGCGTGGTAGGTGGTTACGGCTTTATAAAGCAGATTGGCATCTTTCCAACCGCTTAAGCGCGACTTTTTACTATTAGAAACTAAGGTATACCAAGGTTGCGGGGTATTGACCGCTTTTGATTGTAAGGATGCTTGCGTGGCTAGCGTTTGCGCAAAAATTTCAAAAATAAGTTCATATTGCGGTTCCGTTTGTTCACTATAGAAAAACAGCGACGAATTATTCGAAATAAGCTTAGGTTGCTGTGTTGTATGATCAGGTTGATGCGTTTCTTGCTGCTGTATATAGGCCGTTGTTTGATTAACTGATGTCACTTCAGTTAGGTCAGAAAAAATGGAAAAAGCGATTACAGCGCTGCCATTAACATTGCTTTTAACGCCCACAGTTTCAGCCTGCGCACTAAAAAAAGCAACACAAAGTAAAAGGGCAGCTAAAAATACACGCAACTTACACATTAATTCAAATCTTATGGTTACTAATTACGAAATATGTGGATTCACATTCAAAAATTCAATAGTTAATTAAATATTTATTTTCCACTAATTTACTGTTTAATGACTAGTTCAGCGCGGTCTGCGGTTGTTTTGCAAGTTCAAATTTGCCCATAACTACATAAACTAGCATAAGTTCATTGTTAACTTGTATACTCTGATTAGTTCTTAAGGCTATGTAAAAATCGGAATAAATTTAAATGTTATCAGCATTTTTCCTAGACGATTGGGCTTTGCGAACCAACTTGTGTCATTTCAGTTTGGTCAAAAGCCACCCGTAATATCCCGCAATTCCTGCTGCAATAGTCCCAATAATCATGAGTGTCCAACTTATACCGTTAGTTACAAATTCGGTAGCCCATCTAACACTATTTGGGTTGTCAGGTGATATGATGGCTGCATCTTGATTAAGCGATAAAAGATTTGTCTCGCTAGCCATGACAAAAAATACAATTGCAAATAGCGCATTATCAACGACATAAGCGCCTAAAGTAAACTTGCTCCAACTATGTTGAGTGAATCGGAATAGGCTATACATTATAGATAAAATGCACAATGCGGTGAGTATATAACGCCAATATTGTTTGTCACTTGCTAAAACAAACACTAAGTCTTGTTGGGCTTCTTTGCTCATCCATAACGTTCTACCAGTTCCATTATAATGTCTCCGATTTTTCTAATATGTGGCTTAGGCTAGCATTGAGCTCTGCCCAGTCGGTGGTAAGTTGCGATAACACCTTTTGGCCACTTGGCGAAAGGTGATAATAACGTCTTTCTCTGCCGTCGGTTTGTTGCCACTCACTGCCTAGCAAGTCTTGATCGGCAAGGCGACGTATTAGCGGATATAAGGTTCCTTCATCAATTTCTAAGCCCGCTTCTGCTAAGTGTTTACGCAGTGAATAGCCGTATTGAGGGACTTTGCATGAGGCCAGAACAGACAATACTAATATGCCTCTTCTTAGCTCTAAGCGTAGTTTGTCTGCCCGGTTATCTGTCATGAAAAACCTTGATGTTGAGAATATTGTTGAGCACAGCTTACTGTGTGGTATACAGTGTATACTATGCAGTACACAGTATAAAATCAATAGATATTTTGATTAAGTTAGGGGATAGCGGTAGCCATTTTTTTAACGTTTTGTAGACTTTCTTAGAAAAATATGATTAATAAATAAGTAATAATTGATTGCAATTTGACCAACTTATTTAGTGTTAACTAGATTGACAACAATTAAAAATGGCCTTGAATGAAACAATATAATGGAAGCGCATTATGTCTTATCTGTTTATTAGTCATTCTAGCAAGAATGATTTCGAGTCAATTGCATTAAAAGACTGGTTGGGAAAGCAAGGTTGGGATGATGTTTTCTTAGATCTTGACCCCCAACGAGGTATTGTTGCAGGGCAACGTTGGGAACGAGCCCTGCACGACGCTGCCAATCGATGTGATGCGGTTTTATTTTGTGTCAGCCAAAGTTGGATTGATTCACAGTGGTGTCGCAAAGAATTTCGCTTGGCTCACCGATTAAATAAGAGGATTATTGGGCTACTCATTGAAGACATACCCTTAGCTTCTTTACCCGAGGAATTAACTGAAACCTGGCAGTTAGTAAATTTGGCGACGGGGAATGATCACGAAGTGGTTAGAGTTACGCATCCCAATACTGGTGAAGAACAACACGTTCATTTTTCTGTCTCGGGTCTGGCAAGACTTAAAGTAGGATTGATTAAAGCTGGACTCGATCCCCTGTTTTACGAATGGCCGCCACAGAACGATTTAGAACGTTCGCCGTACCGAGGAATGGCGCCACTTGAATCGGTAGACGCTGGCATATTCTTTGGCAGAGCAGCACCAACCAATGAGCTCCTATCTAAACTT
>RCMY010004504.1_pt1 | contig 12061 bp, 9 predicted proteins | sample 2041341 | NCBI WGS metagenome assembly RCMY01 (sample SAMN09708234, study PRJNA481090) | Marine sediment metagenome, whole genome shotgun sequencing project.
CTTTCGCTGCGGCTGCGAAGCTCGCTGTCTCTGTGACCTGAAGCAGACATTCAGTTTCAAAAGAGAGAGATCTGCTGATTGGAGATTTAGGGGCTAGACTGGGTAATCTATGTTAAACGGCCATATGTTAAGTGAATTCGGCTTGCTTAACATGTCGACATGGATATGTTAAAAAAATTAGAAAAACATAATGTATAGGTCGTGACGTGTTAAAGTCCACCTATAATATCTCACCGCTTCCACCAGCTATCGATTTTGACACTGTCGCGGTTCTCAAAGCGCTTGCACGCGCCAATAGAGCTTTGGCGGAACTAAAAGGTCGTACGGCTTCAATTCCAAACCAGACAATCTTGATCGACACGCTGGCGCTTCAGGAAGCTAAAGCTAGCTCAGAGATTGAAAATATCGTCACAACTCAAGATGATCTTTTTCAGGCCGAACTCTTCCCAGGTGGTCCAGGAAGTGCTGCAGCGAAGGAAGTAGCGCTCTACAGAGACGCATTGAAACTAGGTTACGATCGTTTGCGCGAGTCAGATGGGTTGATCACAAACGCGACCATAATTGCGATGTTCCAATTGCTCAAACAGCGCGAAGGTGGATTTCGGGAAACGCCGGGAACCGCACTGCGAAACGAGGCGAGCGGGGAAGTGGTTTTTGTCCCGCCGCAGGATCGGAACGAAATCATCGACCTCATGGGGGACCTTGAAGATTATGTGAACGGCGAAGGCCGTGACACGCTCGATCCGCTGATCCGTATGACTCTGATCCACCATCAGTTTGAGAGCATCCATCCCTTTCCGGATGGCAATGGTCGGATCGGACGTATCCTGAACGTGCTCTATCTTGCAAAAACGGGTCTCTTAGAAATTCCGGTTCTGTATTTAAGCCGGCACATAACTCAGAACAAAAGCAGCTATTATCGCCTGCTTCAAGAAGTTCGCACAGACGGCGCATGGGAAAACTGGGTGCTTTTCATGCTCGAGGCGATTGCTGAAACGTCCGAAGCGACCTTGCTGCTGGTTGATGGAATTCGCACACAGATGCGCGATATAAAAATGCGGATGCGTAGCGAGGTCCCAAAGCTTTATTCGCAAGGCCTACTCAACAATCTTTTCCGCCATCCTTACACGCGCATCGATTTTTTGGTGCAGGACCTAGGCGTTTCACGGCAAACAGCGGCAAAATATCTGGACGACTTGGCAATCCATGGTCTGGTTGAGAAGGTTCAGGTTGGGCGGAACAGCTATTTTATCAACACCGCATTGGTGAAATTATTCCTCGATGTAGCTGGTGGTGGCGATTGAAAAAACGCGCTTAGACGCGGACTAACGCGAGGTAAATATTTTCGTTGATCGGGGCCGCCATTGCGGGCGACCCATTTGATCAAATCTCGATAGCCTCGGAAATGGCCAATGCATCCTCTAATTCGACACCAAGATAGCGTACCGTGCTGTCCATTTTTGTGTGACCAAGCAGCAATTGGACGGCGCGCAGAGCGAGTTCTAGCCGTACCCGGATCGCCCAGACGTGCTTTGGCATCAGTGGTCGTTTCTAACCAACGATGCGTCCCTTGTTCCAAGCGGGCCTAAGCGCGCGGATTGCGGACCCTGTGCCGGTCTTGCAAAAGCTGCCGTTCATAGATGGATAGAACTCAAGAATGCGGCGCCTGATCTAATGGCGGCAGTAAGCCCATACCGGAAGCGCTGACTTTCTCCGGCTGCGCTCGCAGCACGTATTATGCTACACCTGCTCGCAATCTTGTGTTGCAATGCAGCGAAAATGAGACGGTTTAGGATCGAGTCATGGGATGTGCCATACTAATGTTTTTGTAGAAAACTTGATGTTCAAATTAAGGAAACGCTTATGTAGCGTGATCTTCTGAATGCCGGCACATCGCTGCGGCTATCTCTTTAAACACTGTTCAAACTTTGCTCTGGCGTCCGGTGCTTTGCAAGCCAAACACAGAATAGTGGATCACTATTCATATCCAAATGTGAAAGGCCGCGAGTCCTAGATTCGGCATTTTTTCGTACAACCATTGGTGAATTGATCATCTCACGCGGAAGATCACGACGTCTTCGCAATAAGTTTGTAAACTTTCCGCCTATTTTATAGGCGCTATCATTTTTCACGCTCAAAAGTGTTGGAAGCTAATCCACAGAAATTGTTTACGTAGCATAAATCGATGTTATTTTATTTACAAACAACCCGATGATAGCTGCGCCAGTCTTTACAAGATTTTCTTAACTTTACATTAACCTGCCCATCGCGCGATCATATTATCGTATAAGTTGTGTATACGGGGGTATACAGAGTGCATGCTGGTCAATCAGTTTCGCCCCCTTTTGAGCAATCTCGAGGGAGGACACTATGGATAATAACCAAAATCTTGGTCAGGCTGGATCTGATGCAGCGACGCAGCAAAGTAACACGTCTCGGACACCTCATGTGAATGCCGAACAATACAAAGATTTGTATGCCCAATCGATCACTGACCCAGAGGCATTCTGGGCCAAGCAAGGGCAGCGCTTGGAGTGGATCAAACCTTACACAAAGGTCAAAGACGTCAGCTTTGATCCGGGTAACATTACGATCAACTGGTATGCTGACGGTGTCCTGAATGTCTCGGCCAATTGCATTGACCGTCATCTTGCAACACGTGGCGAACAGACTGCCATTATCTGGGAGCCCGATGATCCAAAAGACGATGCGCTGCATATCACATATAAAGATCTGCACCGTAACACCTGCAAGATGGCCAACATTCTAGAGACGCTAGGCGTACGCAAGGGCGACCGGGTCGTGATCTATCTGCCTATGATCCCCGAAGCCGCTTATGCCATGTTGGCCTGTGCGCGGATTGGTGCAATCCACTCCATCGTCTTCGCGGGCTTCTCGCCGGACGCACTTGGCGCGCGGATCAACGGTTGTGACGCAAAGGTGGTGATCACCGCTGACGAAGCCCCGCGCGGTGGCCGCAAAACGGCGTTGAAATCGAACACGGACAAAGCGTTGCTGCACTGCAATGATAAGGTCAAATGCTTGGTCGTCAAACGGACGGGCGGACAGACGACATGGACCGATCGCGATTACGATTACAACGAAATGGCGCTAGAGGCCGATGATTATAGCGCGCCTGCGCAGATGAACGCCGAAGATCCGCTTTTCATCCTCTACACCTCTGGCTCAACCGGCCAACCAAAGGGTGTCGTTCACACCTCTGGCGGCTATCTGACCTATGCCGCAATGACCCACGAGATCGTTTTTGACTATCATCAGGGGGATGTTTTCTGGTGCACCGCCGACGTCGGCTGGGTCACAGGGCATAGCTATATTGTTTACGGCCCACTCGCCAATGGGGCGACAACGATCATGTTTGAAGGGGTGCCAACATACCCTGATGCGGGCCGCTTTTGGGCCGTGTGTGAAAAGCACAAAGTCAATCAGTTCTACACTGCGCCAACCGCGATCCGCGCCTTGATGGCCTCTGGTAACGGCCCCGTAGAGGCGCATGATCTGTCCGATCTGCGCATCCTTGGCACTGTGGGCGAGCCGATCAATCCCGAGGCGTGGAACTGGTACAACGATGTTGTCGGCAAAGGGAATTGCCCGATTGTCGATACATGGTGGCAGACGGAAACAGGGGGCCATCTGCTGACCCCGCTGCCAGGTGCGAGCGCGCTAAAACCCGGCTCTGCCCAACAGCCATTTTTCGGGATCGTACCAAAGGTTCTTGACCCGCAGTCGGGCGAAGAGATTACCACAACCCAAGCCGAAGGTGTTCTTGTGCTGGCAGATAGCTGGCCCGGTCAAATGCGCACGATCTGGGGTGATCATGAACGGTTCGAAAAGACCTACTTTTCTGACTATAAGGGTTACTATTTTACCGGCGACGGCTGCCGACGCGATGCGGATGGCGACTATTGGATCACGGGCCGTGTTGACGATGTGATCAATGTCTCTGGCCACAGGATGGGCACGGCAGAGGTTGAAAGCGCGCTGGTTGCACATGCACAGGTCGCCGAGGCTGCCGTTGTTGGGTATCCGCACGCCATCAAAGGACAGGGGATCTATGCCTACGTCACGTTGATGAATGGTGAAACACCGTCCGACGAACTGCGCAAAGAGCTTGAGGTTTGGGTGCGCACAGAGATCGGGCCGATCGCAAAACCCGACCTGATCCAATGGGCGCCCGGGCTGCCAAAAACACGTTCGGGCAAGATCATGCGTCGCATTTTGCGCAAAATCGCAGAGAATGATTTTGGCGCATTGGGCGACATCTCGACCTTGGCCGATCCGTCGGTTGTTGATGACCTGATCGAAAACAGAATGAACAAGGTGTGAAACATGACAGATAAAAGCAAAATGCCGGTCCTGATCCTGCTTGGCCCTCCGGGTGCTGGCAAAGGGACCCAAGCGAAGCGGCTTGAAGAGACGTTTGGACTTGTGCAGTTCTCTACGGGCGATCTGTTGCGGCAAGCGGTTGCGACGGGCACCGATGCCGGAAAGGCCGCCAAATCCGTGATGGAAGAGGGCGGATTGGTCAGCGACGATATCGTGCTGGACATTTTGCGCGACCGATTGGACAGTCCCGATTGTTCTGCAGGCGTGATCCTTGACGGCTTTCCCCGCACAATTCCGCAAGCAATAGCTTTGTCGCAGCTGTTGCAAGCCCAAGGCGCGAAGGTTCATGCGGCCATCAGCCTAGAGGTTGAGGACGACGCGATGGTTACCCGAATTTCTGGTCGCCATACCTGTGAAGGCTGTGGGGAAGGGTATCACGAGACGTTTCTGCGCCCAATTGTTGAAGGCATCTGCGATCACTGTGGCGGGCAAAAGTTTCGCCGTCGGGCAGATGACAACCCGCAGACCGTACGTCGTAGACTTGTGGCTTATCACAAAGAGACCGCGCCACTGATCGCTTACTACGGCGCCGAAGGATCGCTTCATACACTTGATGCGATGGGCGATATCGATGCGATCACAAACACCCTGCGCCACATCGTTGCACTCGTTGTCGTCGATGTACGCGGCCCGCAAGGCGTAAAAAACCGTTCAAAAACATCTCAGTTGGAGGAAACACAATGAGTGAACAACCGGACCCCGGCGCATATTGGAAGGCCAATCTGCGCATTATTAAAATCAGCCTCGTGATCTGGGCGATTGTCCCATTTGGCTTTGGCATTCTGTTTCGCCCCCTGCTGTCTGGTATTCAGGTTGGCGGCACTGACATCGGCTTCTGGGTGGCACAGCAGGGAGCCATCCTCGTCTTTCTTGCGATCATCTTTTTCTACGCATGGCGGATGAACAAGCTGGACCGTGAACACGGCGTAGAGGAATAATCACATGGATCAGTTTACAATTAACCTGCTGTTTGTGGGCACGAGTTTCGCGATCTACATCGGCATCGCGATTTGGGCCCGTGCGGGGTCTACGTCCGAATTCTATGCGGCTGGCCGCGGTGTGCATCCTGTCACCAACGGTATGGCGACGGCTGCGGACTGGATGTCTGCGGCATCGTTTATCTCGATGGCGGGTCTGATTGCATTCACCGGTTACGACAACTCATCTTACTTGATGGGCTGGACCGGTGGTTACGTTCTGCTGGCGCTTTTGCTTGCACCCTACCTGCGCAAGTTCGGCAAATATACCGTCTCCGAATTTGTGGGTGACCGTTTCTATTCGCCGACAGCGCGCATCGTTGCGGTGGTCTGTCTGCTTATCGCATCTATCACCTACGTGATCGGCCAGATGCAGGGCGTTGGCATTGCGTTTGGTCGCTTTCTGGAAATCGATGCGTTCTGGGGCCTCATGCTTGGGTCTTGTGTCGTATTTGCCTACGCAGTGTTCGGCGGAATGAAAGGTGTGACCTACACGCAGGTTGCGCAATACGTTGTTCTGATTCTCGCTTATACGATCCCGGCCGTGTTCATCTCTTTGCAGATCACCGGAGTAGGCGTTCCTGCGCTGGGTCTGTTCAGTACGGTTTCAGCCGAAACGGGTGCCGAAAACAGCGTCTATCTGTTGCAAAAGCTTGACCAGATCGTCACCGATCTTGGCTTTGCCAGCTACACCGATGCCCATAAAGACAATCTGAACATGGTTTTGTTCACACTGTCCTTGATGATCGGTACAGCAGGATTGCCGCATGTGATCATGCGCTTTTTCACAGTGCCAAAGGTGTCTGATGCCCGTTGGTCCGCTGGTTGGGCGTTAGTGTTCATTGCATTGTTGTATCTCACAGCCCCTGCGGTTGGTGCGATGGCGCGTCTAAACATCACAGAACTGATGTGGCCAAACGGCGTAAACGGTGATGCGGTGTCTGTCGAGACGATCAACACCGATGAGCGTTATGACTGGATGGCGACATGGCAGCAAACGGGTCTTCTGGATTGGGAAGACAAAAACGGCGATGGCTTGATCCAGTACTATAACGATCAGTCCGGCGCGATGGATGACAAGGCTGCGGCGAACGGGTGGGTCGGCAACGAGCTGACCAACTTCAACCTTGATATTCTCGTTCTGGCCAACGCCGAAATTGCGAACTTACCGGGCTGGGTCATCGGCCTTGTGGCGGCGGGTGGCCTTGCGGCTGCCTTGTCGACGGCGGCGGGTCTGTTGCTGGCGATTTCATCGGCGGTGTCGCACGATTTGCTAAAGGGTCAGTTGACGCCAAACATGTCGGAAAAATCCGAACTGTTGGCTGCACGTGTCTCGATGGCGGTTGCGATTGTGGTGGCTGTGATCCTTGGGCTTAATCCTCCGGGATTTGCGGCACAAACCGTGGCCTTGGCCTTTGGCTTGGCGGCAGCAACGATCTTCCCGGCGCTGATGATGGGGATCTTTTCCAAACGTGTGAACAACTACGGGGCCGTGGCAGGGATGCTGTCGGGTCTGGTGTTCACGCTGGTCTACATCTTTTTGCACAAGGGCTGGTTGTTCATTCCGGGCACCAATTCGTTCCCCGATACGGTTGACGGATCATTGCTCGGCATTCAATCCACCGCCATTGGTGCGATTGGTGCGGCTGTGAACTTTACGGTGGCCTACGTTGTCTCGCTGTCAACCAAGGACACACCACAACAGATCAAAGACCTTGTCGAAAGCGTCCGCGTTCCAGCGGGGGCAAGCGCTGCAATCGACCACTAAAACCACAAAGGCTGGCGCCCTTGTTTGGCGCCAGCCCCATCCAACCCGAGGGTATAATTATGAGCGAAAAGCAGCCATCTATTCTTTCATATCTGCACCCTTACGACGTGCTGTCAAATGAGGCTCGCGACGAAATTCTCGCGCAAAGCGACTGGATTTATATCGCCAAAGGAGGCGTGATTTACAGGATCGGCGAGCACCTGAAGGGGCTCTATATTATCGTCAATGGTCAGGTTTCGGTTACCGACGAAAACAACGCGCAAATCTCGCTGCTTAATCGCGAAAACTCCTTTGGTGAACGTGGCTTGCTGCGTGATGGCATCGCCGCCACCACAGCCGTCGCCCAAGAAGACTGTCGCTTGCTGTGTATTCCAGCGGCGGTGTTTCAAAAAATGCGTAAGCAGCATCACGAAATTGGCTGGTTCTTTGATCGCAGAGGCCGCGCGCAGGTGGCAGCCCGTGCTTTGCCTGACACCTTGACCAGCGTACGTATCAAAACCTTGATGGCGGCCAATCCCGCCACCTGCACCCCTGATACAACAATTGGTGACGCCGCAAGCGCGATGCGTGACAAGCATATCTCCTGCCTCTGCGTAGTCTCGGATGGGCGGCTCGTTGGCATCGTCACACTGCGTGATCTCGTGAACAAGGCCATGGCGGATGACCTGCCAAATGGCACAGCCGTCAGCGCGATCATGACAACCAACCCGCGCTTTCTGCCGCCTTCGGCCATTGGGTCGGACGTCTTACATACGATGATGGAGTTTCGCTTGGGCCATCTGCCCGTGGTGTCGTCTGGTCGTCTGATCGGCATTGTGACGCAAACCAATCTGACGCGATTTCAAGCCTCCTATGCCGCCAACTTCGTCTCAGAAGCAGCCCATGCGACTTCCGTGCCCGAACTTGCACAGATCACCGACCGTATCCCGCGCCTTCTTGTGCATCTGGTTGCGGCAGGCAATCGCCATGACGTGGTGACACGGATGATCACGGATATCGCAGATGTCGTGACCCGCCGTTTGCTTCGCATGGCGGAAGACAAATTAGGCCCACCGCCCGCGCGCTATCTTTGGCTGGCGTGCGGGTCACAGGGGCGGCAAGAGCAAACAGGCGTTTCAGATCAGGATAATTGTCTTATTTTGCAAAACGGGCTGAGCGCAGATCAGCTCGCTTACTTTGAACCCTTCGCGCAATTCGTCAGTGACGGGTTGCATGCCTGCGGGTACGTCTATTGCCCCGGCGACATGATGGCGACAAATCCGCGCTGGCGGCAACCGGTCTCGATCTGGGCCGACTATTTCCATAGCTGGATTAGTAACCCAGTCAAAGAAGCACAAATGCTGGCGTCCGTGATGTTTGACCTGCGGCCCATCGGCGGCGACAGCACATTATTCGACGATTTGCAGGCAACCACCCTCAAGGCGGCGGCATCGAATTCGATTTTCACCGCGCATATGGCAACCAATGCCCTAAGCCACGCCACCCCTCTGGGCCTATTGCGCGGGCTGTCAACAATCAGGGCAGGCGAACATCGCAATACCATCGACATGAAGCTGAATGGCGTCGCGCCTGTCGTTGATCTTGCGCGTATGTATGCGTTGCAGGGCCAGCTGCCCGAACTAAACACGCGCGCGCGCCTGCAAGCGGCGCTGGACGCTGGCATCATTAGTACAAGCGGCGGTCACGACTTGATCGATGCCTATGATCTTGTGGCGCAAACCCGTTTGGAGCATCAAACAAAGACGATCAAAGGCGGTGCCGCACCCGATAATTTCTTACCACCCGCGACGCTTTCAGGGTTCGAGCGCAGCAATCTGCGCGATGCGTTTGTTGTCATCAAGACGATGCAATCGGCATTGATGCAGGGCCGTGGCATACTCGCATAAACCCATAGGAGACGACCCCATGTTCTTTGAACTTATCGGAACGATACTGGCGGGTGTTGCGACAGCGCTTTTTGTGTGGGCCTTGAACCGGACACTCAAAGGCAGGCTGCCATCATGGCTTGTGCCTGTCGCTGCCGGTGCAGCCATGCTACTCGCCACAATTTCCAGCGAATATGGATGGGCTAGCCGCACACAAGCCAACATGCCCGCAGGCTTTGTGGTGGCCGAAACCGTGGAGGAGCAGAAATTCTATCGCCCTTGGACTTACGCCAAACCTTTTGTCAGCCGCTTTATTGCCGTTGACCAAAATTCGGTGCGCACCCATGCCACGCACCCCGATCAGCGGATTGTCGATCTGGTTTTCTACGGTCGGTGGACACGGACGGCAAAAATTCCGGCGCTGTTTGATTGCGCTAATAACAGTCGTGCGGACTTGGCCGACGGTGTGGAATTCGGACCTGACGGCGCAGTGTTAGACGCTCAGTGGTATCCTATGGATGCAGATGCGCCGCTTTTGCGGGCCGCCTGCACGCAAACCTGACATGAAAAATCTCAGCCTGCGCACAAGGATATTTCTGTTTTTCTGCCTCAACGGTCTGGGCAGCCTTGCGATCACGCTTGCGGCCCTCTGGATCGGATTTCGCCAGCTTGATCAGGCAGACGCCCTTTCGCCCTTCATCACAAGTGGCATTATCGCGGGCTTTGGGATCATCGGACTGACGGCAGGCATCTGGCTGTTGTTCGACGACAACGTCAGCAAACCCATCGAGGCAATCGCGGCGAGCCTGCGGGTGCGCGCCCATGTTGATGTCAGCACACCCATCGATGTCGCCTCTGCAAAATACCTCGGCGATCTTGCGCCTGCCGCATCGGCGATGGGCGCTGTTCTCAAAAACGTCACAAAGGAACGTTCGCAAAAAGATAATCATCGTCTTGTTCAAATCACAAAGCAACGCGATCAACTTGTTGAAATCCTGTCCGATATCCCAACCGCAGTCATTCTGGCAACAACCGATCACCAGATCATCCTCTATGACGGACAGGCAGCGGCAGTGATGGAACGCGTCGCCCCCCCCCGTTTGAAGACCTCCGTTTTCAATTATCTGGACGAAACCTCGATCCTGCGCACCCTTTCAGACATGGAAGATTTGGGTGCATCTCGCCTTGAAATCGCCGTCACGGCCCGTTGCGGTGCGGTATATTTCGGTCATATCCGCAGGTTCGGCACTGATCGCGGCTATACCTTGATGCTTGACCCCTTGGCCCCCTCGGCGGCCCGCCCCCTAACCTATGATTTTGACCTCCTGATACAACCGGCCACTGCGGAACTGAACAACACACCGTTAAAAGAACTAGTCTATGTGGTGTTCGACACCGAAACCACCGGACTTGATCCGGCAAAAGACGAAGTCGTGCAATTGGGCGCTGTGCGTGTCGTGAACGGAAATATCGTTGCGGGCGAAGTATTTGAAACACTGGTGAACCCGCAAATCCCAATACCGTCACAATCAACAAAGGTGCATGGGATCGACCAAACGATGGTCGCTGATGCACCCATGTTTGGCCAAGTCTGCACCAAATTCTATGAATTCTCGAAGGACGCGGTGTTTGTCGCCCATAATGCGGCCTTTGATATGGCATTCCTGCACAAGCAAACGCCGAAAATCGGACTGCCTTTTGACCACACGGTCATGGACACCGTGCTTTTGTCCGCCGCCATTTTTGGCGGATCCGCAACCCACACCCTTGATGCGATTTGTGACCGTCTGGAGATCGTCATCCCCGAAGACCAGCGCCACACAGCCATGGGCGACGCGGTCGCAACAGCGCAAGCGCTGGTTTCTATGATTCATATTCTAGATGGCCGCGGCGTTAAAACCTACGGCGACCTTCAAAATGAGGTCGCGAAATATCGTCGAATTTTGAAGGGTTGATTTTCGATCAGATCGCCAAATGAAGTGTCGTTGGAAAACGGCGTTTAGCGCGAAGCAGTAATCAGTTTGGAAACTATGCTGCAACGCAGACCTAGCCGTGCCGCAATTGCTAAAGGCTTCTACCTCCGCGCAAGCAGGATCCATAAAAGTCTGGGTTGGCCGCATGTGTAAGTTCATTGATGGCTGGAATTTGCACTTGCAGCGAAGGTCTGGTCTGACGGGCCGCACCGCAGCATCCAAAACGACAGGCTAACTTCCGAAATGGGCCGTGTTCGGCGACCTTCAAACTGTAGAGCAGGTTAAAAATGCAAGAAGCTCTCCAAAGTCTAAATACAGCTAGAACTGGATCACATCGACCACCTGTCCGACTCGCAATGGCATAGTTTGGCCAGTATCGAGTGTCCTAATGTCGCCGGTCTCCCGTCTCGACGAACCTGGTATCCCTGCTTCTGCAGCCTTCCTATCATCATCAGAAATTCGTGGCACGCGACAGGCACCCTCTTTCTCCCAATAGTTGCGCGAAATTGGCCCAGCAACCGTGGAGGAAATGACTTGAGGAGAGACGTCGTTCTCTTTTACGCGGTTCGCTTCGATCAGCCCTTTGATTGCTTCTGCGATTATGTCTGCACTTTCCTGAAAACTCATTTCAGCAATTTTGGCTTCTTCTGCGTTGGCAAGGCCATCGGTGTTGCATTGATGAGCTACGAAGAGCCAGTCATGTACCATGTACGCGGGAGCATAACCCCAAGGGTTGAAGCCCTCGAAGACCTGGGCAAACCGTGGAATTGAACCACCATCAGTATACATCATTTGGGGTTGGATCGTTTGAATGGTTCCATCTGCCGATCGTGTGAAAGTAAGGGGGTCACGCGGATTAGGAACGTACACGAAAGTTCCATCTCCAGATGATCCGCCATCGTCTATCCACATAACAAATAGTGATCCGCTGAATTTACCAGGTAGCGTATTCTCGTAATCGACAAAGCCACACGAAGCGAGAGCGGCAAAGGGTACAGCTTTTACGATATGCAAAAGGTTCAATCGAAATTTTGCGACCAGTTTGAGCATATAAGCACTCCAAAATATACGTTA
>RCMY010004505.1_pt1 | contig 12060 bp, 10 predicted proteins | sample 2041341 | NCBI WGS metagenome assembly RCMY01 (sample SAMN09708234, study PRJNA481090) | Marine sediment metagenome, whole genome shotgun sequencing project.
CCAATCTGCTGAAAACACCAGAAGCGAATGCATTGCTCGATCCTGACCCTTGGACCGCTTGCATATTCTATTTCCACGATCATGACTGGGAAGCGCGGTTGATGAAGCAGGCCTTGTCTTCTCCCGCGTTTTACGTTGGCGCGATGGGCAGCCTCAAAACTCACGCCATGCGTCAGGAGTATCTTGCGGAAATCGGTGTTTCGGAAGAGCAGCAAAAAAAAATGTCTGCTCCGATAGGATTGATAGCGTCGACACGCGACCCAGCGACATTGGCATTGTCGACATTAGCAGAGGTTGTCGAATGCTATCACCTGCATTTTGGTTGCAAAGCATGAGTGCGAGATGCTGTTCGTTGTTTCTTCCGGCCGAGAACTGGAATAGAGATTTGATATTAGTGATTTTGGGGTTCGGGGAATATTATGAAATATAGTCTGGTTTCGGTTATCGCGGCGTTGCTTTTTTCTGGTTCGGCTTATGCGCAAGACAGCGCCGAAGATCCTGCAAAGGAAAAATGGGACGTCAATGCACCCAAGGGTGCGTTGATCAGGCAGGCCGCGATCAACGTGGACGAAGGCAGCTGGATCGACGTCGATGTCAGCCCTGATGGCCAGAGCATAGCTTTTGCGCTGCTCGGCGATATTTACACGATGCCGATTGCTGGCGGCAAGCCCGTCCGGGTTGCGGAAGGTCTCGCCTGGGAAGTGCAGCCCCGTTTTTCTCCCGATGGCAAACGCATAGCCTTCACTTCCGATCGTGGCGGCGGCGATAATATCTGGATCATGAACCGCGACGGCAGCGATAAGCGTCAAGTTACCAAGGAAGAATTCCGTCTGCTAAACCAGCCAAGCTGGAGTCCCGATGGCCGCTATATCGTTGCGAAAAAGCATTTTACCACGTCGCGCTCGCTCGGCACCGGAGAGATATGGATCTATCATGTCTCGGGCGGCGGCGGAGTGCAGCTGGTCAAGAAACCGAGTGACAAGCACCAGAAAGAACTGGGTGAACCGATTTATGCGCCGGATGGAAAATCGGTCTATTATACCAAGAATATCACACCGGGCGGCACGTTTATCTATGCTCAGGACAGCAATAGCGACATGTTCAATATCGAAAAATATGACCTTCAAACTGGCGAAATAACCACCGCGGTTTCCGGGCTCGGCGGATCAGTCCGGCCTAACCCGTCACCGGACGGCAAGAAAATTGCCTTCGTCCGCCGCGAGATGACGAGGTCCAAATTATATGTGAAGGATCTGGAGTCCGGGATCGAACGCAAAGTCTATGACGATCTCGATCAGGACGTGCAGGAAACCTGGGCGGTGACTGGCGTCTATCCGAACATGGACTGGACGCCCGATAGCAAGGAAGTCGTGTTCTGGGCCGGCGGCAAGATCCGCCGGGTTGCAGCAGGCGGCGGTGCTTCGTCGATCATCCCGTTTCAGGTCAGCGACACCCGTGGCGTCGCCAATGCGCCGCATCCCAAAATTCCGGTCGCACCGGACAGCTTTACAGCGAAGATGCCCCGTTTCGCTACAGTATCGCCCGATGGCCGGCAGGTTGTTTTTGAAAGCCTCGGCAAGCTATACGTCAAACCGATGACCGGCGGTTCCGCCAAACGGCTGACCAACGCCGGTGCGGAACTCGAGCTGTTCCCGTCATGGTCGCGCGACGGTCGTTCGATCGTTTTTGTCGGATGGACCGACGCGAAGCTTGGTCAGATCAAGACAGTCGCAGCTGGTGGCGGTTCCCCGCGGACAGTCATCAATCGGCCCGGCCATTATGCCCGGCCGCAATATTCTCCGGATGGAAAAACCATCGCGTTTGAAATGAAGGGCGGTGGTTATCTGACTTCTCCCGAAAGGTCGGTCGATGACGGCGTCTATCGGGTTGCTGCCGAAGGCGGCGCACCTGTGCAGGTTTCGAAAGGCGCGGCCAGTCCGCAATTTGGTGCGACCAGCGACCGACTGTTCATGGTTGATAGCGAAGAGGACAAGCGTGTCCTGATCAGCACCGACCTCAACGGTGAAGCGAAGCGTACCCATGCATCCGGTGAGATGACCAACGATTATATCATATCGCCCGACGGGCAGAATGTCGCCTTCCGCCAAAGCTATGAGGCCTATGTCATGCCGCTGATGCCCGGCACCCAGGCGGTGGACGTCAGCCCGACCAGCAAGTCGCTGCCAGTGACAAGAGTCAGCGCCAGCGGGGCTGATTATATCCACTGGTCCAACGGCGGTCAGCAACTTCACTGGAGTCTTGGTTCCACTGTCTATTCGGAAGCCACCAACCGGCTGTTCGTAGATGCGCCCGCGTCCAAGGACGCATCTAAATATCAGCCGCAGACCAGCGGCGTGTCGCTCGAGCGGCAAATCGCGGCAGAGAAGCCATCGCAGACCGTTGCCTTGACCGGTGCCCGACTGGTGACGATGGTTGAAAGCGACGGCGCAATTATAGATCACGGCGTGATCGTCATTCGCGGGAACCGGATTGTCGCTGTCGGATCGCGCGCAGAGGTCAGCATCCCCGCTGGCGCCTTGCTGGTCGATGTCACCGGCAAGACCATCATTCCCGGCCTGATTGACGCCCATGCTCATGGCCCCCAAGGAAGTGACGAAATCGTGCCGCAGCAAAACTGGTCCCTGGTCCAAAATCTCGCGCTCGGCACGACCACCATCCACGATCCGTCGAGCCGTGCCAGCGAGATATTCGTCGCCAGCGAAATGCAGCGCGCCGGGATGATCCTCGGTCCCCGGATATTCTCGACCGGCGAGATCGTCTACGGCGCGAAAGCAGCTTCGGTCTACGCCGAGATCAACAATCTCGATGATGCACTGGCCCACGTCCGCAGACTCAAGGCGCAGGGTGGTAGTAGCGTCAAAAACTACAATCAGCCCCGCCGCGAACAACGGCAGCAGGTGGTTGAGGCAGCGCGTCAGGAAAATATGCTGGTGGTTGCGGAAGGCGGTTCGCTGTTCGGGATGGACATGGCTCTAGTAGCCGATGGAAATTCGACGCTGGAGCATAATATCCCGCTCGATATCTTCTATAATGATGTCGTGCAGATGTTCTCGCAGTCGCAGACCAATTACACCCCGACATTGGTGGTTAGCTACGGCGGGCTCGCCGGTGATCCCTATTGGCGGCAAGCAACCAATGTCTGGGAACATCCGTTGCTCGTCCACACCCCGCCGACAATATTGGCGGCAGATACTGTCCGTCGCACTACAGCGCCGGAGAGCAATTTCGTCGACGATGACAATGCCCGCGAAGCCAAGAAACTGGCAGACGCAGGCGTAAAAGTTTCGATCGGCGCGCATGGCCAGCAGGCCGGTATCGGCAGTCATTGGGAGCTTTGGTCATTTGTCCGGGGCGGGATGAAGCCGGTTGAGGCGCTCGCCGCGGGAACCATAGAATCCGCCAAGTCTCTCGGAATGGACGCCGATATCGGTTCGCTGGAGGCCGGCAAGCTCGCTGATCTCCTAGTGCTCGATGCCGATCCGACGGTCGATATCCGCAACAGCGACAAGATCAACCGGGTGATGCTCAACGGACGTATGTACGATCCGCTGACTATGAATGAGGTTGAGACGGGCTCACAAAAACGCGCGCCGTATTGGTGGGAGTGAATATGGCGCGGGTGCGGTGATTGTCGCGCCCGCGTCCTAATTCCCTTGAAAGCAGTATAGTTGCCTATTCATTTTAATAAAACGACTTTAATTAGATGAACCCCAGTTTAACGGGTGAACCGTTTCGCTGAATCCTATATGAATAGACCATTCATAAACTCCGTTCGTCTTCTTTTTTCATTCATTCTGTCCCTGACAGGGGACCTTAAGGGCACGGGCATTCGTTTATTGCTCGACACATTAGGAGAAATGAGATGACCAATAGCATCAATGAACCCATCGGTAGTCGCTTTCCGGGTAAATCCGCTGGGCGCGTTTCCATGATAAGCATGCTGGCGATTTCGGTCGGCATGGCGGCCGCACCAGCTCAAGCTCAGGACATGACAACGCCGACGACGACCGCGCCGGTTCCGACGCCCGCACCAATTATCCTCTCCCCACAGCCTGCATCGGCATCATCCCCGACGAATGCACCGACGACAGCATCGCCTCCGGCAAGCAGCCCTGCTGCGGGAAAAGCGGATGCAACTCCGCCTGTCACCACGAACCGGGCCAATGATCTGGCCCGCAAGGGTGGATTCGATGCACAGACGGTCGCACCAGAGGCGTTTGCGCAGATCGAGAGCGAGCAGCAGGCTCGCAAGGCTGCCGCAGAAAAGGCAGCAGCCACGTCCGCCAAGCAGTTGGTAAAGGTGCCAGTCAGCACAGCTAATGGCTCTGCAAATAACGCCGCTACCGATCGTACCGAACGCGCAGCCATTGCGCGGGAACCACTGTCCTATCCCGAGGCCGACAGTTCAGCCGACCCCGCCATTGGCGCGATCGGTCCGGTAGCCGCTATCCCCAATGTCCCACTTGCGCCGCCCGAAACCGTGGCAGCACCCGAAGCAGTCGTTGGTAGCAATGCCGACTGGGGCCTGCTCGCGGCACTGGCAGCCTTGCTAGGCGTTGGCGGAGCCGGTGCCTATGCAGTCGGCCGCCGACGGAAAAGCAAAGGCCAGGCAACTGCCGAGACCTATAGCAGAGTTTCCCTTCCTGCTTCGATGAACGAGGCGATCATGCCCGAATTGCGCCGCGATCCGGTCGTTGCAGATATCCACCCGACGGTGGATGCTGATAAGGCCAAGGCACGGCCGAGAGAGGGCAAGGTCAGTACCAAGATTACTTTCGCCGATTTTGTTGCCAACTTGCCGGAACTGGATGAACCGGATGCCAAGTCCGAACATCGTGGGACAATTGGCGAGCGGCGTGTCGTAGCAGCGCCTCGACCCTATCTCGGCGAAGCCGACCTGTCCCGGCCGGAAGGATATTTTATGGCTAATGTCCTATCCATCCCGACTCCGCAAAATCCCTTCCTGACTCGGCAAAAGCGCTTGAAGCGCGCGCGCTTGCTCGATGGGAAACTGACCGAAACGAAGGCGTCGGTAGGCAAGGCCCGCAGAAAGATGGATCGCCAAATGGCAAGCCCGCGCCTATTGGAACCAGCGTTTAGCTAAGCCCGCTGGTCACAGCTGATAAGAGAGGGTGGTCCGGTGTTCCGGATCACCCTTTTTTTGGCTTGGCACATCTTGCGGCGATGGCCTTGCCGCTGCGCGTTAGTCCAATGAATGGTCAGTAGCAGAGCATCGGCAGGGCTGGCACGACGGGCTGCACCCGATCCCATGACCTAGGCTTTGATCATATCCGCGATTCAGGCGTCCTGTCTATTTCCGGTAATCCAGCGGCGGATCGCGGTCACCGAGCAAAGATTTATATTTGTAATCCGGGCCGCGCGCCCGGTCGAATTCTGCCTTGGCCTCGGCGCGCAATTCAGGGTTGGTGTAAAGCTCGATTGCCGCCAGCGCGAGCGTCTTGGCCGCTACTTGCGTGCCCTTGAAGCCGATCGACATGCCGCTTGCCGCAGAGCTTTGCCAGCTGTGGGCCGAGGTGCCCGGCACCCATGTAGCGGCGCGCAGGCCGACGGTTGGGGTGGCGTGGGAGACATCCCCGACATCGGTCGAGCCATAGCCGAGCGTCACATCATAAGGCTGCACCTCTTGCTGACTGCCAAGCGGCAGACCTGGCTTGTCGAAGCTGGCGTATATGCCCTCTGCGAATTTTTGCTCTTCCGGTGTATAAGTTACGCCGCCGATTTGCCGCAGTTTTGCGTCCATCATTTTCGCCAGCGCCTCGTTGACCAGCAGCGGGTTGTTGCCGTGAATCACTTCCCAGTCGACACTGGTGCCGGTGCCCATAGCCGCGCCGCGCGCCGCATCTTCCAGCCGGGTCCAAATCGCATCGACCTCGGCCGGATCGGGGTGGCGTACATAATAAAAGACTTCGGCAAAGTCGGGCACGACATTGGGGGCGGTGCCGCCTTCCGTGATGACATAATGGATCCGCGATTGCTGCGGTATATGCTCGCGCATCATGTTTACCATCATGTTGAAGCCTTCGACCCCGTCGAGAGCCGAGCGCGCCTTTTCGGGTGCGCCGGCAGCATGGGCGGAGACACCGCGGAAACGGAATTTGGCGGAGCGGTTGGCGAGCGTAGTACGGGCGGCTGCCGAATTTTCATCGTCGGCATGCCAGTGCAGCGCGATATCGACATCGTCGAACAATCCGGCGCGGACCATATAGACCTTGCCGCTGCCACCTTCTTCGGCCGGTGTGCCATAAAGGCGGACACGACCCGGAGTACCGGTTTGCTTCAGCCATTTGCTCACCGCGATCGCGGCTTCGACCGATCCTGCTCCAAATAGATTATGGCCGCAGGCATGGGCGGCACCCTTGCCATCAATCGGGGTGCGGGTGGCGACGGCATCCTGATTGATGCCGGGCAAGGCGTCATATTCTGCGAGAATTGCGATTATCGGGCCACCGCTGCCAAATTCGGCGGTGAAGGCGGTAGGGATGCCAGCCACTCCGGAGGTGATCTTGAAGCCGTTCGCTTGCAGAGATTGCTTCAGAAGGCCACTGGATTTTTCCTCCTGATAGCCGACTTCCGCCCATTCCCAGAGCTTGCGGGCGGTTTTTGCCGACTCTCCCGAGCGCGCGTCAATCAGGGCAGATATCTCGGACATGACATCGGGCTGCTCGGCCTGAACCGAGGCGGGAAGCGCTGCAAGGGCTAAAATCAGGGAATAACGGATCATAAAGGCCTCATATCAAGAGTGAATTTTCTAGAAGATTGCACAATTTGGGTGATCTGGGCAACCCATGTTTAGCGTTCACCACGATCACGAGATTCCCGGTCAATTGCAAAAATGCAACTCGCAGGTGCAACATTTCATATTGCAACTTATTAACAGCCGAGTGTAGCCCTACGTTCAGTTCAAAACCTAATGGAGTAAATTCATGCGTAGACTATCCTCCTTGATCCTTGCGGCCACCGCATTGACCCTCACCGCACCAGCTGCATTCGCTGCCGATGCAGAGCGCAACGACCGTCTCTATGACGCCAGCGGCGCCAGCGTTGCGAAAGTGAACCGGGTAACCGAAAATGGCGACCTGTTGGTTATCTATAAAGGCAAAGTGCGCGTGATCGCTGCTTCGACACTTTCGAACGATGACGGCAAACTGATGACCAGCCTGACCAAGATGGAAATCCGTCGTCTGGATTAATTTCTAAATTCAATTGTTCGCGATGATTGGTCGTGATTGTCGAGACAAAAACGGCCGGTGCTTGTTCAAGCGCCGGCCGTTTTGCCGTGTTCCGCATCGATCAGATCTTGCGGCCGGTTGATGTTCATAAACAGATTTTCGTCGGACCAGATCACAGTGATCGCACCCGATTCCTCGGCCAGCCATTGCAGGGATGGGGGTTTGCCGCCTCGGTCATGGCTGGCACGAATTTTGTCAATGACATCGCATCTCCAGTAAGCAAAAGTTGGATGGTTGCGCTTTTGATCCTGTGCCACCGCGCAGGAGCCGCTTGCGGTGAGGCGCTCGATCAGGTTGGCCGGTGCATAAGGCGCATCGATTGGAACCGTGACAAAACCGGCTATTGCCGGCCGGGCCTTCTGCAGCGCCGCGGCCACTGAGAAAATACCGCCAACCGGTCCGCCAGGGAAGGCGGGGTCATCGCTGATCATGTGAAGACCGGTATCGTAATCCTGCGAAGCAGACAGAAACAGATGATCAGCTTTGCTCGCAAATTTGTCGATTAAAATATCAACCAGCCGTTGACCGCCCAACTTTATGACGGCCTTATCAGTACCCATCCGCTGCGATTGTCCGCCGGCGAGGATCACAAGGCAGGTCTCAGGTCGGATGTTCATGGGAGAGGTTCCAGGTTGAAGCTTCACGCCCCAATCTGGCCTTAGCTACCCACTCTGTCCAGCAAATCCCCGATCAGATCGCGTGGCTCGACAGCGCTCGGACGTTCTTGTTCCGCAGATTGCTCCAGATCGGCTTTGAGCCTGCGATCAAAAAGCGAGCGATTTGGCATTCGGCTTTGACGCGTGGCCTTTGCAGACGCCCATTGCCGACCGCTTTGGTTGGCCTGACGCGCGGGATAGATGAAGCCGTTAACCGGAAATGCCGTGGTTCCGAGATTGTCGATCGGCGCATACCAGATGCGAACTTGGCTCCAGTCATTTGCGACCGATACGTCCTGTGCCGCGACCCGGCGTTCGATTTGGCCGCGTTTGCCGTTGATCGGTGACCAGTTGGCGTGGCTGATCAATATATTGCGGTCATCGATGATTTTGCGGACCACTGCGACATGACCCAATTGCATCGCACCATGGCTGGGCAGGGACAGGACAGCGCCCTCCACCGGCATAGCGCCACGTTGATATTTGCCAGCTGCCTGATCCCACCAACTATGCGCGTCGCCATAAATCTGTATGCCGCTCAACTCTCGGGCAAACGGGACGCATTGCAGATAGTCATTAGCCTTGGCTTGGGTTGGCATCATCACAGCCTGCATCACCAACAGGATCGGAACGATTGCGTTCCGTAGCAAAGTAGCGGAGTTTTTGAGAGCCGTTGCGTTCATCCGGTGAGGCTTAAGCGTCAGTCGCAAAATCAACGCTAAGGAGTAACGTGAATCAACTGTAAACCATATCGCGCCGGACCAGCATGTTACCGCTGTTTGACGGTTCCATCCGATACTTCGAAATGCAGCGCGCTATCCGGAATGTCGCTGAACAAAGCCGGCTCAGTACCGGTCAGCCAGACTTGACCGCCTCGTTCTGCCAATTTGTGGAAAAGCGCCGCCCGGCGCTGTGGGTCGAGATGGGCCGCCACTTCATCAAGCAGCAATATGGGGCGCTGTTCCCGCTGCTCGGCGATCAAATCAGCATGGGCCAGGATAATCGAGAACAGCAGCGCTTTCTGTTCGCCGGTGGAACATTTTTCCGCTGGTTGTTGTTTAGCGGAATGGAATACATTCAGGTCGGCGCGATGCGGACCCCGCAACGTACGGCCCGCTGATCGGTCCGCGTGTCGATTTTTCTGAAGCATCTCATGGAGCTGGGACTCGCTTCGCAACTGGTCATCGGCCAAGCCCAAAGCCGGAGTTGCAAAAATATTCCCGTCTGTGCGCCCCAGCAGCTGGTCCAATGCCAATACCATCCGATATCGCGCTTCGGCAACCAATGAACCATATTGCGCTAATTGCCCATCCAGCCCTTCCAGCCAATTCATGTCGGTCAGATGGCCATCGGCGAGAAGTCGATTGCGTTCCCGCCGCGCTGCTTCGTAGCGCGCGCAGTTCCGCGCATGGGCGGGCTCGAGGGCCATCACCAGGCGGTCGAGGAAATTCCGTCGCCCTGCCGCGCCTTCCATGAACAGGCGGTCCATCGCCGGAGTCAGCCATAATATCGAAAGCCACTCGGCGAGATCATTGGTCGGGGCGGTTGCTTCGTTGATCCGGGTTTTGCGTCGCTCCGGAGCGCCGGCTTCAGTGCCGGTCCCGATTTGAACGTCACCCAGCTGCGCAGCAACGGCGAAATCGCCGGGGCCATCCTGATAGGCCATGTCGCGCAGAGCGGCCCGCCGCAGTCCGCGGCCCGGTGCGAGCAGCGATACGGCTTCCAGAATATTGGTTTTGCCGGCGCCATTTTCTCCGCTGAAAGCCATGAATCCAGGCGCCGCTTCAAGACGCAACTCCTTATAGTTGCGAAAGTTGTGCAGAGTAAGCTGGGATAGGATCATGGCAGGGTTTTGCATTAGCTTTCACCACCGGCAAAGAGAAGCGAATTCGGTTCGAGCGTTGGGGCGGTTCATTTGGCATTCATCATATCCTAAGATTTAGGAATATGCACCAATATTGAGTTTATCGATGATTTCTTCTTACATCGAAAATGGTTTAACTATCTGATTATAAACAATTTAGAAAAATTGGCATGGGCTGTGCAAAGTATGAAACAACTTCGCAATGCAGCGAAACATGGTTTTAAATCGAAAGGAAATCAAAATGATCTCGAACGTTCCTCACAGTCTGGCAGCCGCCGTAGCCGCTTTGTTCTCCGCCACTCTTCTGATCGCCGCAAGTGTTGGCCCGGCCGTCGGCCATGCCGCCTCGATCATTGCGTAATTCCAAACCATTTAACCAAAGGACCGATCATGTCACATAGCCTTCAACATTCATTTCTAGCCACTTTCGCTGCGGTGACGTCCGCCGCCCTGTTCATAGGTGCCAGCATCATGCCTGCATTCAACCTCTCATCGACAATGGTGATCTGATGTCCGGCAAGAAAAGCACAGAATCGCAATCGAAAAGCTGGCCCGAGCCAATTTCCTCAAACAGAGAAAGCAACCGTCCGATGAAAAGCAAACTCAAACTCGACAAAGCCAATGGCAAGCTCATGGGCGTCTGTTCGGGCCTCGCTAACTGGAGCGGCATGGATGTAAATCTGTTGCGGGTGATATTCGTTCTTGCCACAATCTTTGGCTTTGGTTCCGCAATCATCATTTACCTCGCAATCGGTCTGATTGTCGATTGAACGCCATATCCACTCGCCGCCGAATGATATAACATACGGAAAATATTGAATAAATAATGTAGACCGCTCTGGCAAATCCGTGTAATCGAAGATTGAAAAATCGAATTGCAATTGTCGGAGCGTAGATGTCCGCAGGTCATAATCATAGCCACGGGCATTCTCCCCACAGTCATCACGATCGTCATGGCCCACATGGCCATATGCCCGCAAATTTCAGTCGTGCTTTTGCTCTGGGGATTGCACTCAATACAATTTACATCATTGTTGAAGTGGTATTTGGCTGGCTGTCGGGGTCGATGGCGCTGCTAGCCGACGCAGGCCATAATCTATCGGATGTGCTGGGGCTCGCCGTTGCATGGGCTGGGGCAGAGCTTTCCAAACGGCCGCCAAGCAGACAATTTACATATGGCTTGGGTGGATCGTCAATTCTTGCCGCGCTGCTGAATGGACTGTTTCTGCTCGTAGCCTGTGGTGCGATCGCCTGGGAGGCGATCGGTCGTTTCAGTTCACCCAGTGCGGTTGCGTCGACCACGGTCATCATTGTCGCATCAATCGGGATCATCATAAATTTCGGTACCGCCATGCTTTTCATCCGGGGGCAGAAGGATGACATCAACATCCGCGGCGCCTTTCTGCATATGATGGCCGATGCGGGGGTCTCGGCCGGCGTCGTGGTTGGCGGAATAGTCATCTATTTCACTGGACAAAACTGGATTGATCCGTTGCTCAGCTTGCTCATCGTTGGCCTGATATTCTGGAGCACCTGGGGATTGTTGTCGGAAGCAGTGCGGATGTCGTTGGCGGGTGTGCCGCGTGATATTGATGTCGAAGACGTGCTCGAATATCTTGCCTCATTGCCGGGAGTAGAGGCGGTTCATGATCTCCACATCTGGCCGATGAGCACAAGCGAAACCGCAATGACGGCCCATTTGGTCATTCCGCATGGTCACCCCGGCAAAGATTTTCTCGTCGAAACGCAAAAGCAACTGAAGGTTCAATTCTCCATCCATCACATTACGATTCAGATCGAGTTGGAGGATGAAGAGGCGGAATTGTGCCAGGTTGATTGCGGTGGGCAAGGCTGAGAAGGCCTTAGGCAACGTGTAAAATCGCGGGTCTATTTTCAAGAAATCAATATTCGTTAATGATTACATAAGCATCGCTTGCTAATCATCTATCATGGCCGTCCGGCTACTTGTGAATTGAAGCAAATGTCTAGGGCGGTCTGTTCGGACCAGGCAGTGTTAGCGAAGGGGGCTTCAAACAGTATGAAAAGCAGAATGGAACCTCGTGAAATGGACAAAATGTTCAACCGAGACGATCCCCGCTTGTCGTTACGAACTGAAGTCGAAATAGGCGCGAACATCCGTGAGCCGGGGCTTGGCAGCGTTGATATAACGATTTTGGACCTGTCGATTACTGGCTTCCGGATGCATTGCTTGACGCGGTTGACAGGAGAAAAGCCGATTTTTCTGAAGCTGCCGTCATTCGCCGCGCTG
>RCMY010006636.1_pt1 | contig 12060 bp, 9 predicted proteins | sample 2041341 | NCBI WGS metagenome assembly RCMY01 (sample SAMN09708234, study PRJNA481090) | Marine sediment metagenome, whole genome shotgun sequencing project.
TGCCTCGCGAAAACGCGAATGACCATAAGCGTCCATCACGATTATGTCGGTATTGATGTGAAGCCTTGCTATCCCGCATTGGGAATAATTATTGTTTTTGAATGATCCATTCGCCCATCACACCCCAACGAATGTCCGCTTCGATCAGCACCTCAAAGATCTTTTGCTACTGCAGCGAAGGTCCGGAACCCCCCTACGTGACTGATGCAGATTCCGGCCCACTACGGTCATTAACCCTCCCGCTCCGATGCTGCGGCGCAACTCGTCAAATCGGACCTTAATGCTTTGCACAGCATTTTCACTGGGAAGCTACCTGTTCGCGTGCTACTCAAAATTTAACTGTTTCGCCAAAAAAAAGACCAGTTTGACCACCGATGTTATGCTATGCTTTTCGGCCTGACTATTCACATTTCTTCTCGTTCAGGAAGTTCTTCGTCATGTTGACCACCCGCTTTGCTTCGTCCCGTCGGTCTGGCTCACGATGTCTAAGCGCGACCGGACACATCCTGCTGGTCTCCACAAGCCGCTTTTGGTTTTCCTGTGTGAGCTGGTCCTCGAACAACTTCTCGTAAAAGGCCCGCGAGTACATGATCACGGAAACACCTGCCTCGTCGACGGATGCCAAGAAGCTATTGAAGTCATCAGCTGCCTCTTTCTGTTCCGCATCATGGAGAGTGTCTGCGAAACAGCCAAAGTGGACGATAACAACTTTGGGCGGCACATCGCGCCACAAGAAGTTCACATCTTCCGCGGCCCAATCTCGTGGCAATCTGATCGACGCAGCAAAAGGTATCGACTCCATGTTCAGCGTTCGCGCGAGAAGTGGCGTGAACGAATCCACATATGGATCAACCTCACAGTTCACCAGTACGACTTCAGCCGAACGCAGCGGCTGATCATGAAAGATCGAGTTATACCATGCGCGGACCAGCAGATGCGCTGGCGCTTGCGCATTTGCCGGTTTGGCCATTCCGAAATGATCGGCATTGATCACACCAACTATACCGGAGTTGCAGAGTGCTGAAGCGCTGCTCCAGTTCACTATGTCGCGCTCCCAAAAAACGAACTTCACTACACCTCTGGTCTCGAATCCACATTGCGACCGAACCATCGACCCAACGCCTTCATTTATCCAATCAATGCTGAGTTTGGAGAGATGCTGATCGGGATCGCCTGATGCGTCGGCGAGCTGCCACAAAGTGGTACTATTGAAGAACCGCATGCCAATATTTGCTACGCCGCTGCCGTTCATCGGCGTTCCGAAAAGATAAATTCCCTTCACACGATTTTCAGACAGAACACCATGATCGTGCAATCGGTGCTGATTGAGCAGGTACTTCCGAACGACGACGCCGCCGAGACTGTGAGCGATGAAAAGGACACTCTGGTAGCTTCTGATGTCGAGCTGCTGCTCAAGCCGTAAAGCCATGTCCGCGGCCAAGAGGTCAATTCCCGGGCTTCCTGTCCTCAGCCCGCTATCATAATCGTAGGAGCAGGCCCTTGATCGAAGCAGATCCGGACCTGTCACACGCCCTTCTGCCGTTGCTGGATGCGCGAGCAGTGCTCTGCAAGACCTACCGCGAGTTGGACCGGCGCGTGAAGGAGGCCGCAAGTCACGACGCGATCTGTCTGCGCTTCATGGCGATCCCGGGCGTCGGCCCGATTGCAGCACTGACCTTCCGCGCAGCTGTCGATGATCCTGCGCGGATCACCAGTTCACGAACGGTCGCCGCGCATTCTGGCCTGACGCCCCGACGATACCAGTCCGGCGAAATGGATAACCCCGGTCGCATCTCGAAAGCAGGAGACCGCGATGTCAGGGCGACGCTCTATGCCGCCGCCAATGCGATGATGATGCGATCCGTCGCCAGCTCCGAGATCAAGAGCTGGGGGCTACGCCTGATGCGTCGCAAGGGTCGCCGTCGGGCTGTCGTCGCGGTTGCCAGGAAACTGGCTGTCATCATGCACCGCATGTGGGCCGACAACACCGAGTTCCGTCATGGACCGATGGAGGGCAGCGCATGACCTGACAGCCCTTTCAACGACCAATGACGGGATCGTCCCTCACCGGACGAGGTCTGTGGATGACGCCGAAAAAGTTCGCTGCGCAACTTGAAGCGCGAGACAAAGCGGGGCGCTCCACGTCCAATCCGACACATGCATGTAGCGGCCCAACCGAACCGCGCCATCAATGACTGCGAAGAGAAGTATGACCAGGATGAGAGACAAATGTCCCGACAGGACGGAGACCAGAAGATGAAATGAACTTGACCAAAACGCCCGATTAGAGGAGTTAACTTTAGCTGCGGTTGTCATTAGTGACCGCTTTCGGCAGATCGCAGGCACAGCGAAAAGCACCATGAGCGAATTACTGACATTCTCTGCAGATGCAAATTCTAAACCACTACACCTAGGGAAAGCAGACCTAGCCACGTTTGAATTTGTTCGTCCTATTTTGAAACTATGATCAGGGAATCGGTCAGCGGCCGGTCAGTTCGTTTCGCATGACCAACCGCTGCCCAGTTCACTAAGGATTGTCGTCAAGCAACAGTCTGTTTTGTGACTGCATGGTTTTACTGACTTCTCTGATGGTCTCCAGAGCCGAGTTCATATTACCGAGATGTTGCTGCTCGGGGATCATATTGAGAAGCTTGCCCAACTGAATTTGCTGCTCCGTTATGACCTTGAGAATATCCAGGTCGGGAAGCTGTGGCTGAAAATTGTTCAGGGAGACTTCAAAATCTATTCCACCAAGAACCGTTTCTTTGTTTTGACCATCAAAGATGAGTTGCTGGGCCTCAACAGTGCCCAATGCACCTTTCCTAATTCCTACCACAGAGATCTCGACAAGCACTCTTTGTTTGGGTTCCATACCAAACGTTTTATTAAGCGGTATATTTTTGCCCGACACATCCCATCCTTTGGGTGTTTTGATCCGAACCATAGTGCGGATCGGTCTGTCGAACGGATTGTTCACATAAAACGAGGTTTCGAAGCGCCCAGCCCGCCCGGAATCTACGAGCTTCACGTTGCGATGCGTAACATTGTTGTCGTTCGGTGTTATTAAATCTGGAACCAGACTTGCCATTGACGCAGATGAAACATGATCCTGATCACTCTCGATAACAACAAACAGGCAATAGTGATCCGGATCGGGTAAACTCGCGTCAAATGCTGGTGCATCGAAGTTAAAGGTGGCGATCTGCGCACCATCCGCCCCCGTCCCAGCGACCGAACTGCCCGAGTAATTGATTGTGCCCAGCGTTTCAACGCTGGTCGGATGCCAAATTGATGTATCCGAAGAGTCTGCGGGAAAGGCTGACCAGAAATCGGTCGGTAGTGCCGGAAGTCCGGCCCCTGCCGATGCCCAATGCAATTTTGCAGTTACGCTTGTCGCGGGAACTGGTCCCCGATTGCGCACGCGAACGTAAACGCGGTTCGCTGTGCCCGAGAGCGGATCTTCATCCACAAAAGCATCAAATGCTACGCTCGTTGCGGGTGCGGTGGCGGCAAAAGGCGGAGCATCCACTTTTATATCAACACTTCTGTAGTGGGCTATGAAACCACGTGGATTGTCCATCCTCACATTGCTCGGTTGCTCCGTGTTTCCCCAGTCAAGACGGTTATCTCGGATAACAATATCCGTACCATTCCGCCCTATGCCAATAGGGCTGGCCAGACGGACAGCTTCAAACGCATTTACACGTCCATGACCGTGCGTTGACCCAACCGGAAAGCCCATCTGTGGCGGAGTGGTCGGGTTGCTGAAGCCAGAATTGTCTCCATAAGCGGCGACGGCAGGGTCGATCTTGTCCGCTGTGTCTTGGAGAATTCTCTGAACCTGCAATCGCGTTAAATTCGGGCGTACGGAAAGTATAAGTCCGGCGATACCAGCCGTTACCGGGGTGGCAAAAGACGTGCCCCCAAAACAAAAGGTATAATCGCGGTTAGATGCAGGTGGTACAGTAGGATCTATCGACGGGCATACAATACTAGCCGCATTGTTGTTGTAGCCTGCACTACCTCGCATATCTGTCGTAACCGCCCACAGCGTACCGCCAGCAGCGCCACTGTTGTCAGTAGGTGCAAGAAGGTCCATGCAATTGCCATATCCTGAGGGCGTTCGCTGATCCGTATTGGAAGAGGCACCAATGGCAATTACATTGGCGGGGGATGAAATATCCGACCCCGGTGCTGCGCAGTCCTCAAGAAACCCACTACCGGTTGTGTTCATGGCGAAAAGAACAATACTCCCCAAGCCACTGCGCCCGTTGTTGGTCGCATTGTTGATTGCATTGAGAACATTGTTCGTTGTCGGCGCATTTAGGGCATAGCCCCAGCTATTGGTGATTATGCTTGCGCCATTTGCCTGCGCATATCCAAATGCAAGCCCGTCACCAAACGCTCCTGAAAAACTGCTAATTCGAACGGGCATGATCGTGCAGTTGGGGCAAGTCCCCGAAACACCCAATGCATTGTTTCCGCGCGCGGCGGCCGCACCTGCAACTGCGGTACCATGTCGGCCAAATCCTGTGTCAGGGCCAGTTGGATTGGCGTCTCCGCATCCCGCAGAGGGCGTACCGATATCGCAACCTGTCATGTCCCATCCTAGAGCGTCGTCGACTTGACCATTGCCGTCATTGTCGATTCCGTCGCCAGCAATTTCTCCGGCATTGGTCCAGTAATTCGGTGTCAGATCAGGGTGCCCAATATCAAAGCCCCCATCAATAACAGCGATGATCGTCGCAGCGTTTCCTAACGAAATGCCCCAAGCGAGATCGCTGTCGATATCGGCGTCCACCAACCCAACTGACTGTCCGGTATTATTGTGGTGCCACTGGTTGGCAAAGAAATTATCATTTGGAGTGAATGCCTGACGCGCAATCTTTCTACGGATGAAATTAGGATGGGCATAATTCACAGCCGAATTACCGTTAAGTTTATTGGAAACTTCAAGCGTATCAAATCCTTCGTCTCTCACAATAGCAGCCAGAAACTCACCTTTGATATAAGGATTTTCGAAAAGCAGATTTATACGGTGTTCCTCAGCAATTGCTTCCGCTTCGACGGTCGAAACCCCTTCCTCGAACTGGATCACCAATTGATCGGTTACAAGCATCGGGTCGTTGGTATCCACAAATTCCGCAATATACCCGGCCTGTGCGATCAAGTCCGGATTCTCTTCGCGTAAAGTTATTGCCTGCTTCAACAATTCCGATGGTTGGCCTTCAAAATCTGTTTTCAAGAGAACCAGCCGGTCCTGGCCATTGCCTATTGATTCGATACCCAACTGCGCCAGAGCGCGAAACGCGTCTTGCGGGCGTTCTTCAAATTTTTCGGTCAGGAGCAGCCCGATTGTCCGTTCGCGGATAAGCAACAGCAATTCGCTGTTTCCTTGAATTAGAATTGTTTTGATCTGTCCATTTTGAGCGCTGCTTTGAGTAGCGTGGCTAAATGACAGGATAAGAAAAGCCGAAAATAAAATTGAAGATAGCTTTGACATTCTGAATTCTCCAGGAAATTTAATCTTACTAAGGTTCAAGGACATTCATCAAGATGTGGGCGTAATTCCGTAGAAGTTCATTCCAGTGCTAAATTGTGCAATGGATTCTTCCGAACCCGGCGTGGGGTTCGTTCGTTGTCGCAAGCGGATTCTAATAAGAATGCCCTACTATAGTGCATTTGTGCTTTGCGCTCAACCATTGCTTGTTAGGTTGAGTTATTCTTCTCCCCACCCGCTTTTTCACCAACTCCAATTTTACCTTTCATTGGTCATCTTTTTTTTATCAGCGGCCGCCTTCAATAGCCTTAGCAAATGAACCGAGTCTGGCCATAGATTTGGCCAAGGCGAACGATAGCAATCCCCCTCAAAATCGACATCGAATTATCCAAATTGCTGCACCACCGATGAACGTCGGTTTTGCGTAGCCGTACAGCCGCGGATGGCCTTGCCTTCAAGGCCTGGTTAGTGCCGACCTTGACAGCGCTAACGACCTTAAACCGAGTTCTCTGCCAGTTCATTTGCCGTGCAGCATCGGTCAGATTGGGCTCATTCTTGCCGTTAGCTGCGCAATGCACCAAGGTCCGGTAAGGGCCGTTTATGTCGATCAGACGGGCTAAGCACCAGAATGCATGTCGCGCCGCCGCAGCTAGGCTTCGAGCCCATTCTGTTGAAAAACTCCGCGATTGAATTTGATGAGACCATTCCTAGGAAGGATGTTCTGAGGTTGGGCCATTTCTCTAATATGCGATCAGAGGCAAGCTGAAAGGAAACGAAATTCTGCATTTTAGAGTGCCCGAAGCGCTGCAGGGAGTTTATCAACAGAAAAAGCCCGGTGCGGTCATTTATTCCGAGAATTTCTGGCCCTTAGGGACGTACTCCTGTCGCCACCCATATCCTGTGCGGCACGGACAATGGATCTGTCGGGAATTGCTCGTGCAGCATTTTCGCAAGTTCAGCATCAGATAGCTCGGTTTCGGTTGTGGAAAGACTTGCTTTGACTCCGGCGCTTGCGAGAATGCGCCCGCGCCATGCTTCATGGCTATATATGACGCTGTTATCGAACGAGAAGATTTCTAGATTTGTGAAATGCGACTCTGCAAGATCACGCATCCATTGTGGGTAAATGCCAAATCCGCCTGCCATGGTTCAATCAGGATTATGCGCCAGAATAAGATCTTCTGTCATCTCAACAATATTTCCTAAAAGAGCAAAGTGAGCGATCAAGATGCGACCGAGCTTTTTAACGTTCTGAAGGCTTCCCGTGCGACTTTAGCGCGGTCGAACCAATGCCAGCATTGACCCGCTGTAATGAGATCCAATGATCTGTCAGCTTCGATCAAATGCTCGGCTTTTCCATTGTGCTAGGCAATCTGGACATTCGCTTGTCGATCTAGGACCGTTGCCTCGCTCAGTAGCGGTTCGGACGGATCGATGCCGCTAACGTTTAAGCTCATTTGAGCGAGGCCGCGTGCGACTGTCCCTGTCCCTGTCTGTCAACGGCGGCGTAACAACCTGCCAGTGGGGCGGAGCAAAAGTCGGCCACTTGGTGGCGCGCCTTGGGGCGTGATGCCCTCAAGTAGCAAGCACGTTCCAAGGCGCGTTGGTCGTCAGGCCAACTTGATGATGTGTTAAGTTTTGGTACGCTTTGATTTGCTCTGATTGAGCCTGTAGCTTTCACCATTCATTTCCAGAATGTTCACGTGGTGGGTCAGCCGATCCAGTAATGCGCCGGTCAGTCGTTCTGTGCCGAAGGTTTCTGTCCACTCTTCGAACGGCAGGTTGCTGGTGATGAGTGTTGATCCGCGCTCGTAGCGTTGCGAGATCAGTTCGAACAGCAGTTCAGCGCCTGTTTTACTGAGCGGCACAAAACCCAGCTCATCGATGATCAACAGGCTGACCTTGGCGAACTGGCGCTGCAATCGCAGCAGCCGCTTCTCGTCTCGCGCCTCCATCAACTCGTTCACCAGTGAGGCCGCCGTGACAAAGGCGACAGGCATGCCCTTTTGGCAAGCGGCCAGACCCAGCCCGAGGGCGACGTGGGTCTTTCCAGTGCCCGATGGACCAAGAGCGATGACATTCTCCCGCCGTTCAATCCAGTCGCACCGCGCCAAATCCAAGACCATCATTTTGTTCAACGACGGGATCGCTTTGAAGTCGAAGCTGTCCAGACTTTTGACGGCTGGAAACTTGGCGGATTTGATCCTGCGCTCGACCATACGGCGTTCGCGGTCGATCAGTTCAAGCTCGGTCAGCCGGGCCAAATAACGGACATGATCCACGCCCTGCGCGGCACAGATGCGCGCGAGCTTGTCGTGTTCGCGCAGGAAGGTCGGTAGGCGCAGGGTTTTGAGATGGTTGGCCAAGAGCAGTTCTGGTGCATCGTTCATGCGTCACCTCCGCCAAGCAGACACATGTAGGATGTGGCTGACGTTGTGGCGACATTCGTTCTGGGCAGGAAGGGATAGAGATCCAAATCCAACCGAGGCTGTCTGCGTTCAACGCGACACAGCACAAGGTGTTTGATGGCGTCAAAGCTGATGGCTCCCATCTGGAGAGCGTCCTTGATAGCGGCATGCAGCACATTCTGTTCATAATGTTCCAGCAAGCGGAGGGCCTGCACGTACTCGCGCTTCCCAGCCTTGCCCTGCCGCGCTTCCAACAGCCGCTGCAACGTTGAGAACGCATCAGGTAGGTTCCAGTTTTGCAACGGAGCTGCCTGATCAAAGGCTATGATCTTGCGCTCAATCAGCCGCAGGTAATGCACAGGATCAAAGGTGATATCGTTCTTGTCGTAGGACCTGACATGCTCAGCAATCACTTCAGCAGCGCAGCCAATGACGACCCGATCCACAAATCCCTTTATCCAGACCTCACGGTGACCAAAGGCCACCGGCACTGAGTAATCATTGCCGCGATAGCGCACCACAGATGTGGACGTGACCTGACCGCTACGCAGGTCACAGGCCTCAAAAGGTGCGGCAGGCAGATTCTGCATTGCGGCGAGATCAGCCTTCAATCGTTCGGCGATGCTGATCTTATGGCCGCGCAGGATGTCTGCTTGCCGTTTGCGGCACTGTTCTTCGAGATAATCGTTGAACGCATCCCAACTCGCAAAACGCGGCATTGGCACCATGAAGTTGCGACGGGAATAGCCGACGAGACCTTCGACCTTGCCTTTGTCATTGCCCTTTCCGGGACGACCAAATCGATCCCGGATCACATAATGCGACAGCATCGCACTAAACCGCTGCGTTCTCTGGCGTTCGCCATTCGCCATGATCTTCGCAACTAAGCAACGATCATTGTCGTAGAGCACTGATTGCGGCACCGCCCCAAAGAACGCAAACGCATGAACATGCCCATCCAACCAAGCTTCGGTGTTCGCGGCAGGGTAGGCACGGACATAACAGGCATCACTATGCGGCAGATCCAGCGCGAAGAAATAGGCTTTCTGCTCAATGCCGCCGATGAGAACCAACGCTTCGCCAAAGTCGGCCTGCGCATGTCCGGGCGGATGGCTCAACGGCGCGAACATCTCACGCGAACCGCGCTTCTTGTTGCGCACATAATCTTTGACGATGGTGTACCCGCCGTTGAAGCCGCATTCATCACGGAGCCGTTCAAAAATGCGCTTGGATGTGTGTCGCTGCTTTCGAGGGCGCATCTTGTCTTCCGCCAACCACTGATCAATCTGATCGATATAAGCATCCAACTTCGGGCGTTTAATCGCCGCCGTCCGCCGGTATCCAGGCGGCTCGGAATACGCCAACATCTTCGAAACGCTGTCCCGGCTGATCCCAAAATCCCGAGCTATCTGCCGCCCGCTCAACCCATCCTGAAAATGGGCGCGACGCACTTTCAAATATAATTCCACGGTGAATATCCCCAAGCCCTCCCATCAAGTGAAAGGGCCAAAGTGGCCGACTTTTAAGTCGCCCGCGACACCACAACGCCGCCGCTACCGTGGCCGAGTATTGCTCCGCCCGCATGTTGGTGCAGAGCTTCCATGCGATGATGTAGCGGCTGTAATCGTCCAGAATTGTGCTCAAGTAGAACCAACCCCAGCCAAGAACTTTGAGATAGGTGAAGTCAGTCTGCCAGAGCTGGTTGATGGCCGTGGTTTTGTCTTTGAACTCACTCACTTGCCGCCTTGATCACGATGAAAGCCGGACTGGTGATCAAATCATGCGCCTTCAGAATCCGGTATGCCGAAGCCTCTGATACAAAATAGCTTTCTGTATCTGTAAACGTCACAGCCAGCTCTCGCGGCGACAGCTCGGTCTCTTTCAATGCCAGCTTGACGACCTTGCGGCGCACCTTATCCGGGATGCGGTTCCAGACGTGCTTTGGTTTAGGCGATTGGTCCTGCAGTCCAGCTTCCCCACGCTGCAGGTACCGATCATACCAGCGATAGAATGTGGTGCGAGGGATGCCGAGCTTGGCCAATGTCAAACGTGCCAACAGATGCGATCCCTCGACCAATCTAATGATCTCTAACTTCTCAGATGCAGGGTATCTCATTCGTGTTCGCCCCCCATCGCCCAGCATGCTTTTTTTAGCAAGCGGAGCTCGAGTGTTTGTTCCGCCACCACTTCTTTCAGATCACGGGCCTCGCGTCGTAGGTCCTTTACCTCATCGGTCGTGGCAGCACGCACCGTATCGCCCGCAAGACGCCGCTTCCCGGCCTCCATGAAGTCCTTGGACCATTTGTAACACCCGTCTGCAGTGTCTCTTCAAAACCTTTCGGAATGAGCGACGCCTCCGCGCTTGAGGCACCAACAGCCTCCCGGCATATATCCAGATAGTTCGCGCCACGGTAGCAAAGGGACACATCTCCGTTATTTTCTTTGCAGAACTGGTTCCACGCCGCATTCGCGGCCACGATGATGCCGTCACGGTCAAGCAGCACGACCTCATCGAACATAGCATCGATGAAGGCGGAGGCGCTTAGCTGTTCGGGCAAGTGTTTAACAATGTTTGACAGCGCCCCTCCATGCTTCATTCGTGTAACTTGTCATGAATCTCATGTCATTGACAATTTTCTCCTACAAAGTGATCAATGAGGTGAACGACAATTCTGTTACGACCTCAGAGCGGAGGAGTAGGTGTCGACCGCGCGTCGCTGTTGGCCGAATTTTTAATTCTGAGCAGAGTCTAAACAAGGCGCCGCCGAACTCGAGCCCGTTAAATCGCACGGGCTGCCATCGCCCCTTCCGCAATCGCGATATGAACCTGACGTGGTGCGACGCAATCACCGATGATGTGGTGCGTCAGGCCGCTTGCCTCGATGGCCGCTCGCAGGGTCGCTTCGACCACGCCGCCGCGCCAGTCGACGACGATATCCACATCTTCGATCCGGGTTTTTTCACCAGTATGTACGGACCGTAGCGTAACGGTGCGCCCATCGATCGTATGGATCTCCTGCGAGGGATGCAGCTCGGCACCTCCCTCGAGAAACCGTTTATAAATCGGTGCGCGCACCGTGGGGGTGACAAGCTCTCCAATCGCGTATTCGGCAGTGACCAGCGTAATGCGGTTCTGATCGAGCAACGCGTCAGCCGCAGAAAGGGCGGTACGGCCCCCGCCTTCGTCATTGACAAGGATGTGTTGCCCGGTGGGGCGGTCGGCGATGGCTTGCCATGGGTCTATAACCGGGATCGCATTGGGGCCGGTCGCGGTGGGTAGCGGCGCGGCAGCGACGGCCCCCGTCGCGAGGATCAGGGCGTCGGCGTCCAGCGCGGCGACATCTTCCGGGGCAAGGCGCCGACCGGTGTGAACCCGGACCTGAAGTTGGGACAGTTGAGTGCGATACCAATTTAGGGTCTTTTGAAATTCGCGGGTCATTGGGGCCTGCGCCCAGAGTGCAAGTTGACCACCGAGTTCATCCGATGCCTCAAATAGGGTTACCCGGTGGCCACGTTCGGCAGCAACGCGGGCAGCTTCCAGCCCGGCGGGGCCACCCCCGATGACTGTGACGTTTTTTGGCGCATTTGTCGGAGGCGCATCTCCCCATGCAGCATCGCGTCCGGTCATTGGATTGTGGATGCAACGGATCGATTTCCCGGCCATCGCCTGCGCGATGCAGAGATTGGCCCCGACACAGGGGCGGATGTCCTGTGGGCGCCCCTCAATCAGTTTGCGCACGAGGTCGGGGTCGGAAATCTGCGCGCGGGTCATGCCTACCATATCGGCATCTCCCCGTTCGATGATGGCGTTGGCCATCGCCGGATCGGTGATACGCCCGGCGGTGAAGACAGGCAGGGCCACGCGAGATTTGATACCAGCGGCCAGTGGCACGAACAGGCCGTGAGGTGCGGGAGTCGGCGGCCAGTGGTCCATACGCCCGCCACGATCGTAATTCGTGCCGACGATGACATTGAGATAGTCGACCTTCCCGGTCTGGGCGATCAGTGCCGCGATGTCCTGAAGGTCTGACTGGGTTAGCCCGCCCTCGACCCGTTCATCGCCGGGCAGGCGCACGCCGAGAATGCGGTCGGGGCCTATGCCTGATCGCACGGCGTCAATGGTGCGCAATAAGAAACGCATACGATTTTCCA
>RCMY010004507.1_pt1 | contig 12054 bp, 7 predicted proteins | sample 2041341 | NCBI WGS metagenome assembly RCMY01 (sample SAMN09708234, study PRJNA481090) | Marine sediment metagenome, whole genome shotgun sequencing project.
GCTTTCCAGATACCATCCCAGTCTTTATTCAAAGTTTGGCCCTGGCCTGAAGAAATGAGACCATCTCCCCGTAATCCCAGGGGATTGATTTCAAAAAAATAGGCACTTCGCTTGTCCATAAATGTATCAAAAACCCATCTAAAACGATCGTCCGTCTCCAGGGATGCGTCCCTCTTCTTTTGAAAAGCCTTTATATCTGACGGATCACTATCATAACAAACTACTGCGATATAGAGATTTTGGCTATCGAAGGCGACTCTTACTTCTGTTCGCTCTGTAGGTTCGCCCCCTTCTTTCGGTTCTTGCATCAGGAAATTGCCATTGCCCGGAACAGTTGACCAAAACTCTTCATCCACAATACCATCCATATGAAGCTCGATGCCATTGATCGGATACCCAATAATTTCCTTTGGACCATTTTCATTATTACTGTCCTGGCCAAATCCTAGAATGGGAAGAATGTATATGGGTATCGGATAAATGGCATTTATCAGAATTTTCGTAAAGTAATTCTCGAAATTCATGTGTTTTGTATCGCATTTGTTTTTATCCTTTTCATTTTAAAAGCCAAATATTGAATATTTCGCTAGCGCGTAATTTTCAATTTGGCGGACTTGCTAAACATACCCAAGCAAATGATTCAAAAGTCGATCTGTCCATTAGATTTTCATCATCGATCCATTTTGGGCATTTTTGCGCTTCCTTTTTTGGTAAGCGGTCAGATTTTCCGTGGGCGGGCGCCCCAACGGTACGCCCACTATCCTTATCCCCTTTTCCTTTAGCCATTTCCTGTTCCCCCTGTTCAGGTAGATCCGGTCGGCCAACAGCATGGCCGTGGGTATCCCTGAAGGCCCCACCTGTAGTTCCATGTCCCCGGATTCGTTGAAGTTGGCCTTATACCAAAAATAGGACAAAATTTTCCGTTCAACTAAATTCCACCTCCGGGGCCATCCTTATTCTAACCAATTGGATATTATGCATAAACCCAATTAGCCTTACGAACATTACACCATATGGACTATGAAGGCCTAATGGGTATTCTGTCCTATTTTTCCAATGAGGCCAAGATTAGGAATTTTCAGAAAGTCTAATTATACGTGGGTTTAAATGCACATAGGAATATAGAATGTTGTCCCATAAAACGTTCGTTTTACGGGACTTTTTGAAAAGTTTAATGAAAACTCCGCGCTACTCTGTCCCGCTTCAAACAATTTAGAGCCACTCATGGATTAAATGATTACTTAAAGAAGGATTTTTTCACTTTCTTTTAGGATTAAACAAGCTTCTTCAAAACATGAGAAACATCCCCCCGACTACAATAATCACTTGCAACGGTCTTACGGAAATTTTTGATAATTCAGTTCGAATTAAGTAGTTCATCGATTACTTGACAACAATTATCGATGCTTTGACGATTATATTCTTCCAGTTTACAACATGAGTAAGAATAAGCTTATAAAAAAAGGGATGTTCGCAACCGTTTTAGAACTAATTAACTTATCGCCGCGCACATGAAAACCAATCGCACACCACAATGTAAAATTTACCTTATAAGAATTTTCTTTCTATTTTTAATTTTAGGTAGCGGACATTCTTTGGTCGCCCAATCCCCAGGTGGGGTCTCTATAGGTCTTGAGCTTTGGTTAAAAGCCGATGACGGTTTTACATATAATTCAGCAACCAATGCAGAGTGGTTAGATCAGTCTCCCAATGCCATTGTTTTTAATGCAAATCTTGTTCAAGGCCCTGACGCAGACTCGGCTCCGACATTGGGGGAAGGAACTTTGAATTTCAATCCAAGCCTAATTTTTGACGGAATTGATACCGGGCTGGCAACAGCAGTAGATGGTGCAGATTTCGGTTTTTCTGAGTGGAGTTTTTTTTCAGTCCAAAAAGCTCCGCAAAATGATAATGGTGGCACCATTGCTCAATACGGTAACAATGGTAGCAATAATTTTTCATTCTATTTACTCAAAGATGTAAATAAACCGTTTGTTATTACAGTTAACAGTATCGACATTTTTGGGACTTCGGTTTTTGATGATCTTAATACGCATATCCTTGGGTATACCAATACGAGTTCTGGGGGTATTATATATTATGATGCACAACTATCCGAAAGTTGGCTTAAAAAAGAAGCTTGAGAATCCCGTATTTTTGGTTTGCAAACTTTAAATACATTTTATGGGACTCTTCAAGCGCACTAAAAATACAAATACTCCTTTACTTCGCCAAATACTGGATCTGGTTCCCAGGTGGATTCTCTCCCGTTGCACCGCACAACATAAAAGCGACAAGGGCTGTAGTATGTATAAGACCTACGACCAATTTGTCGCCCTGACTTTCGGACAGCTGAACAAATGCTATACCTTAAGCGATATTTCTACCGGTATCGGGGTCAGCGAGACATTCATTTCAAGTCTGGGCCTCAAGCAAAGCCCGGCAAGTTCCACGATGAGCGATGGCAACAAGAACAGGAGCTATAAGGTGTTCGAGAGCCTTTATCATGGGCTATTGACGCATTATACACACATTTTATCAAAGCGCCACGAATCCCATATTATCAATGAAATCAAAGACCGCAGTATAAAACTGATAGACAGCACCGTTATCAGCCTATGCCTGTCCATGTTCGACCGGGCAAAGTTTCGGACAGCAAAGGGAGGCATAAAGATACACACCTGTTGGGACGATACCATGATGATCCCCGATGTAGTGAACATCGCCCCTGCCAAGCTCCACGACAGGTATGGTCTAGAGCAACTGATTTTTTCAAAAGGAACCATAGTGGTAGAGGACAGGGCCTATTTTGATTTTCTTTTGATGCTGCAAAGAATAAGGGCGGAGAATGTTTTTGTCACCCGTATCAAGACCAATACCGTTTTCGAGACTGTCCGGGAACTGGAACTTCCCAAGGATGTTGACCATGACATCTTAAAGGATGAAATAATAACCCTTACCGGAAAGAAGGCCGTTAAAACGGGAATCGACCAAGTGGAACTGCGATTGGTACATGTTTACAAACCTGATGAGAACAAGGTAATAGAGATTGTTACCAACCAATTGGACTGGACCGCCAGAACCATTGCCGATCTTTACAAAAAGCGATGGGATATAGAACTTTTTTTTAAAGCCATTAAACAAAACCTACAAATAAAAACCTTTGTGGGCACAAGTGAAAATGCAGTAAAGTCGCAAATATACATAGCCTTGACAACCTATTTGCTACTGCAGCTCATTGTTAGAACAATTGCCAAGAAAAATCATGCCTTTTCCAATTTCGTGGAGAAAATAAGAATTTGCCTGTCTTTTTACCTCACCCTAGACTATGTATGCAATCAGGTAGGCCAGGGTGCAAAGAAAATTAGGGGTGAACCACAAACCGATCTTCAATTTCAAGCAGACTTATTTTCGGGCTAAATCAAAAAATAATACCCGTTATACAGGGGGTGGGCAGTGAGATATGCGTATTTTTAAAAACTTTCGGATGGGAGTGATTATGATGGTGAAAAAACATTGAGTCCAACTGGGAAATCGTCATTACCAGGGAATGGGGCTTTTGGTATAGGTCTCGACTTTGATAATGCAGAAGCTCAAGATGGTGATAACCATTTTAAAGGTGGTATTGGTGAAGTTATAATGTATAGTACAGAGTTAGCTCCTTTAGACCAACAAAAAGTAAATTCATACTTAGCCCTAAAATATGGTAAGACATTAGACCCATCTAATCCTACAGACTACCTTTCCTCTGATGGCACTATTATTTGGGATGCTGCTGAAAATAATGGATACACTTCGAGTATTTTTGGTATTGGTAGTGATAATGCCTCTGGATTAAACCAAAAAGTATCAAAATCCGCAAACCCGAATTCAATTTTAACCATGGCGCTTGATGCCAATTTTACAGCGGCAAATAATGATGCTTTGCGTACAACCGAAAACACTAACGATAAACAATTTTTAATTGTAGCCAATAATGGTGGTGGCATTACAAGACAGACCACCGAAATCGATGCTACTTTATTTGCCGCACGTATTGGCAGGGAATGGAAAGTGGATAAAACTGCTAATTTTACCCAGAACATCAACCTGAAATTCGAAGGTTTTGATGCCAATTGGGAATTGATGAAGGACAGTGATGGGGATTTTTCTTCTGGAGCCATTTCTTTAGGCGCTTTGGATGCCAATGGCGAAATCAGTGCAATCAATTTAGAAGATGGGGATTACTTAACGTTGCATACCAATACGGCAACCCCCACCATACTAACTTTTACCCCCAAACTGGCTGGAAACGGGGAAACGGTTACCATAACCGGTAACGGGTTTACGGGAACCACGGCAGTAAATTTTGGGGCTACGGCAGCATCTAGTTTGACAGTAGTGTCAGGAACGGAAATAACTGCGATAGTGAGTGCCGGCGCTTCGGGAGCTATTACTGTTACGAATGCTCAAGGTAACGATTCGGAAGTCGGTTTTTTATATAAAGTCGCACAATACAATTTTGAGAGCGATGTCCTGGATACTACGGATAACAATCATGACGGTACAGAAATAAACACTGTAACCTATCAAACGGGCGCCCAAGGGCAGGCTGTTTGTTTTGATAATGGTCCTGGGTATGTTAAATTACCGGATAATTTGATTCGTAATTTATCCGAATTTACAATTTCCCTCCGGTTTAAAACTACGGGTACGGGAAGTATTTTAGGGTATCAAAATGCTGCGCCTCTAACAAATGCCGGAAACTTTATTCCTATTCTAATGTTGACCGATGATGGGAAACTAAAAGGAACCTTGTGGACGAGCGCAAATAATCCAATTATGGCTGTTTCCACAAATCCTGTAAATGATGGCAATTGGCATCAAGTTGATTTTACAGCCAGTTCAAATACTATTACCATATATTTAGATGGTACTGTAGAAGCTACAGCTACTGGTGCTTCAGTAAATCATTTAGATATGTCGTTCAACCAATTAGGTCTGGCCAAAACAGATAGTTATAATAATGGTGTAACCGACTGGGAATATTTTACTGGCTGTTTGGATGATATGGTTATTATCGATAAAGCATTAACGTCCCAAGAACTTGAGGATAATACGGCACTGCCCGAACCAACAATTGCCTCTTTTACTCCAACCAATGTTGGGGAAGAAGATACGGTCATAATTACGGGAACTAATTTCGATGGAGCTACCCAAGTTACCTTCGGTGGAGAGGATGCCTTATCCTATACAGTGGATTCGTCCACCCAAATTACCGCTATAATCGAAAATGGAACTTCAGGTGCTATTGAAGTCAGTACTGCTGGCGGTATGGCCACTGCCACTGATTTTACGTTTACCTCCAAGACGAGTATTACAACTTCTGTGTCCCTATTGGATAAAATCATCTATTGTGCTAACGCCGCATCTGCCCCGATTAGTTTTGCCGTTTCGGCAACAGATGCGTATCAAGATATGGTCATTACTGCACCAACAGGCTTTGAAGTTTCTTTAAGCGAGAATTCAGATTTTACGGCGAACTTAACAGTGGTTCCTGTTGCAAATGCCATTGCGAACACAACAATCTATGTGCGTGTTGCGGCAAGCCAAAATGGGAGACTTTCAGGAATTATTGCAGTTTCCGTAGGTTCGGTCTCGGAGAATATTTCGATTACTGCTGCAACCAATAATTCGCTGTATTTTGATGGAATCGATGATTATGTAGAGCTATCCGGAAACAATTTGCAGGATGGTGCAACCGCTTTTACCATTGAGGCTTGGATATTGCCGGACATCTCCAATTATGACGGAGATTATCATTCTATTTTCGGAAAACAATCCAATGGCTCACCAAATTTAAGAAATCCGTCTTTCTATATTATTGACGGTCAAGTTCATGTAGATTCTTATGAAGATAACACAAACGTACGTTTTGATATATTGACAGATGACGCGCTGATAGCACGAAATGTATGGAGCCATATAGCACTTGTTAAACAAGGCAACATTTTTACGGTGTATGTAAATGGTGTGCCAGAAATTACAACACCTGCTCCAAATGCCGTACATATGGTTGGACCTTATCAAATCGGTTTTATCGATAATTATTTTGCAGGTAAGATAGATGATGTCCGTTTTTGGAACGTATCCCGAACGGCATCGGAGATAGCGGATAATATTGATACCGCCTTAACAGGAACTGAAACAGGTCTCGTTGGCTATTACAACTTTAATCAGGGCATTGCCAATGGCTCCAATACAGGTCTCAATACGTTGACAGATAGGAGTCCGTCCGCCATTAACGGTACGTTATTGAATATGACATTATCCGGAAGCACTAGTAATTGGGTACAAGGGTATTTTCCACAAATTTCAGGAAACAGTATAGTTTATGTAAGTTCTCAAATACAACTTTCCCATCTGGAAAGTGGTGGTATTTGGGCAAGCAGCGATACTAATTTTGCGATGGTAAATCAATCCGGACTTGTATCGGGCGTAGCATTAGGCACTGTCGATATAACCTATACCATTTGCGGTCAAACGACCACAAAAACAATAACAGTCATAAATCCACCCACCTTCACGGTTAGCGAAACAGCTATGACCATCTCTGAGGATGGAGGAATTGGTACCTTTACCGTAGTGCTTGACACGGCACCAACAAGCGATGTGGTATTTGATATTTCTTCAAATGACGCCAATGAAGCTAATGTAGATTTAGCACAACTCACCTTTACAACAGCAAATTGGGATACGGCACAAACTGTGACTGTAACGGGCGTGGACGACAACGTGGTTAGCGACGATTCCGCAACTATTACCATCGCAATAAACGATGCGGCTTCCGATGATGATTTTGATGCCTTGGCAGATCAATTAGTTGCAATTACCCTTACAGATGTAGATGATAAGGCACCAATATTGGAGCTTACTGGAGATGCAACTCTTAGTACGGATACTGCAAATTGCTATTATACCGTGCAAGGAACCGAGCTAGATCCTTCCACTGCATCGGACAATAGTGGTAGTCTAACGTCATTGACCTATTCGTTACAAAAAATGGCCGCTAATCCGAATTTGGTTTCAGAGGATTTTAATTCAGGTAGTTGGGATACAAACAATTTTGAATTGGGAACCAATACGGGTTCCGTAGTAAATGGTGCTTATAAAAGTGATACCAATAGTCGTGGTACGTTAAGAACTGTTTCTGACTTCGTGCCTACGGTAGGTAGTCCATTGTACGTATCCGCTACTTTAAGTTTTGGTAATGGTGAAGGGTTAGCATTCTTTGGAACACGTAGCACGGGGGAACAGCCAGGAGGCAATTTCAATTCAGAACCACAGGGCCTTGTTTTTAGAATTCACAATTTTAACGAGGGGCAGACAAATATAAGCCCAGGATTTGATTATCAACCACGTCCAGGGAGTGCATTTTATAATGACCCTGTACGATTTCAAATAATAGATGACGGGGCATCCATAGGTGTTACGATGACCAATTTAGTTACTAATGTTTTTTATACATATTCCCATAATACCACCCACACCACAGGCTCCAATAGGATCGTGTTTTCTGGGGGTAGCAATGTTTCTTGGGACGATATCAAAATAAGTCTCGGCGCACATGAAACACTTCAAGAATTTGCCAACGGTAATGATTCTATGATAGGTGAAACATTGGATGTTGGTGAACATACCGTTACGTGGACCGCCACGGACGGTAGTGGTAACGAAACGATAGCTTCTCAAGTAGTTACGATAAATGAAGATATTAAACCTATAGTCCTTACACAAGATATCACTATAACTTTAGATATAAATGGGCAGGCATCAATCTTAGCAACAGCTGTCGATAATAGGTCTACGGATAATTGCGGTATTGATTCCCTTGTTTTGGACAAAGAAGATTTTACGGCAGTAGATACAGGAGACAATACGGTAACGCTAACGGTTACAGATTTAACCGGCAATGTAAATACGGGTACGGCAACGATTACGATTATTAACCCGGATATCGATAATGACGGTGTTAACAATGAAATTGATAATTGTCCGGCAACGGCCAATGCAGATCAAGCAGATAATGATAGCGATGGCGAAGGAGATATTTGCGATATCGATGACGACAACGATGGTACCCCCGATCTGGAAGATGCATTCCCGACCGATGCCAACGAAAGTGTGGATACCGACGGAGATGGTGTTGGGAATAATGCGGATGCCTTCCCAAATGACGCTACTGAAAGTTTTGATACCGATGGAGACGGAACAGGCGACAACGCCGACGCTTTCCCGAATGACGCTAACGAAAGTGTGGATTCAGACGGGGATGGAACAGGCGATAACGCCGACGCTTTCCCAAATGACGCTACTGAAAGTTTAGATACCGACGGAGACGGAGTAGGAAATAATTCGGATGCCTTCCCAAATGACGCTACTGAAAGTGCGGATACCGACGGAGATGGTGTAGGAAATAATGCGGATGTCTTCCCGAATGACGCCAACGAAAGTGTCGATTCAGACGGAGATGGAACGGGTGACAATGCGGATGCATTCCCAAATGATGCCAATGAAAGTGTAGATACCGATGGCGATGGAATTGGCGATACTGCGGATGCGGATGTTGACGGGGACGGAACCGTGGATAATGGAACTGATAGTGACGGAGATGGTATCAACGATGCAAATGATACTATCAACGATAGTCCCGATACCGATGGAGATGGTGTTCCAGATGCTGAAGATGCATTCCCTAATGATCTAAACGAAAGTGAAGATCGGGATGGCGATGGTGTAGGTTCCAATGCTGATGTAGACGATAATAATTCCGGTATTGGAGAAGAACGTTCCATTCTTTCGGCAGAGGCTTTTACCCCCAATGGTGACGGCATAAACGATACGTGGATAATCCAAGGGATCGAAAACCATCCAAACGCCATGGTCACCGTTTATAACAGAAATGGACATGAAGTATTTAAGGCAATTGGATATCGAAACGATTGGAACGGTAGGTCCAAATCCAGATCGGAAAACCTACCGTCGGGATCCTACTATTATGTCATCGACCTAAGAAACGGCAATGCACCGATAGACGGATGGCTGTTCATCAACTATTAACCCCAACCAAATATTCAAGCGTAATGAAAACCAGTAATATTTATATCATCCTTTTCCTATTTTTCTTTTCCGCGAATGTAATAGCGCAGCAAGACCCGAGCTACATATTCTACAGGTACAACATGAACTTCGTAAACCCCGCCTACGCAGGGGCCGGTGAAAGCACCGAGTTCGCGGCGAACGTACGCAGCCAATGGTCGGGCGTTTCCGGGGCGCCGGAGACCCAAAGTTTTTTGGCCGGCACCTATCTGGGCAGGAACGTGGGCCTGGGCGTAAGCATAATCAACGACAGGACCTTTATCGAGACCCAGACCTCCGTCGCCATCGATTTTTCCTATAAGGTGCAATGGGACGATTATACGGATATCTACTTTGGGCTGAAGGCCTCGGGCAATTCCTATAATGCCAATACCGATGGCCTGATGACCTTCGGAATCCAATCGGATCCCTCGCTGATGGACATCGACGGGGGAATTACCCCGAACGTCGGGGCCGGCGTCTATTTTAAGAACAGGGCGCTTTCTTTATCCTTCTCAGTTCCCAAGATCCTAAAACCGAAACGCTTGGAGCAGGACGGCGGACTGGCCAAACTGGGAAGGAACAAGCTGCACATGTATCTTATGGGCGCCTATGACCTCGAAGTGGCCGAAAAACTGATCTTAAAGCCATCGACGATGCTCCGTTATGTTGAAAGTGCCCCGCTCTCCTGGGATTTGACGATTGCCCTGAACTACAGCGAAATAGTGGAATTCGGGGCCGCCTATCGATTGGACGAAGGTTTCGTGGGATTCCTGCTCTTCGATCTGGCGAACAGCTTCAAGGTAGGTTATGCCTATGAGGCTTCGATGCAATCAGCGCTGAACAATACCAACAACGGCACTCATGAAATTTTCTTGAAGCTGAGCTTATGACCTACCTGCAAAAACCAATATATGAAAATTGCGTTGTTTTCATGCCCAACAGTTTAAGATGAAAAATAGGGATTTCAGAAATCCCTTCTCGAAGCCCACATTTTTGGGGAAACCTACAATCTCAGGTCATTTGTACAATTATTTGTGGAGTCGCACTTGCAAACAACGTGGCTTGATTTCATATATTTACTCATCGAACAAAAATGGGGAAAGCCGTTACGGATTTTATAGCCGGAACAACTTCTTTGCATTTTCATATAATAATTTACGTTCAGTTGGCTTGGATACCAGTTTACGCACCATGGCAATATCAAGAATACCGGTACAGCCATCCGAAGCCAATCCGGTTGGGTCCGGACAATCACTGCCGTACAACAATTTGTCTTTGTGCCTTTCCAGAAAATCTCTGGCGTGGTCTTCATCTCGGGTTAGCGCATTTAGGCCTGAGCCCGCAGAAAGATCGCCGTGCATGTTCGGATAATCGCTGAGATACCGGTCCGTAATTCCTCCAGGAGTAACGGGATTTTTAGGGTAAAGGACCGATTGATCTGTATGGTCTTTGTCAATATTGGCCCACCAGGTTTGTGCATGGCCGATGAAATCTACCTTCGGATATTTTTCCAACATTTTATAAAAACGTTCGAAGCCATAATTATACATTTTGTGCTGCCAATGCATGAGTACCGGAACATTATAGTTTTGGGCCAATTGGTATATCTTTTGCATTTCCGGTGAATCACATTCGACCCCAAATTTTAATTCACCGATCATCACCGCACCTAACTTTAAATATTTTTCAATTTCATAGAGACCGTCCTTCATGTCCGGTACGGCGCAGGCGCCAAAGCGGAATTCCTTCTTGTGTTGGCTTGCAACTAAGTAACATTCCGCGTTTCCTCCGGCTTCTGCCTGCAGTCCGTTGGCAACACCTTGATGGGTAGATGGCGAATTCACCGGACGACCGGATGGTAAAAGGAATGTAGTGGTAATTCCCATTGCCCTTTGATGTGAAAGAAGCTGTTCATCTGTGCGCTGAACGTAATGGGTGTGCTGATGGATATCGATTATCGGTTCTTTTTTTTTACCTGCGATTTCAGCAACTGCGTTTAGTTTTAAAGAAGTTCCGAGAGCGAGCAGACTAGTACCTGCTATAAATTCACGGCGGGTAAAACCTTTTTTTGATGGTGACATACGTATCTAATTTAATCTGAATCTAGCGTGAAAATTTATAATGTTATAGCTGCCCACTGAACACAATGGCCTTCAGCCTCTACGGGACCCATAAATAATATACAGCCCCCGCAGCCTTCATTTGGCTTCGGAGGAATAAAGAGACCGCAATTACCACAAAAATTATCAGGAACTTCTGATTTTGTTACATAGCCCAAGCTTTGACGCTTTTTAATTTCCCCATCACTTACACCGATCAGGTCATTACAGGAATCTAACGAAGTGCTAGGTTCTTTTTCCTCACTTTCTGTATTGGATGATTCGTTCTTACCTCTGCAGTTAAGAAGTAGGGCACCCCCTAAAATTAAACCTCCGGTATTCAAACATGTATTTATAAATTTCCTTCTGGAATTATCTTTAATTTCCATTTTTAAAACCGTTTTTTAATGAATATAATTTGAAGGTATTTGCAATAGGATTTTTAAAAGTCGGTTCCTTTTTTCTACCGGCTAAAACATCGTAATAAAGCCATATACCATCGGATTTCAAAAAATTATTTATTTAGCATACAATTCTTGTAAGTCTTGGATTGCCTTAGAGGGATTGCCCCCTGTTTCCGATAAAATGGCTTTTAATCTCTCTTTTAAAGAACCTTCCAATCCTTCGGATTTTTCCAATCCTTCAACCAATCCTTTTATACCTGCCGACTGCCGGTCTGCTGTATTCGATAGCGGAGGTCGAGCCAGAATACTAAATAGACCTGAGACCTCGTTCTTATCATTACGGACACCGATTACGTAGGAACAAGTCTCAAAAAAATTCAGCTTCCACGGTGGGGCGTCCTTAAAAAATGAATTCTTCTCCAAGGTTTTCA
>RCMY010004508.1_pt1 | contig 12052 bp, 12 predicted proteins | sample 2041341 | NCBI WGS metagenome assembly RCMY01 (sample SAMN09708234, study PRJNA481090) | Marine sediment metagenome, whole genome shotgun sequencing project.
CGGGGTAGTGCTCAACGCACACCGCGTGGGAGTTGGCGCCGGGCTCACCTTGGTAGGCGATGGCTCGGGAGGCACTGTTCGAGGTCACGGTCGAAGCGTAGTCAGTGCGCCGACCACCCCTGGGGACACCTACTTCTCCGCCGCTCGGCGCTGCGTCGTCAGGTTGGCCCTGGCGCTGACTAATCTCACCGCATGGCTTTGTTTCTCGCCGTCCTCGCCCTGCTCCTGGCGGCGGCCGCTCTCGGTGTTTCCCTGTCCGGCAGGGTGCGAACTGGTCGATCCGGCGACGGCGGACTCGACGGGATCCCCGAGGACCTGCTCGGCCTGCGCCAGGAAGTCGCGGCCCTACGGGCAGAGACCCAGGACGGGCTCAAACACCTCGCCGTCGTGCGGTACGACGCCTTCGACGACATGGGTGGCCACCTCTCGTGGTCCCTGGCCCTCCTCGACGACGGCGGTGACGGCGTCGTGCTGACCTCCATCCACGGACGCAGCGAGGCGCGGGCCTACGCCAAGAACATCGCCTCGTGGACCTGCGACCAGCAGTTGTCCCCCGAGGAGGACGAGGCGATCGCGCACGCGCGCGTCTGAGCGCGGCTCAGTAGTCGGCAGAAACCCGGTTGACCTGACGGATCGTCCACAGGTGGGTGGACATCATCAGGAAGAGACCGACGTACAGCACGATCGGGTAGAGCACGACATTGCTCTGGGCCGCGATGGCGTGCCAGGGCCATTCCACGACGATCTCGCTCTGCTTGTTGGCGGCGAGCAGGAAGCCCGCACACATCAGCAGGTCCCATGCGGCGAGCACGGCCAACCCGGCCACCTCCAGCGGGACCGCACGCCTGGCCTGGGATAGGCCGATGACCAGAAGTGCCCCGCCCAGTAGGGCAAGGAGGCCGGTCACGGGACGGGTCCAGTCGCCCAGGGCCTCGAAGCTCCTGGCGGAGCCGTTGAAGAGGATCAGGGCGCCGGCGAAGAGGCCGATGAAACCGTGGATGAACAGCAGGCCTCGACGGTTGGCCCGCTCCCACGTCTCTCGACGGGTCAACCGTGAACCCCGTGGGAAATGCAGGACAGGTGCCCCGTCCTTGGACGGTGATTCGGTGGCGACGATCATCAGAACTCCTCAGTTCGCTGAGGCAATCCTTGCGCGATTCCGAGCACCACGGGGAGAAGATGACCCCACCGGGGCCAGGTCTGACCGATCGGGGGACGGATCTGTGAAGCCCGCGTGAAGAAAGCCCCCACTGGGGGCGATCTGGCCGCCGGGGGGACTAGTCCATCGGGGGTGGCGAGGGTCAGATCAGCGCGGGACGCGCACCAGCAGGCGGCCGTGGATGCACTCCGCGTGGATCTCGCGACCGGCCCCCACGGAGTCTCCATCGAGTTGGCGCGGAACGTCGCTGGCGGCCTTGATTGACACCCGCTGCCCGGTCATCCGGTTGATGGTGTCGTCGACCCGAGAGCGCCTGGCCAGCACCCGGAAGGCCAGCGGGATCCAGGACAGGAAGCGGCGCGGGTGCAGGATCACCACGTCGAGGACCCCGTCATCGATCGAGGCGTCGGGCAACAACGGCATCCCGGCCTGGAGGTAGCCCACGTTGCCGACCATGATCGTGCGGGCCCGGTGGACGGTGGGCTCGCCGCCGTCGATCGAGATCTCGACCCTCACCGCAGGGAACATCAAGGACTTCAGGCCGGCGAAGATGTAGGCCAGCCAGCCGACCCGCTTCTTCAGCTTGTCGTTGACGCCCTCCATCAGGGCGGCGTCGAAGCCCATGCCTGCCATCACCATGAAGTGGGTGTCCTCAAGGCCGTCGCCGGAAACCTTGACCATGTCGATGGCCCGGTCCTGACCGGTCAGCGCGACGTCGATGGCGGCCCGGATGTAGAGCGGCAGGTCCAGGTTGCGGGCCAAAAGGTTGCCGGTGCCCGCGGGGATGATCCCGACCGGGATGCCGGTGCCGGCAAGTTCGGCGCAGACCTCACGCACGGTGCCGTCTCCACCGCACACGATGACCAGGTCGGTGCCTTCGACTGCGGCCGCTTCGGCCTGGCCGGTGCCGGAGTCCTCCACCGTGGTCAACCGCCAGGTCGGTTCGGACCAACCCGAGGCCGCCGCGATGCGGGAGACGATCAGCTTGAAGTCGTCGACGTCCTCCACCTTGATCGGGTTCAGGATCACCGCGAGTCGCCGCTTGGAGGGGACTGCGTCGGGGAGCGGAGCGATCTTGGCTGCGTGGCTGCCGGGTAGGGGACTGAAGAGGAGCAGGCCGAGCAGCACCATGGCCGAGCCCAGCAGGACGCCCCCGATGACGTCGGAGAGGTAGTGGCGGCCAAGCAGCACCCGGTCAGCGCAGACGATCAGCACGACCAGCACGATGCCGATGTTCGCCAGACGGCGCAGGTTGGCGCGGCGTACGAGCATGATGACCAAGACGATCAGGATGCCGCCGAAGGCCGTGGTCGAGGTGGCGTGGCCGGACGGGAAGGACTTGCTCGACAGCAGTGCGTCCTCGAACTGCCAGGAGGGCCGGTCGCGGTCGACGGCCAACTTGAGCAGCGTGACCATCCCGCTGGTCGCCAGACTCACCAACACGGTGAAGTACGCCGCCCGCCGGTGCTTCTTGGCGAACAGCGCCACCGCGGTGATGGTCGTCATGATCGTGAGGCCGATGGTGCCGAAGAGCACCTCGACCACGCGGAGGAAGTCGGCGAGGGCATCGGAGCCCAGGACCCACCGCTCGACGGGGTTGCCGCGGTCATCGATCACGTCCAACGGCGCCCAGTCCGAGATGACGGCGAAGGCGAGGAGGCCGAAAGCGAGGAACAGCACGGCGGTGGAGCCCACGATGGTTGAGCGCCGGCGATCCAGCATGGGTGCGTGCCTCCGTTGAGATATGGGTGGTTCAGATCGCTCTTAGTATGACGGCGCCGTACCGGCCTGAGCGTCAGTACCCACCGGGCGGGTCAGTCATGTGCGACACGTAGCACTCCCCAGATAGCCTGAGCGCATGATGAACAGAGTGGTCCGCCGATGATCGATCCGCGTGTTCTGCGAGACGACCCGGACCGGGTCCGGGCCGGCCAGGCTCAGCGAGGCCTCTCCGACGAGGTCGTCGATGTCGCCCTGGCGGCGGCTGCTGCGCGGCGTACCGCCATCGGCGAGTACGAAACCAAGCGCGCCGAGCAGAAGTCCCTCGGCAAGTTGATCCCCCAGGCGCAGGGCGAGGAGAAGCAGGCCCTCCTTGCGCAAACCAAGACGCTCTCCGCGGAGGTCAAGGCGGCCGAGGCCGCCCAGGTCGCTGCGGAGGAGCAGTGGCAGACCGCGCTGGCGTCGATTCCCAACTTGGCTTCGCCCGATGCGCCGCACGGTGGCGAGGAGAACTTCACCGTCCTGGAGACCGTCGGCACCCCGGCGACCTTCGACTTCGAGCCGCGCGACCACGTCGAACTCGGTCGGATGCTCGGCGCGATCGACATCGAGCGAGGGGCGAAGGTGTCCGGATCGCGGTTCTACTTCCTCACCGGGGTCGGCGCCGAGCTCGAGTTCGCGCTGATCAACCTGGCCAACGCTCACGCCCGCGAGCACGGCTTCACCCAGGTCATCGCTCCGTCCCTGGTCAAGCCGAAGGCGATGGAGGGCACCGGGTTCCTCGGTCAGGCCGCCGATGACGTCTACCGCATCGAGGGTCAGGACCTGTACCTCGTCGGCACCTCCGAGGTGCCGATGGCGGCCTACCACTCCGAGGAGATCCTCGACGGGGAGAAACTGCCGCTCCGGTACGCCGCGTTCAGCCCCTGTTTCCGCAAGGAAGCCGGGTCGCACGGCAAGGACACCAAGGGCATCATCCGGGTGCACTGGTTCGACAAGGTCGAGATGTTCGTTTACACGACCGTCGAGGACGCCGACGCCGAGCACCAGCGGCTGCTTGCGATCGAGAAGTCGTTTCTCGACAAGCTCGAACTGGCCTACCAGGTCATCGACACCGCAGCTGGCGACCTCGGGCTTTCCGCCACCCGCAAGTTCGACCTGGAGGCGTGGATCCCCACCCAGGGGAAGTATCGCGAGCTGACCTCCACCTCGAACTGCACCGACTTCCAGACCCGGCGACTCGACACGCGCGCCCGGTTCCCCGACGCGGAGGATGGCTCCGGTGGGGTCAAGGCTGTCGCCACCCTCAACGGCACGTTGTGCGCGATGACCCGCACGATCGTGGCCATCTTGGAGACCCACCAGCTGGCCGACGGCTCGGTGCGGGTCCCCGAGGCGTTGCGGCCCTACCTGGGGCGGGACGTTCTGGAGCCCATCGATGGCTGAGCGCAACGCCTGGCAGCCCCGCATGCTCGCCCTCGACATCGACGGGACGCTGCTGAAGTGGATCGATGGGGAGGGCGCCACCCACGAGAAGGTCGAGCGGCGGGTCTATGACGCCGTGCACCGCGCGATGGACGCAGGCGCGCACATCGTGCTGGCCTCGGGACGATCCGCGCACGGCATGACCGGGATCGCCGACCTCCTCGACCTGTCGGGTCAGGACGGTGAGCGACTCTGGGTCGTGGCCAGCAACGGCTCGGTGATCTTCCGTTACGACGTCGGCGGTGAGGTCGAGGTCGTCCACGAGGAGACCTTCGACGCGGCGCCCGTGGTCCAGAAGATCCTCGACCGGATCCCCGAGGCTCTGGTTGCGGTGGAGGAGCGCGGCGTGGGCTACCGATTGAACTGTCCCTTCCCCGAGGGCGAACTCACCGGCGAGATGATCGTGACGGACGTCGCGGAGCTCGTGGCCGACCCCGTCAGTCGTGTGATCATCCGGGACCCCAACTCCAGCGCGGACGAGTTCGTGCAGGTGGCCGAAGAGCTCGGCCTGCACGGCACGAGCTACGTCGTGGGTTGGACCGCCTGGATGGACCTCGCGCCCAAGGGCGTTTCGAAGGCCTCCGGGTTGGAGCACGTCGCGCAGCAACTCCGGATCGAAGCGGCCGACGTACTCGCCATCGGCGACGGCCGCAACGACCTCGAGATGTTCGAGTGGGCAGGACTGTCCGTCGCCATGGGCCAAGCCATCGACCAGGTCCGCGAAGCCGCTGACGCGGTCACCGACTCGGTCTACGAGGACGGCGCAGCGGTCGAGATCGAACGCTGGTTCGGGTGACCCAACGCCATTGCCGAGCCAGCCAATCCCACTAGCGACACAGGGCCTGGGGTGTGCCGATGCCGATGTGGTCCCGGATGCGATCGCTGGCGCTTGAGGTCTCGATGCGGATCCGCAGGACGTCTTTCACTGTTAAAGCGATCGGCGAAGACTGCCCTAGGGCGAAGTTCTGGGAGTAGACGCTGTTTCCATCGGCCAGAATCTCGAGGTTGCCTTTGGCCCCGGAGTCGGACGAGTCGGCGATGCCCCCAGTGGCCCGAAACTGCGTGCAGTTGCGAGACAGGTTGTACTCGCGAAAATGCGTGCCAGATTCGTACCCGACGAGCGATTTCTTGTAGTTGACGCCGTTGATGCTCGCGGGGTCCTCACGTTCGATCCCATAGTCGTAGTCGACAGTCTCCATGTCGTAGAGGTTCTGCCACTGATAGGCGGCGGTCTTCAGGATCGCGCTGCATCCGCCGGGACGTTTGGTGGTTCCAGCGGTACACACTCGGTAGGTCGTGAGACCGGTGGTGTCGGGACGAAGCGACATAACGTAGGCACCCCGTTTGCTGGTTTTTCGGCCCGCGACGACGGACCACTTTCCCCGCTTGCGTACCTGCAGGGTGACCGGTAGACGGCTGGCGTTCGGGCTAGCCTTTCCCGCGACCTTGATCTCGTCGCCGAGGGTGACAGAGGTGGACGATGCGCTGATCGAGATCTGGTACGGCGCCCGTTTGCCCCTGGCTTCAGCCGAGCCAGTCAGCGCCAGCATCATGGAAGTGCTCAAGCAGGCGGCCAGCAGGAGGGCAAGGTAGCGACGAATTTGCGGCATGTCTGGGATCCTTGAGTGCGGGGACGAGTTGTGCGCCCGATTAAGGCACGGCCTGGACGGTAGAAGCACTCATTTTCAGAACGCACCAGATTTGAAAGGCAACCGATGGACCTGCCTGCCGTCGTGGCGACCGAACGCACCCGGATGATCCTGGTGACCGCGGAAGACGCTGCTGCGATGCTGGCTGGCAAGCCGGACCAGCGGTGGCATCGCGAATACCCGCGCCGCGACGACGTGGATGCGGTGTCGATGGTCGGCCGAGGGTCGAGCGAAGCTGGGACCTGGGGGCCGCGACACGTGGTGGTCGGTCGCGAGGCGGTGGGCTTGCTGGGTTTCTTCGGGGCTCCGGTGGACGGTGAGGTCGAGGTGGCCTTCGGGCTGGTCCCCGCGGTCCGCGGCGACGGTCTGGCGGCCGAAGCCCTGGCCGGGCTGATGGTGGAGACCGACCGCCTGGGCGTCCGCGTACGCGCCAGCGTTGCTCCGGAGAACCGGACCGCCGTGCGGGTGCTTGCCGCCTGTGGTTTCACCGACCTACGGGGCAGCAACGAGGACGGCGACCTGGTGATGGGGCGACCGTTGCGGGCGGTGCGCGATGCCTGACCCGCAGTCCGACCCAGAACTCCCGCGCCTGATCGCCACCGACCTCGACGGGACGCTGCTACGCAGTGACGGATCGGTGTCCCCCTACACGCGGTCGGTCCTCGCGGCCGTCGAGTCCCTCGGAGTGCCCGTGGTCTTCGTGACCGGGCGGCCTCTTCGCTGGATGGACAGTCTCTGGGAGCACGTGGGCGAGTTGGGTCAGGCGATCGTTTCCAACGGTGCGGTGCTCTTCGATGTCCCTGCGCGATCGGTCTTGGATCTGCGGGGGATCGACCCGGCGACCGGTCTGGCGATCGTCGAGGAGATCCGCTTCGAGTTGCCCGATGCGATGTTCGCCATCGAGTGTTTGAGCGGGATCCGAGTGGAGCCGGGCTTCATCGACGATCCGTCCCGGGTGCCACCGGGCTCACCTCAAGGACCACTGTCGGAGATCTGGGACGTCGAAGCGGTGAAGTTGCTGGTGCGCCATCAGGGCGGGGTGCCGTTGGACCCGCGTGAGCATGACGCCTTCCAGGCCGCGGTCACCGCTGCGGTCGGACGCCTGGCCACCCCGACCTGGTCGATGCCGGGGTTGGCTGAGATCAGCGCCGCCGGAGTCACCAAGGCCGCCACCCTGGCTCGCCTGTGCGACTCCCTCGGGATCACGGCCTCCCAGGTGGCCGCCTTCGGAGACATGCCGAACGACCTGCCCATGCTCGACTGGGCCGGGTCGGCGTACGCCATGGAGGGTGCGGTCGATGAGGTGCGTGTGGTCGCCGACCGATCCGGTGGACACAACGACGAGGACGGGGTCGCCCGGACCCTGGTGAAGTTGTTTGATCTGGCTCACGTGGAGGACCCCTCGTGAGCCGCCCGCTAGCGGCGGATCGGAAGGAAGTGGTGTGATGACGTTCGTGAACAGCCCCTACGCCTTGCACGGCCGCGATCTCGCGTTGCGGAGCCTCGCCCTCCTGCTGCTGAGCGCATCGTTGGCGGTGTCGGTCCTGCTGGGCCTGAGCGCGCCCGCTGGGGCCGTGGAGGAACCCGACTGCACCTGCCAGGAGGCGAACACCGCCACCCAGGCCCGGGCCGCCGACGTGATCTTCTCCGGAGTAGTCACGAGCCTCGAGCGAGACCCGGTCGCGAACAACCCCAAGGTCTTCAACGACACCTACACAGTGACGGTGGAGTCGATCTACAAGGGCCAGCTGCCCGCCGTGGAGACGACCTTCCGCACCGACCGCGTCTTCGGCCAGTGCAGCGGCGTCTTCAGCACCGGCACCCGGGTGATGGTGCTGGCTCAGGACGGCGACCCGATCAAGGTGCGCGGATGCGCCGGCACCGCCCGCGCCACCGTGGCACTGCTGAACCGGATCGAGGCGATCTTCGGGCCCGGCACCTCGCCGGTCCCGCCGGAGCCCTTCGAGGTGACCTTTACGGCGCCCGCCGATCAGCCGGGTCCACCGACCTCCATCACGCAGGCCGCCGCACCCGGGCTGGCCCTGGTCCTGATGTCGCTGGCCGGTCTGGTCGTCGTACGCCGCCTGGGTCGCCCCCGCCTCTGAGGGGCTGAGGCCGAGAAGGGTTAGAGGTACATCCCTCCGACGCTGCCGCCGGTGTCCATGTCTTCGGTGCTTTGCGCCCCGGGGGCACCCGCCTGCTGGCCGGGCATCCCACCGGGCTGGACGCCGCCGGGCAGGGCCTTGCGGATCTGTTCGAACTGAGCCTGAGCCGCCATCTGCTGAGCGTAGATCGCGGTCTGGATGCCGTGGAAGAGACCTTCTAGCCAGCCCACGAGCTGAGCCTGAGCGATGCGTAGTTCGCCCTCAGAGGGGGTGGCGTCCTCGGTGAAGGGGAGGGTGAGTCGTTCCAGCTCCTCGACGAGCTCCGGGGCGAGGCCGGCTTCGAGTTCCTTGATGGAGGCGTGGTGGATCTCCTTGAGGCGCACTCGGCTGGCTTCGTCCAGCGGAGCAGCCTTCACCTCTTCGAGCAGCTGCCGAATCATGCTGCCGATCCGCATCACCTTCGCCGGCTGCTCGACCAGATCGGTCAACGCGCGACCGGCGTTCTCGCTGCTGTCGTCGTCCTCGTCGCTGGTGGTGACGTCGACTCCGGCCTCGGCCAGAGCGGAGACGGGGACGGTCCCGACGGGCTGACCATCGGGTCCCACCACGACCACATGCTGCTCGTCCTGCTGCTCGGTCGTTGCGGGCTGCTCGGGCTGCGCGGGTTCTTCGGTGCTCATGGACCCGACACTATCGGTGGGTCGGGAGGGGGAGCCCGACCGGGATCTCCGTCCGCTCAGTGGTGCGAGCCTCGCCCGAGGTCGGTGCAGTGGGGCTACGGTCGCGACATGTCGCACGAAGCCGAGCAGGGAGCCGCTGATCTCGTCCTCACGGGCGGGACGGTCCTGACCCTGGACGATGCCTTCTCGCGGGCCGAGGCTCTGGCGGTCAAGGAAGGTCGGATCGTCGCGGTGGGCTCGAGCGAAGACCTCGCCGGTCTCATCGGCCCCGAGACCGAGACGGTCGACCTCGACGGACGCACCCTGCTGCCCGGTCTCATCGACCCGCACATGCACTCGACCATGGTCCAGCTCAGCGACTGGGTCGACGTCAGCCCGATGACCTGCCCCACCGCCGATGAAGTCTTCGCGGCGCTGAGCGCCGCCCCGACCCTCAGCACCGGGTGGGTGCTGGCCCGGGCCTTCGACCCGACCATCACCCAAGGCGACGCTCAGCTGGATCTGGCTCTGCTGGACCGGTTGGTGCCGGACCGGCCCCTGGTGGTCCTTGAGAGCAACGGTCACGTCGCGTACGCCAACTCCGAGGCCTTCCGCCGGGCAGGGGTCGACCGCTCCAGCGCCGATCCGCCGGGGGGTCGCTACACCCGTGACGCGTCCGGTGAGCTGACCGGTCGACTGGAGGAGCCGGCTGCGTTGGGTGCCTTCTTCGCCGGGTTCCCGGTGGTTGAGGGCGAGGCGGTGGTCGGCAGGATCCGCGACCTGCTGTGGCACGCGGCCAGCCAGGGCGTGACGTTGCTGCACGACTGCGGCATCGGGGCGATGGCCGGCGCGGCTGACTTGGAGGTTCTCCAAGAAGCGATCCACGCTGAATCGCCGGTGCGCTACCGCGGGATGCTGGTCTCCAACCAGTACGACGAGTGGTCCCGCCTCGGGCTGAAGCCAGGGTTCGGCAACGACCTGTTCCGGGTGGACGGGGTCAAGGCCTGGTCGGACGGGTCGAACCAGGCCGGCACCGGCTACCAACGCCAGCCTTATCTCGGCACTCACTCGTGCGGGGCGCTGAACCACTCTCCCGAGGACCTGGCCGAACTCATCGGACGCGCCCACCGGGACGGCTGGCAGTTGGGTGTCCACGCCAACGGTGACGCCGCCATTGACGTGACCATCGAGGCGTTCGCCCAGGCGCTGGCGCAGCACCCGCGCGACGACCACCGCCACCGACTCGAGCACTGCAGCGTGTTGCACCCTGAGCAGATGGAGCGGATGGCCGAGTTGGGCCTCTCGCCGTCGTTCCTCATCGGGCACATCCGTTGGTGGGGCAAGGCGTTCCGCGACCGTTTGCTGGGACCCGACCGCGCGGCCCACTACGACCCGTGCGCCTCCGCGCTGCGTGCCGGTTTGCGGATCTCCTTGCACAGCGACTGGAGCGTGACCCCCTTGGAGCCGCTGCGGTACGTCGAGGACGCCGTCGCCCGGGTGATGGCCGAAGGCGGCGAGGTGCTGAACCTGGACGAGAGGATCAGCGTCGAGGCGGCCCTGCGTGCCGTCACCATCGACGCGGCCTGGCAGTGCCGGGCCGACGACATCACCGGCTCCCTCGAGGTGGGCAAGTACGCCGACCTCGCAATCCTCGAGGACGACCCCACCGCTGTCGACCCGACCTCGATCGCCAACATCGCCGTGTCGCAGACCCGCCTGGGTGGAGAACTCCGCTACACCCGCTGAAGCCCACTAGAGACCAACTTTTCCGCTCGCCGTACCCACCTGAAAGTGAATCTGAGATGCCCGACCTTCGCAACGTGATCATCATCGGCTCCGGCCCGTCCGGCTACACCGCTGGCGTGTACGCCGCCCGCGCCAGCCTCGAACCCCTGCTGATCGAAGGGTCGGTGACCGCCGGTGGGGCGCTGATGACCACCACGGAGGTGGAGAACTTCCCCGGGTTCCGCGACGGCATCATGGGCCCCGAACTGATGGGCGAGATGCGCGCCCAGGCCGAGCGTTTCGGGGCCGAGATCATCTCCGACGACGTCATCGAGGTCGACCTGACCGGTGACATCAAAACGGTCAAGACAGAGACGGAGACCTACACGGCTCGCTCGATCATCCTCGCCACCGGCTCGGGCTACCGGAAGCTCGGTCTGCCTCGCGAGGAAGAGCTTTCCGGTCGTGGTGTCTCGTGGTGCGCAACGTGCGACGGTTTCTTCTTCAAGAACCAGCACATCGCGATCGTGGGCGGCGGCGACTCGGCAATCGAGGAAGCGACCTTCCTGACCCGTTTTGGGTCCAAGGTCTCCCTGATCCACCGTCGCGACGAACTACGCGCCTCGAAGATCATGCAGGAGCGCGCCTTCGCCGACCCGAAGTTGGAGATGGTCTGGAACTCCGAGATCGCCGAAATTCACGGCGAAGACAAGCTTGAGAGCCTCACCCTGCGCGACACCGTCACCGGGGAAACCCGTCCCCTGGACGTCACGGGCCTGTTCATCGCGATCGGTCATGACCCCCGCTCGGAGTTGTTGGCCGGTCAGGTCGACCTCGACGACGAGGGCTACGTCCTGGTCAACCACCCCTCCACCTCAACGAATCTGCCCGGCGTCTTCGCCGCCGGCGACCTGGTCGACCACCACTACCGCCAGGCCATCACCGCAGCCGGCACCGGCTGCTCCGCGGCTCTTGACGCCGAGCGTTACCTCGCCGACCTCGACCACGCCGCCTCCACGGCCGGGTCCGCGGAGGACACCGACCGCGAGGTCCACGCGACGCAGACCGTCAAGGACTAGTCCGCGAGTGGGTGGTAGCACAACGCCCGATCCACGACGTTGGTGAGGGGCTGCCCCTCCTCAACGGCCCGGACGTTGTTGGCGAAGAGAGCCACCAGGTCGTGGGTGTAGTTGTCGGAGGCCCACGACACGTGCGGGGTGATGACCACCCCAGGGGTCGTCCACAGCGGATCGTCGGCGGGCAGCGGCTCCTGGGCGACCGTGTCGAGGGCGGCCCCCGCGAGGTGTCCGCTCTGAAGATGCTCGATCAGGGCGGCCTCTTCGATGAGGTCACCGCGCGCGACGTTGACGACGTGGCCACCCGGTCGCAGCGCGCCTAAAGCTGCGGAGTCGAGGAGCTGGGCCGTTTCGGTCACGGCCGGCAGTGCGACCACCACGTCGTCGGCTTCGTTGAGCACCGCGTGCAGGTCGCTCAGCGCGAACACCTCGTCGAAACCGGTGATGGGGCGAGCCCGTCGGGTGACCCCCACGA
>RCMY010004509.1_pt1 | contig 12051 bp, 11 predicted proteins | sample 2041341 | NCBI WGS metagenome assembly RCMY01 (sample SAMN09708234, study PRJNA481090) | Marine sediment metagenome, whole genome shotgun sequencing project.
GGTCACATTTCCGTACACAGGGAATCGGGGTTTGCCAAACGGCACGTCGGCCACGGCCGACGCGAGTTCCTTGGCGGCCGGCTCCATAAACGGGGTGTGGAATGCGCCAGCAACCTTCAACTTGACCGCCCGCCGAACCTCCAGTTCGCGCGCGTTTTCAACGACCCAGTCAATATCGTCGTCGCCACCGGCGACCACCACCTGACCGGGAGCATTGAGATTGGCTACCCAAAGCCGACCACCGGCAGCTCGTCTTTGTGCGGCAATCGACTCAGCGGTTTCGGGATCGGCACCGAGAAGCGCCGCCATCGACGACGGTTCACGGTCGGCAGCGGCCGCCATCGCCTGGCCACGCTTGGCAACCAACTTGAGTGCATCCTCAAAACTCAAGACTCCCGCCGCTGCGAGCGCGGTGTATTCGCCGAGTGAATGCCCTGCGCCAGCTACGGGTTGATATCCACCTACTGCCTCCGAAAAGGCCAGCCATTGCGCATAGGCAAGCGCAAACAGGGCGGGTTGGGCGTGCTCGGTGCGCGTAAGCACATCCTCGGGCCCCTCCAGGCATAGCTCCTTGAGCGACCAACCGAGCACGGCGTCGGCTTGCTCGACAAGCAGATCGGGCGCTGCCTCAAAAAGACCAGCGCCCATTCCGACAAATTGGGCACCTTGGCCCGGAAACAAAACTGCGTAACTCATGGAACCCTTCTTCGACTCGGGTCGACCCGGCCAGGTTACCCAACGATCGGCCGGCGAGTCGGTGAGGTTCGATCTTCACGTTCCAGTTGTTTACAATCCTGCGTTCGCTCACCGAGGTATTCCGAAAGTGTCACCAGTAATCCCCACCCTTGCTACTACTGAGCTCCCAATTCCTGAGCGCTTCGGTCGCTTGTACGACCTTGCCTACAACCTCTGGTGGAGCTGGGACGAAGCTGGTGCCGACCTGTGGCGGGCCGTAGATGTCCAACTGTGGGAACGCTACCGAAACCCGGTCGAAATGCTTGCCGCCGTCGAACGAGCCACGTGGCAACGACTGGCAGAATCCGAAGACTTCGCCGATCAATACGCCAACACCGTCCGCCGTTTCGACAGCTACATGGCCGCCAAGGACACCTGGTATGAGCGCCACCACGGTAAGGGCGACACGTCAGTCGCCTACCTGTGCGCCGAGTTCGGTATCCACTCTTCTCTGCCCATGTACTCGGGCGGTCTCGGCGTCCTTGCCGGGGACCACACCAAGTCGGCCTCCGACCTCGGGGTGCCCTTCATCGGAGTTGGACTCTTATATCGGCGGGGTTACTTCCGCCAGCAGATTGGAGCACTCGGAGGGCAGCAAAACCTCAACCCTCAGCTCGACCTCGCTCGACTGGCCGCCCGTCCGGTGCAAAGCCCCACCGGTGGACATCTGAAGATACCGCTCCAGTTCCCGGGCCGAGTTGTTAAGGCGGCAGTCTGGAGTATTGCTGTAGGACGCGTTTCTTTGTTGATGCTCGACACCGACATCATCGAGAACGACCCTTCGGACCGACCGATCACCTCCATGCTGTATGTACGGGGACGCGAAGCACGTTTCTGCCAGGAATACGTGCTCGGGGTCGGGGCGGTTCGGACCCTGCGGGCCTTGGGGATCGACCCGGCCGTCTGGCATGTCAATGAGGGCCACGCAGCCATGAGCCTTCTCGAACGGATCAGCGGTGAGGTCACCGAAGGGGCCACGATCGAGGAAGCCGAACGGAGCGTCAAGTCCAAAACCTTCTTCACGCTTCACACGCCGGTTCCGGCCGGAAACGAGCGCTTCGATTTTGGTCTGGCCGAAAAGTATCTGGGGTACTGGCCAGCCACCGTCGGGACAAACATCCACCACCTCGCACAGCTGGGTTCATCTCGCCCGGGAGACGAAGGCATGTTCGACCTCGGGGCGCTGGCCATCCGCCTGGCAAGCTCCGTCAACGGTGTATCCCAGCGACACGGAGAGATCGTCAACCGCGACTGGTCTCACCTGCTCGCCGCCCCCGGTATTGGCATCACCAACGGGGTGCACAGTCCTACCTGGATGTCACGCCCGATGAATCGGCTGCTGCGGGATGCTTTGGGCGCAGACTGGTCGGTCGACTTGATCGAAGATGAAGGCGCCACAGATATCATCCGCGACCTGCCCGATCAGGAAGTGTGGGACGCCCACCAGAATCGCAAGAACGTACTCACGACTTTTGCGCAGGGACGGATCAGGAGCCAATTGGCACGCCATGGCGGGTCACCTGATGAACTGAGGTCGGTTGATCGAATGCTCCCCTCCGATCGTTTGACGATCGGTTTCGCCCGCCGTTTTGCGACCTATAAGAGGGCAACACTGCTGTTTCACAACCTCCCGTGGCTGCAGGCGATTCTCACCAACCCGGATCGACCAGTTCAGCTGGTCTTCGCCGGTAAGGCCCACCCGGCCGACCAAGAAGGCCAGGCGCTTATCAGGCACATTCATGAGCTGGCCCAGTCGCCCGAACTCAAAGGCCACGTGTACCTCCTCGAGGACTATGACATCCGAATGGCCAGGTTCCTCGTGCAAGGCGTCGATGTGTGGTTGAACAACCCGCGCCCACCCGAGGAGGCGTCTGGGACATCCGGGATGAAGGCCGCCATGAACGGGGTACTCAACCTCTCGGTACTCGACGGGTGGTGGATCGAAGGGTTCAACGGCAAGAACGGCTGGGCGTTCGGACATGAGTCTGATATCGGGGACCACGATCGCCAGGATGCCGAGGACGCGGTATCGCTCTATCAGCTTCTCCAGGACCAGATCGTTCCGCTGTTCTACGATCGCGACGACAGCGGTATCCCACTGGGATGGCTGCAGTTGATGAAAGAAGCGATGGCTTCTACGGGTGGCGCGTTCTCATCGAATCGGATGGTGGCCGACTACGTCTCAAAGGCCTACGTTCCGCTGGGACTCTGAGGCCATCAGCTCGCGAATCGACCGCACTGCCTGGCCGATTCGGTGTTCGTTTTCGACAAGTGCGAATCGCACGTAGCCCTCGCCGTGGCTCCCGAACCCGACTCCAGGAGAAACGGCTACGTTGGCATGCTCAAGCAGGTGAATGGCGAAATCGAGTGACCCCATGTGGGCATAGCCAGGCGGAATAGGTGCCCACACAAACATGGTGCCACGGGGCTTTTCGATCACCCATCCGGCCCGATTCAGACCGTCGATGAGGATGTTGAGTCGCTTCTCGTAGATAGCGTTTACCGCCACGACATGGTCATCTCCTTCGTTGAGGGCGATGATCGAAGCAATCTGGATCGGCTGGAAGGTGCCGTAGTCAAGGTATGACTTGAGCTTGGCGAGAGCAGCGACCATCTCACGGTTGCCGAGGACAAAACCGACGCGCCATCCCGCCATCGAATGACTCTTGGTCAGCGTGTACAGCTCGACACCAACGTCTATGGCTCCTGGCACCTGGAGTAGCGATGGAGGTTGATATCCGTCGAACGCAATATCGGCATATGCGAAATCGTGGACCAGGAAGACGTCCTGTTCTTTGGCGAAGGCCACGAGACGCTCAAAGAAGTCAAGGTCGACACACACAGTTGTCGGGTTATGCGGGAACGACGTGATGATCACCCGGGGACGCGGCCAACTGTCCATGAATGCAGCGGTCAGGGCGTCGAAGTACTCGTCGCCTGCCGATACCGGAACTCGCCGAATTTCGGCCCCGGCCAGCAGTGGCGCATACATGTGAATGGGATAGGACGGTTCGGGTACGAGGGCAACGTCACCCTTCTGAACCAGAGTCCACATGAGGTGCGACAGGCCTTCCTTCGCCCCGATCGTGTTGATTACCTCAGTTTCGGGGTCAAGAGTCACTCCGAAACGTCGCTGGTAACGATCTGCGGCGGCCCTACGGAGATTCGGTATGCCCCGCGATTGGGAGTATCGGTGGTTTTTGCCGAGTTGGGCAGCCTCGCACAACTTGTCGACAACCGCGTCCTGGGTGGGGATGTCAGGATTCCCAAACCCAAGATCAATGACGTCGCGTCCGGCGCGTCTCGCTTCTGCCTTCAGTTGGTTTATCTGCGCAAAAACGTACGGCGGTAGGTTTCCTATACGACGAAATTCCACAGACTCGACTTCCCCTCGTGATTACGTCTGCTTTTGACGAACGTTAGCTCGCGAAGCGGTCGAGGATCTTGCGGACGCGCGACGGCATCAGGTTGGTGCCGAGACCCACCAGATTCTCGATAAGTGCGAGAACGTCTTGGCTGCCGTCCCAGTGTTCCGTGATCACATCTCGCCCGGCCGTCTTGATGAGGTGGTTGAGCGAATACGCAATCAGCAACAGGTCGTCCGTTTGGCCGATGACCGGGATGTCAGGAATGAGGTCCAGAGGGGTGATGAGATAGGTCAGGGTGCCGAGCATCAGTGCCTTCGACCGCACCGGAACCCGGGGATCGCGCACCAGCCTCACCAATAATTTGGCCAGATTCGGGAGTGCTAGCACACCTTCAAGGAGGATCGGACCGTAGCGGCGCAGCACAGTTCCATCCGGGGCAAGTACGTCATCAGGTCGCAGCGGTTCAGCCATAGAAGGACAGGATACCGCTTAAGGCTCGACAACCAGAGAATGGGCGGCCAGGCCTGCACCGATGGCTCCCCCAGCTGCCCCGAGTTGGCGCCGAACGATCGGCGGGATCGGTCGATGCTCGGCTCCTTCGAACCGATTCTGAAACGCCTGTCGGGCCGGGTCCAACAACAGGTCGCCTGCGTCGGCAACCGCTCCGCCAATCACGATTACTTGGGGGTCGAGAATGACCGCCAACGTCGCCAGTCCTCGCCCAAGGCCGTCGCCGACGGCTTGGTAGGCGTCGAGCGCCGCCCGATCATTGTTCAGGGCGGGACCGAGCAAATGAACTCCGGTTGCAGGCTCACCGCCAGCCGCTTCGGCCACGGCCCCATCAGGAGCCCCTTCAACAATTGCGCGAGCCAACACGTTGAGCCGTCGACCGGAGACAAGCGTCTCCCAACATCCTCGGTTGCCACACGTGCATGGCTCTCCCCCCGGATCGATAACAATATGGCCGAATTCGCCCGCGAATCCATTCCCGCGATAGATCTTGCCATTGGCGATGATGCCTCCACCGATACCGGTACCCAACGTCAATACGATGGCGTGCGCATACCCTGCTGCGGCGCCAAGAGCCGATTCGGCTACTGCCCAGAAATTGGCGTCATTGTCGACAACAACCGGGAGGCCGAAGCGGGCTTCTGCAACTGCGCGAAACGCGATGTCGACACCGTCAATATTCGGACCCCACGCCAGACGACCCTGATCATCGATCAGGCCAGCAACTCCCAGCCCAATACCAGCCACGTCTGGCGTCATTAGTGAATCGATGAGGGCGAATGGTTCGCCAAGCATGGCGTCGTGGCTAGCCGGGCGGGGGCGGACCAACTCACTCGTGATGGTCCCGTCTGGTGCCACACGGCCGCCAACCATCTTGGTGCCGCCCAGATCAACCCCGATGGTGACCTTTGCGTTCAATCGGGTGCCTTCTCGGAAGAAAACCTAACTTTCAGCTCGACGCCAGAAAGCTTGGCCCCACTCACGACACGGCGCCGAAGCGAGTCCGGCAGGATAAACGATCGGCGGTACGGTCCTACGGTCACGATCAGCTCATCACCGTGGCGAAGAACATCGAGCTCTCCCTCGTCGGCGTAACCGACTGTGAGCGTCATCACCACGTCGGCCCCCTCCTCTGACACGACAAACGGTGGGCGTGAGTCAAAGCTCGCCACTGGATCAAGGTCGCCGAATAGTTCCGCTCCGAGGACCCGAAGCTTGTCAATCCCGACCATCTCTTCACCGAACAGTCTCAAGCGTAAGCGTTGCGTGTCGGGAAAGGACTCGTCGATCGTATCGAGATGGCGGGCCTGAACCTTGAGCCACTCTTTGAAGTACGGATCATCGATCGTTACTGGCAAAACCCGATTCACAATCACCGCATCGACCGCGTACCCAAACAGGCTGAGATAGCTGTACGTCCGCCGGGCTTCGTTCACAACCATTTTCTCAGGATTAATGACGAGGCGAGCAGTCGTTACTGAACTGTCGCCCAACAGTGCTCGCACCGCCTCGATGTTGGCGAAGATGCTGTCGGCCGCTTCGAATACCGCTTCCGATGGCATGGGCAGCTTCGTTACACGCTCGAGTACGGGACGCGCTGCTCGCATCAATTTGCGTTCCGTGGGCATTACCCGCTCGAAGTACCAGGAGAGGACCTCGGGCAGACTAAGAAGCCGTAGCGTCTCGGCCGTCGGAGCACAGTCGACGACGATGACGTCATACAGACCGGACCGCACGTGGTCATTGACCTCGAGCAGAGAAAATAGTTCGTCCATACCAGGGAACACCAGGAATTCTTCAGCCTCGATCCCGGTAACCCCACCCCAGTTGAACACCGCTTTCAGCTGATCATTGATCTGGCCCCAGTGTTTGGTGAGCTGGCGCTGCCCATCGATCTGCTGACCTGCCAAATTCGCGACGATGTCGCCTGGTGTGTCTCCGAGGGCAATATCGAACGCATCCGCCAAACTGTGAGCCGGGTCGGTCGAAGTCACCAGCGTGCGATATCCGGCATCGGCCGCCGCCAAAGCGGTTGCAGCTGACACCGTGGTCTTACCAACTCCACCTTTGCCCGTAACGAGCAGGACTCTCATTCGCTGGCCAGGGACTCGGCGCGGCGTTTGAGCCCCCGCAAGGCTGTCGAGACCAGGGTCTTTTCGGCTTGTTTCCTCAAGAATCCTGGGATAACCAAGGTTGTTTCGACCTGGAGCGCGTAGACGACGGAGGTGCCACCATCGTCGGTCTCGGTGAACTCGTACGATCCTTTCATGGCCTCAATATCAGGCCCTGGTATGGCCGTCCACGACATCAAGTTCGGCACGTCGTGCTCGTAGACGAGCTCGTAGCTGATTTCCTTCAGCATGGCGTCCACACGAAAGGAAGCCCGATTGGGCAGGCCGTCGTCGTCGGTTTCGAGCACGTCGACCGCCTTGACGCTCTGCGCCCAGTCCGGATAGAGAGACAAATCTGCGGCCACGTCGTACACCAGCTCGATTGGGGCGCTGATGTCGATGTTCTGGACAGTCCCTTCGGACATATAACTACCTTTGACTTGCGTCCGCACAGGCTAGCGGAGGACCGACCTATCGGGATCGGCCAGTGCTAGCCGTCAGCCGCGATCCGGGAGTTCAAAAGGGCGTCCGGTGGCCCGAAAGTAGCCGACGTTCTGGCAGAAAGTCTTTCCAATTCTCCAGCGCGAGGCTTGCGGTTGGTGCACGTCACCGAACAAGTGATAGTCAGGTTGATACTGCTCGACATAGGCAAGCAATGCCCGACTCGCTCGTTCACGCCGACCCGTGACAACGTCGGTACGCACCGGGTCTATGGCGGGGGGGATGTGAGAACAAAGGATGTCTACCGGTCCGAACCCGGCCAGAATTGCTTCAACGTCACCCTCGGACACCGAAATGGAGCCAGTGAGCGGGGCCGCCTGAGCTCCGCCTACAAACCCGATTCGATAGCCAGCCAGTTCAACGACGTCACCATGGACGAAGGCCATGCCTTCCGGGAGCGCTTCCGTCAGCAACTGCGGCACGTCGACGTTTCCAAAGGTGGCGAATCCAGACGCACCGACCAGCGCCAGGCGCATGGCGTCGTACTGCGCCTCGGCGGCTTTCGTGAAGGCAGCTCGCACGTCACCATCAAAATCATTGGATGCTTCTCCCCACAGTTCCCGCCATCCTGCGAAGTCCTGCTTGGCCCGGTAGGCGGCTACGCGTATGGCGAATTCAAGACCGAGAACATCCGCCACCATGCCTTCGCCGGTCCGATAGTCGACATAATTAAGAAAATCGCCGAGGATTAGCAGAGGCTGTTGCCTGGCGACCACCCGCCGAACCGCTTCGTTGTTTCCATGCAGATCACTGATAACGAGCACTAGAGCCGCGGGGCGGGTAGGTCGTTGGCGTTGCCGTCTCCCTCAACCGGGTCTTCGTCCACCCAGTGCGCATACCACGCCGCCCCGGCCGCTCCGGCCAGGGCTCCGACGATCGGCGTGGCCCCAGGCCAACCGGCGTATGAACTCGAGAGGCCCGCCATCCCAAATCCAACCAGTGCCGCAATCGCCAGTTTCAGCTGAGGAACCCGGCGCTCTGGATCAAATCGCACCAGGACGTCGGCCTGGCCCAATCCCCGCAGAAGAATCCAACCGACCAACGAGGTGAGCCCAATCGCAAACGCAATCCAGTAGGCCGTAATCACGCCGAACCACCGAGCTGGCTGATCACTTGAATGATGATCACGAGAACCAGGCCACCCGCGAGAAAGGTGATTCGCCTGCCATAGAGCAGCGGGCGATTGCCGTTCGCAAGCGCCAGGGCGTCAACGACCGAGACCGCCCATATTCCCAGATGGGCAACCCCAAAAAAGGTCGCCGCAGCGACCTGAGAGGCACTGGCCAGAGACGCGGAAGCAATCCCTGAGAAAAGAACGAGGGCTGCGATCGTCAGCCCGAGCAAACCGTTGCCGGCCTTGACGTGTCCCATGCCGGGCAGGAAGATGGCCCACCAGAGCACCTTTCGGGTATCGACGTCAGGTCGATCTGTCTTTTCTGCGCCGAACGTTTCATAGATCGAAGCTCCGCAAACGGTACAGTCGTTGGCGTCAAGCGGGTTGGGACTGTCACAAGACTTGCAGGTCCATCCGGCGCCGGTCGGGTCGGGCATCTGACGGGTGGCGACCGCTCCCCCGAGAGAGTCAGTCGTTTCCACGTCGGCGGATGTGCCGGCGTCAACGATCGGAATCGGATCCGGGGACGAGGCCGGGGCGGATTGAGCGAATGGCGAGTAGCACTGGTTGCACCAGACGGCGCTGTCAGCGTTCGTCGCTCCACACGTTGGACATTTAAGACTCATTTCTGACGTCAGGGTACCCCACCTAAACCCTATTCCGGCGCCATTACTCGTCGGTAACGCAACCCTCGGAGGCAGACTTCACGGTGCGAATGTACCTGGCGAGCGTTCCGCGCTCTGCTTTCAGGGCCGGCGGCGACCACGCCTGACGGCGGGCCTCAAGCACGTCAGCGGGCACGAGAAGATCGATGGACTTCGCCACGACGTCGATGACAATACGATCGCCCGCCTCAACTAGGGCGATCGGGCCGCCGACCTGGGCTTCGGGAGTGATGTGGCCGATAATGAATCCGTGCGAACCGCCAGAGAACCTACCGTCGGTCAGCAGTGCGACGGAGTCTCCCAGTCCGGCACCCATCAGTGTGGACGTCGGCATGAGCATTTCCGGCATTCCTGGGCCACCTTTGGGTCCCTCGAAGCGAATGATGATCACATCCCCTGGAGCGATCTCTGAGCGCTCGAGCGCAGCCAACATGTCCTCTTCAGAATCATATGGTTTGGCCGGACCATCAAAAAAGAATCCCTCTTTTCCGGTGATTTTTGCTACCGAACCTTCGGGCGCCAGGCTACCGGTCAGCATCTGCAGGTGACCGGTTTCTTTGATGGGAGCGTTCCAAGGATGCATGACCGTTTGCCCCTCACTCAGACCAGGCAGATTGGCGATGTTTTCGCCGATCGTATTCCCGGTTACGGTCATGCAATGATCGTTGAGGACGCCCTGATCGGCCAGCATCTTGAGCACGGCCGGAGTACCCCCGACCGCATGGAGATCCTCCATGACATAGCGACCTGACGGTTTCATATCGGCAAGCAACGGGGTCCGATCGCTGACTGCCTGGAAGTCATCGAGCGTCAGTGTGATACCAACCGACCGACCCATTGCAATCAGATGCAGGACTGCGTTGGTTGACCCGCCGAGGACCATGATCGTGAGCATGGCGTTTTCGAAGGCATCGCGAGTCATGATGTCGGCCGGCTTCAAGTCGATCTCGAGCAGGTTTCTGATCGCCGCTCCCGCCGCGAAGCATTCCTCCAGCTTGTCGGGATCGGTGGCTGGCAGCGACGCCGAATACGGCAAACTCATGCCAAGGGCTTCGATGGCAGCGGCCATCGTGTTGGCGGTGTACATGCCCCCACAAGCACCTGCACCGGGGCAGGCAAGGCGAACGATGTCGAGCCGAGCCTCTTCGTCGATCCGTTCAGCGAGCAGTTCGCCATACGACTGAAACGCCGAAATCACGTCGAGTGGCTCTCCGTCGGTCCCGACCCCGGCCCGAATCGTGCCGCCATAGACCATGATCGATGGCCGGTTGAGCCGGCCCATCGCCATGATCGTTCCGGGCATGTTCTTGTCGCAGCCGGGCAAGGCAACCAGCCCGTCGTACCACTGGGCACCCATCACCGTCTCAATCGAGTCAGCGATGAGGTCGCGAGACTGGAGCGAGTACGACATCCCGTCGGTGCCCATCGAGATACCATCAGACACCCCAATGGTGTTAAAACGCATCCCGACCAGGTCGGCAGCGACGACGCCTTCCTTGACCTTGGCGGCCAGGTCGTTGAGGTGCATGTTGCACGAATTGCCTTCGTACCACATCGATGCAATCCCAACCTGGGCTTTGTCCATGTCCGGGCGGGTAAGTCCGGTGGCATACAACATCGCCTGGGAGGCGCCTTGGGCAGGGACTTGGGTGATTCGGCGGGAATATCGGTTCAGTTCGGCCATGTCGGGCAGATTACCTTGCGCCACCCGATCGCGACCAACCAATCCGTCCAACCAACCATGGCCCAGCCATCAGATCGTCGCCCCCAACTCGAGTATTAGTCGCCACGGCTCGGACACAACCTGGACGGCGAAAGCCGTCGCCGGAAGTCGTTCGCACTCGGCTTAGCCAGACTCGCGCAGGGCTTGGTCTAGTTCCTGCTTGACGTCGTACACCGTCTCGGTTTGGCGAGCCAGGTGGAGCGCAGCCACCGCATCCGCCCCGCCAAGCTCCCCCATGGCCCAGGCAGCGTGCTGGCGGACAATGGAGGACGCATGGGCAACATACGGAGCTACCAGTTCGACCAGCCCAGTATCGGCACTGTTGCCTGCCACGATCAGGGCGTTGCGGCGAATGTACTTTGGGTCACGCTTGGGGATGTACCACCGGTCGAAGCGATCGAGCAGTTCGTCGTCAGAGGCGGTCAGCAGCCAGCGGATGTCGACATTCCCGCGCGGTTCCTCGGCGGTGCTGAGCAAGCGGGTTCCCGGCGGGCAAGCATCCAAGCAGTCATCACATCCATACAGACGGTCGGCCATCGCAGACCGGTATTCGACGGGGATCACACCGGGCGCCTGCGCCCAAGCCGCCAAACACCGGCGGGCATCGAGCACGCCGGGTGCAACCAGGGCCCCGGTTGGACAGGCGGGAATGCAGGCGTCGCAGGTACCGCAGTCGCGCTTCATCGGCTCGGTTATCTCAAGCGGAGCGTCGGTGACTACCGTCCCGATCAGGACCCACGGACCCACCCCAGGGGCGAGAACCATTGTGTTTTTGCCCCACCAGCCCACCCCGGCACGGACTGCCGCTGCACGGTCAACCAGTCGATTGTCGTCGGCGATGACTTCGGCCTGCCAGCCGCCGTCGCGCAGCGCCTCTGCGATGAGTTCCAGGGCATCGATGAGTGGCCTATATGCATCGTCGACAGCGAACCGGGCCACGACTGCGGAAGATGAAGTGTGCTCCGGGGTGCCTGCCAACGGAAGATACGACCTGGTGCCGACCACCAACCGCTCCGCCCACGGGTACGTCTGACGAATGTCGGTCGAGATGTCTGGGTCCGAGTAAGTGAAGCCAAGTTTGCCGTTGATCCGGCTCGCCTTGCGTTCCTTGAGCGTCACCCGGACCTTCTCAAACGGATCGGCCGAACATACACCGATACCGTTTAGGCCAGCACCCTGGGTCAAGCGTTCGAGTTCGGCTACATCCACCCAACCAGTTTGGCACGAAGCACTCGCTGCAGTACCCCAAGACCATGGGCAAGGCGTCTAGTCAGATGCGAAACGTCCTTCAGCGAACAGTCGCTCAGGAAAGCGGCGCTCATAA
>RCMY010004510.1_pt1 | contig 12050 bp, 11 predicted proteins | sample 2041341 | NCBI WGS metagenome assembly RCMY01 (sample SAMN09708234, study PRJNA481090) | Marine sediment metagenome, whole genome shotgun sequencing project.
GCTCGATTGTGCAGGCTGGCGCCAGGAGTGACAAGCTCTGGAATTCGAGTGACTTCGCGAGGGGCACGAATTCGCAGTGAAAGATCGCTCCGGCACTGTGTCCGACCGCATGAAATTCGATAGGTCCCTTGGTTCCCCATTCCGAATCGTCAGCGTTACGAAGTTCCCCCTGCAATTCCACAAGTTGCTCTGACAGTAGTCGAGCGCCGGCCAGCTTGTGATCTCCCGAAGCCCGTTCCGCAGAGACTTTCATAGTGGACCATAAGTCCTGCCCAATAGCATGAATGAATTCTTCGACCAGCGCATCACGTGCCGTGGAGACAGCGTCTTTCAGGTCGTCGGCGAACCCCCGTTGCAGTCCTCCCAGACGCTCTTCCAGTAGCTGCAAAGCGGTTTCGACAGGTCCTGTTTCCCAGACGAAATAGATCGGGTAGACGTTCTGCTTCAGCCACCAGCGATGCCAGTCATAGGCATAGGCCAGGCCGTCATTTTCGCTGTTCAGGCCGCCGTGTGCATGGATCATCACACGTGGTACAGCGTTGTCAAACAGGCGTTGCGCACACCACTGCCTCAGGTCCTGTTTAACAAGCGTCCGAACATCATTCATGCTCGAAGTAAAATCACCGGTGTTGGACAACAGTCCTTGGTTCAGGTTGACCACGTGTGGTCTGATCTGCCGGATCATCTCTGGAGTCAGCGTGTTTCTGCTTCCGTTGGTAGCTCCGCGTGACTGACTGTTCGACGTATGACGGCCGCTCAGTAACGTGATCGCCGCAGAGTTCATGTCGCTGTCCTGCGGCTCGCCCAACAATTCACTATCTGCATAACCAATACCTCGCTCGCCGTTGTGAGTCCACAGCAGGGTAGGGAGAATTTTTGCACAACGCATTATATCTGCCGTGCTATCGGTTACTTGGCCATTGCGGATTCGTTCAGCATCGCCCGAGTTTGCCTTTGTGGAAAGCAGTTCCAGCCACTTGTCCTTCTCCAGGCAGTTTCCCGGACACCTTGAGGTATCTGTCAACTCGCTGTGGAAGGCCAGTGATCCTGGCACCAGCCCGAACGCGGTCTGAATGGCGTTTGTCACGGTAATGGCTGCATTCTGCTGCGCCGAAGTGATGACTTCGGCGCGATCATTGAAATCCCCGATCAGCGAAAGCATCAGGGGGCCGCTGTCCATGGAGCCATTGTGTCCCCGCGCACTGACCGGTGGCTTGTCCCATGCACGGTTGAGCCAGATCTGCCCGTCGGGATCCACGGTGACATGCTGCGCGATGTCACTCCATCCGTAGACACTGGTATGGAAATGCCACAGTCTGCGACACGCTTCTCGCCCCGCCGCTCGTCCGCTGGAAAGACTGATGGCAAGTTCTCGAAATAGAGCGATGTTTGGCATGCATGTTTGGTGCAGGTGGACACCAGAGAGTCTTCGATGCCCTTGTGCTGCAAACATTTCAGCCAGGATGGTGAATGTATCCGCATCGACGGCTTCGTACGTGGGCTGCTGCATTTATATCTCCCAAATGCGGTAACCCTATACCGCATGTCGGACCCCACACGCAGCGATGCGCGAAAATCCGTTACCTTAATCAATCTGCTGTGTGGATGAGACTACGCAGTATTTGCTTTTACAGTCAACAGAATATTGGCTGCCTGGTTGCTGCAGTGGTAGTTAATGGATGTGATAGTGCTTGCTGAGACGCAAAATAACTGGAAATACCCTTATTGCACAGTGAGTTAATAACACGCCGGTTGCTTGACTCGACTTTCAGGTAAGTGAACTAGCGTTCATGGATGATTTCATTCCAATCAGATATTTTACTTGCCACGACGGTGACTATCTAATCAACTGCATCCAAAAATGCATGCTCCCGTCGTTGTCAGAAAAACACAGACCTCATCTGGCTAACTGGCCTTATCGGGGTCTGAACTGTATTGATTACATGAACGGCAGGAAGCCGCGAGATCAGTACAGTTGCCTGACCCACGAGATCGTCGGACTCTGCGGCCCCGACCATGAAATCAGCAACGTCGGCACGACGGATGATACCGTTGCGCCAAGGCTCCGGATCAGTGAGCACGCAGTACTCGCCGGTCCTCGAACCGTTTCGAAGCACACCCGGGCGCGCGATCGTCCAATCGAGACCGGACGCCTTGATCATCTGTTCGAGTGACCCCATTTGAACTCATTGCGTTCAAAATTACTTTAGTACTCTCGGAGAAAAGCGTGATCGGACCAGTGATGAGCTTCAGATCGAAGGAAGTGCAGGGGAAAACGCACCTCAACGCTGACAATAGGGATGACGCTGGAAGTACCTGTCGGAGCGATCGGAAACCTATCATAAATCGATCCAGCGGAGACAGTTTGGGTGCGCGTCGTCGCGTACGCTTGGCGATCAGAAGCTGCTGTTTCGCGAGCAGACTAAACGCAACAACACGCTGGATGCCACCTGGCCCAAGCAGTTTGGCAATCGTAGCCAACCAATGTTTCAGGAGTACCGGTAGCTCCTAAATAGCATCGTAAGCTACGAAGTCTGCCAGTCAAGAGAAGATTCGTTGAATTGCGGATTCGAGGCGATAATTATCAAATTGCCTAGTACAAGTTAACTTGGCATTACCCACCATGGCTATGCCGTATCTTCAAATTCCGTCACTGTAATCAGCGCTCCTTGCGACGTGATGTTACCCGGTGTCAGGTCCTGCGCTGTTATTTGCGACAGCTGGCTGGCCTCGCCTGGATCAAGGCCCAAGTCAAAACTGTCCACCAGCGTCTGCGCGTCCTGCACGAACATCCCTGTCAGATCGGGCACCACCCGCGCGGCCTCTGCGGCGCTTGAGGGCGGGACTGCCACGATTTTAAACTTTACCGTTGCGCTGATCTGGGATGAGAAGTTATAGCTGTTTTGATATTTCCCATCCACAGGCGCCGCATAGATATTGACCGTTTTTGACAGGTTACGCCTTGAAAAAATGGCCGCATTGGACACAACGCCCGCGGCGTCAGCGATCTGCGGTTTTGCGGGGCTCGGGCGCACGGCCTCGCGTCCAGTTATGGTTAACGACAGCTTCAATTCGCCCTCGGTCTCGGGGATAGTATAGAAGGTGGGTCGATATCCAGTGTCACGCAGCACCTTCTGTACGTCGTCCGTTTGATCATACAAGTCAAACGTTTGCTGCAAGGATCCAGCGTCGAGTGCTGCTTGTGCTTCGGCGACGCCGCGTCCGACAGAGGCGATTAGATCACCCAATGGGGCTGAGCCTATATCGCGAGAAAGTTTACGGAAATCACTCATGGTGTCAGCCCTCCTCGGCTGGGCCAGTGGCAACTGTCAGGCGGATCAGTGCGTCGTCAGGCAAGGCTTTTCCGTTGCCGGGGGTTTGGGCGATGATACCGCCCGCGGGTTTCCCTACGGCTTCGATCAGCTGGATTTGATTGCCGAGCGGGCGCAGAATACGCCGCGCCGATGCGGGGGTCAGGCCCACCACATCCGGCATTTGCTGGCTGCTTACGGTTCGGACCGCTGTAGGTTTCAGGCTGAATGAAATCTCGGACGCGGCATTGGCATTGGTGCGCGATAGTTCGGCGGCATCCAAGGGTTTGAAACGTTGTCCGCCATCCGCAAGGTAGCCCTTTAGCGTCACTTTCGCATCGGCCACGGCGAACCCTGAAGTGCCATCTGTCATTTTACTGGCCTCCCCAAGTGATTTGGCTACGCTTCCGGCAAGGTCCGTAATGAGGGGCGATGCGATGTCTGAGGTGCGAATCAGATCAAGGTCATTTTTCAGCACATCACGTTCTGTCAAAACGGCGACATGATCGGCTTCTTTTAATACTTTTTCAGCGAACGCTCGATCAAGTTCGACTTGCTTGCCCACAAGGTCGGTCTTGAGGCGTGCGATTTCTTGTGAGGCCACAGCCGATACTGCGTTGTCGCGTGCATTCAATTCGCCGCGCAATTCGGTGATGGTTTTGTCTTTGTCGATTAATCGCTGTTCGCAGTCACGTTGGGATTGTTCAAACCGTGCATTTGCGCCAGCAACTTTGGCCTCAAGCGCACTGTTTTTCCGACTCAAAACGATGACCCGTTCTTTGAGGTCTTGAAAATCGGTGCCATCGCCGCTGCTAATGGATTGACCGATCTTGCCAAAATCAATCTGCAACACGCTGTTGCGTTGCAGGCTCACCGAATACGAGGTCGAAAGCGGTGTGTCGTCCGCTTCGGCGCGCAGCCGAAATTGGGGCGCTATCTTCAGTTCTTCGAACCCGCGCACCTGTTCACCACCTTCCAGACTACCGCCAAGATTGCTTCCGACTTTTGAAAGCACTTGCCACCCGTCTTCAATAAAGTTCACCTCCAGCAAGAGGTCGCTGCGGTTGGCGATGGGCGTGCCGCGCGCGTCTCGAAGGGATCCGATGACGGTCACTGCTTTGAACATGGCTTAACTCTCCCGCTCGATTGTTACGCGGGTTTCGGTCCCTGCTGCGCGCAACAGCACCACGGCCTTCTGCCCAGTCGCCAATTGACTGCGCTTGATTTTGGCGGACGCTGACCCCGTGTCATCGGTTGCTACCTGTTGCGCATCAAACAATCCGCGCCGTTTGGCGGGTGTCAGTGTGGTGTTGTGCAACGCGAGGCTGGAGTCAGGGTCAAATTCCAGTTCCACCAGTGTATTTGGCAGCAATTCCCCTACGGTGTTCAGCAATTGAACATCCAACGTCGTCTTGGTTTGCGTTACCACAATCCGTGTTTCGGGCAGACCCCCATGAGGCGGCACGGCAACGATACGCCCGCTGATAGACGAACTGACAGTGCTATGAGGCGAGGTGACTTTGCCGGTGGGCAGAATCGCAAAGCGAGAAAAGAGGCCTTCGCCCGTGTCTTCGCGGGATGTCTCGATCTCAAAGTTGAAATCCAGATGCGGGATTTGATAACTTGGCAAAGATCGCCCGAACGCGTCAGTGGGCGGTACTTCTGACAGTTCCTCCTGTGCATCGGTCAGCGCCTTGGCCAGTCCGGTCAGAAGCGATGCGATGGCTTGGGCATTGGTTGTTGCGGCGTCAGTCATATTTGCCTCTTTTGCGGGAGCGTCGATCTTCGCGCTGTTGGTCTTCGCTGACGTTTTTCTTTGCGGATTTGCGGCGGGCGGTTTGGCGTGCCTCACGGCGTTCTTCGTCGCGGCGCGCCTTCATACGTTTTCCTGCCGTTTGGCGCAGTTGGTCCAGATCGCCAGAGCCGCCGGTGAGAATATCAAGTCGCTTTGCAGGACCCGTGAATCGGTCTTTGATCTCGCGCAGCATGGGTTCTTTAGGGACCGGAATTTTTGCCGCGAAGTCGCGCAATGCGGGGTCATTGCGCAAGTGGCGTTCGCGCAAACCAATGGACCTATTCTTAAGCGGGGCAGGGTCCAACAGGCGCATGGGCGGCGGCATGGAGTCTGCGAGTCGATCAATGCGATCGCCCAATGCGGTTGGGGTATTCTCTTCAAATCGGCCCAGTCGTTCGCTCAGCCCTGGTGGGATGGCATCCCCAAACCGGCCGGCACGTTCCTGCAAGGCCCGTTGTCCTGTGCGTTCAGCCAGTTCTGGTTCGTTTGCTGAGGCGCCTGTCAATGAACGAAGCTGTCGGCCAATATCGGGTTGTGCGCGAGCGGCGGAAGGCTGGCTGGGCTGATCATCTCGGCGGCGCGCCCATGCATCATCTCCGGCGCGGCGCTGCGCCAAAGGCGTGATAGGGTAACGACTTTCTGCACCCGCCAAAGACCCACCCGTGAGCGCGGACATGCGTGCTTCAAGAGCCTGCCGTTCGGTCAACAAGGATTGCACCTCGTCGAGCAGCGGCGGTGGGGTCGGGGGGATCGAAGCCGGGGCAGCCGCCCCAATATTGCGAAGCGAATTTCGGGGCATCAGGGTGTTTCAGGTGGGGTCGATAGCGCGCGCAACCGTTCTTCAAGGATCGCCGGGGCCGGGACAGTGACAAGTTTGGTGCGCAGGATCGATGAGCCTTCGGCGCTGTATTGGTACTTGCTGGAATAGCTCGCGGATACGGTCGATACGTTCATTTTGGCTGAAGCAGAAAAGAACCCGACCTTGCCTGACACGGATGCCGCGACCTTCGTGGAGGATTGCTTAGCCGTGGATTCCTGGCTCATTGAAATCGAGATTTTCACCTCGATCAGCGTGTCTACGAATTGATAGAATGTCGGAATAAAGCCGAGTTCGATCAACGAATAGCTGTCCGCGTCCTTGTCCGGCCCGATTTGCACGAGGTTTGTGCGGTCGCCCGATACAAGCGCGCCGACGTCTTCTTCTTTTTCGGGCGCAAAGCCGGACATCAGCCGCGCTATTTTCATCGACACGATGTCCAGTTCGTATTGCGCTTCCGCGATTGCGAGACCCATTGACCGGATCATTGCCGGAAAGGGTACGTTCAAAAGGTCTTGTCCGATTGCCATGGATCAGGCCCTCCGGGCTATGGTGTTACAGGGGCCGGGTCTACAGGCAGGATTGCTTCTAGACGGCGGCGGCGGGCCTCTTCTTCGATTTCCATGAAACCGCGAATGCGTTCTTCGAGGATCGCGGGCATGGGCACTGGAACCAGTTTGGTGCGCAACAGGCTCGCACCCTCGGCTGTGTAGGAATATTTACTGGAATAGGTCGCATCAACTTGGCTGGTCTGGACTGCAGAAGAGCTGTTGTAGCTATTTGAGCCTCGAGAGCCCCTAAGTAGCCCAAAAATACCGGTGCCGCGTCTGCTTTTTTGCCGATTGAAGCTTTTGTCGCGTGCCGTGGTTTTGGTGGTGCGGGAATATTCTGAACTGCGGGTCATCTTGATCGCTATTTTCACTTCGATGATCGTATCGACAAACTGGTAGAAGGTGGGCGAATAGCCGAGTTCCATCATGGATAGGCGGGTGGGCACGCGGATGATTGTGTCTTGTAGCGTTTGTGACAAGTCCGCCGCTGCGGTTTTGCCCTCCGTTTTGTCGTTGAGCTTGTTAACTTCCGCTAAGTCGTCGGGAGAGCTCAGTTCGCGGATCAGTTCTATCACGACCGCTTTCAGTTTGATGCTGTCCTCATCCAACATGCCGGTCAGACTGTCATCAAAGATGGCATAGGCAAGGGCGGCTTTCACGCTCATGTATTCGTAACCAAAGAAGATGCGACTGTCGTCGAAGGTCTGGTTGCCCTCATCGTCAAACACCGACTGCAACCCGCCCATCATCTCGGCGGTGCGCATACCCGATTGATCCAGTTGGAATTGGCTGTCCGCGATGGCAAACGCCATATCGCGGATCATGTCACCCATGGGGACGTTAAGAAGATCTTGTCCTATGCTCATATCAAAAGTCCTTTCCGCTTAGGTTGGGTCTGGGGTGTTGGCGCGCAACACTTCCATGAACCGTTCGGGTGGTGGCAGTGAAACAAGCTTGGCCGCCACCGAGGACGCTCCTTCTGCCGACACCGAAAATTTACGTTCATAGCTGGCCGACACAGTTGCGGCTGCCATGAAAAATGGGGTTCCGCCCGAGGCTTGGACTTCGACAGAGCCGCCAAAACTGCTGCCTTCGGTCATCGAATAACTGAGCTTGGCCTCGACCGTCGCTTCGGTGAACGTGTAAAACGACGGCACGAAGCCAAGCGACAGTAAGTTGAACGTTTCGCCCCCAATCTCGATTTCGGTTTCGGCCATCGTCTTGGCAAGATTGGCCGAATTGGTATCCAGCGCGAATTGCGCGCTAGCGATCGCAAGACCCAGCTTCTCGATAATATCGGGCAGTGGAGCCTGCGTGAGGGCTTTGGTAGTTTTGGTGACGGTGCTCATTATTCAAGCTCGTTCTGATAGTCTTTGATTTGGGATAGAAATTCTATCGGGGCAGGGACGGACACGAGGCGTGCCGAGATCGTGGAATTGCCTGTCACCGTTGTGTTGAATTGCCGCGAGAACCGCCCATCCACCGTGGCGCCCACTGCGATGGTGCGGTTTGCCTCTTGGTCGCGCTGTTGCACGCGCGATGTGGTGCGAGTGAACTGCGTGGTCAGCGTAAAGCCGGAGCTTTCTGCGATCCGTAAATCCCGCGATGTGGTGGCGAACAGTTGGATGTCGAACGTATCCTCCGCGCGCGCGACACGCACCACGTTACCTACCGTCCAAGCACGGTGGGTGGCGGTTGCATTGATCGTTGTTGTCAGGTTCTGGGCGTGGGCCACCGCCGACCCTGACGCACCGCCACCGGAGACCGGGGCGCCCGAAAACGGGAAATCAGTACCGTCGATCGTTACGCCATTACCGCTTAGGCCTAAAGGCTGGGGATCCCACAAGTCCATATAGGCGTTGTCCGGCCCGCCCGTCCCCATCCCGATGGCGGAAGGAGTAATATCTGCGGCCGCAGCGAATTCTGGTCCTTCGGAGACTGAAAGCCAAAGTCCCGCCTCATTGAGAATGGTCAGCGTGGTTAAACGAAATATCTGGTTTTCCAGCCCGTCGTCGTCACCTTGCCTTTCAGCTTCAGCCTCGCCGCGCGAACTCGGCTGTGCCAGACGGATCTGCGACTCCGTCAATCCTTGCGAGAGCAGATATTCGTATACGACCTTCGCGCGGCGTTCACCCAAGGGAATGTTGCTCGATTGACGACCCTGACGGTCGGTAAAGCCTTCAACCTTGATGATTGCTCCGGTTGCGCGGATCAGACGGGCGTAAAAGGTCAATCTTAGTGCGTCACTCGTACGCAACGTGTCTACGTTCGTGTCAAATTGCGCGGCCCCTATGTCAATTCCGTTCACTCCCGGTCGCGGCGACTGAGCAAACAACTTTGAATATGTAAATCCTGCGTCAGTGAACTCTGCGGCGACATGGGTCGCATAAGCCTCTAGATCGGCTTGCGCGATGGTTTCCACGGTGAGCGATCCATTTACCGCGAAATCCGTCGAGGTATTGGAGCGTATACGGATCAGGGCGCTATCATTGTCAGCGCCCAGAAACGCAACGGAGGGGGAGGAAATGACCACTTTGTCGGTCGCTGGTCCGTTCAATGTCATTTCGGGGCGGGTGTCGGGTGGGGTGGCAATCAGCCGGTTAATTCCGGAATCCCCGGCCGCGAGTTGGTCGCGCAGATCGGCCAGCCGTTCCAGCGGGGTAGTCCCCGTGGGCGTGACCGTCGTGCCGCCTGCCAGTGAAAGAACCGAGTCGCTGTCAGAGCGCATCGTCATCCGCGCTGCGAGGGTTCCACGGCGCGCGCTGCTTTCGGTGGAGGTGTCAGAGGAGCCGTCAGACTCTTCGGAACTGGTCTGATCATTGATTCCCGCGCGCACACCAAAGCCGAATTCGTCGGATTTCCCGACCTCCATGCGAACTTGCATCGAACAGGTAATATCGGCGTGCTGGTAATGGTAGAAAGCTGGCGACAAACCCAGATCCAGGAGGGTGCGTCCGCCAAGATCTTCGCGCGCGGTTGTAAAGGCATCAATCTGGCGGATTGAATTGTCATCCAAGGCAGCCTGCGCCGCCGCGATGCCAAGACCCAGTTCCTTGATGAATTCTGCGACCGAGGAATCAGCAAGGACTTCACCGGGTGTTTTTTCAGTAAGATCAGCCATTTGCGAGCTCCTTATTGAAGTAATCTTCACCTGCTGACGCATCTGTGCGGCGCAAATGGGCCTCGCTGACGGAGGTGACACCGTGCTCACGTTTCAGATCGTCAATCCATTGTGGTGTAAGTGTTAATCGCCGCCGGCGCGCCTCTGCCAAGGCCGTCAGTATCGGGCCACCCAGCGAGTGGGCCTTGGCCAATGCTGCGTCAGCGTCGGTTTCTCGCCCCGCCGAAAACAGCAACAGAACCTGGCGCTGTTGCAGATGCGCGCGCACCAATTGACCAAGTTTGCCAACGTCTGGGGCTTGTTCATCCAGCGCACGTTCCACCAGTTCCAGGGCTTGCGCCTGCGCGCCTGATGCCTCAAGCGCGTCGAGGATGCAATCGGTGTAATGTTGCGCAAAGACGGTTGGGGCCTTGGTCTGTACGGCCATGCGCAAAGCGGCGCGAAACCGTTCAAGGGCCGCCCTATATTGCCGTTTCAGCAGGTATTTTTTGCCCGCCTCAGCGATCTTGAGATGTACAGTCATGGCGCGTCCTCAATGAACAGGAAGTGCGCGCCGTGCTGTTCGAGCTGGCAAGCAAGCCACCGCGCGTCCAAGTCTGGCAAGTTTTGGGCTACGATGGCAGGAAGAATGCTGGGCGCATCTAGCCCTGCGGCCTTCAGCATTTGGGACAATCCTGCTATATCCGGGGCCCTCGTAACTTGGACCGCACATCGGTCGAATCCGGCAGGTTCAGCGATTAGAATGACGCCGTGTTCAGCGGCTGTTGCTACCTTTTGCAAGCCTTCGGGACGGGTCAAGCCTTCTTCCAGCGCAATGGGGATATAGTCGTGGATGTTGTCATCAACACCGTATTGCGCGGCCAGCCAGTCCAGTGCCGAGCGACTAAGGTCGGACACGCTGGCGAGGACCAGGTCGCAGGGGATCAAGTCGCGCGCCACCAGTCTGGCGGTGCCTTTTGGCAGCCTCGCAAACGCGGCGTCGGCGTCGGCTTTACTAAGCCCCAGCTGCACCAACCCTCGCTGTATGCCGCAAAGTGTTGTGATTGAGGCCGTATTCGGCGCGTCCGGTGGAACAAACACATCGAACGGCCCAACGCCTGAGGGGGCCATGCTAAGGCCGACCCCGTCTGGCAGGCGGGCGCGCACAGCGTTTGCGGCGGCGGTGCTGACATCGCCCAAAATCAGTCCGGGCGGGGAGGCAATCATCTGATAGGCCTGTTCGGGCGACACACCAACCATGCGCGCGACTGTTTCAACTGTTGCGGGAATCAGTGCTGCATCCGTAATGTGAACGGCCAGGTCAAAGCGCGCGGTGTCTTGGACGGTCGGCTTATTTATAGACTGAGTTGAAACGTCTAAGCCAAGGTCTTGGCAGCTTTCAACCAAGCATGGCGCAACTGAGGCGAGGACGTCGGGAATCAACACTGCCGGAGCTTGGTAAACCTTCTTGGATAAGACAGAGACGGGGATTTTCATCGCGTTTGCGAGACCAATTATCCCGTGCATATCGACCCGTCCGGGGGAAGTGACGACTAGTTGCAGCGTCTCATGCGATCGCTCAGAATTTACAAATTCGCTTTCGGTGCGCTGCTCTAAGTGAACCCCGGACTTTGACATGAATACTCCAAATATAAAGTAACAAAAATTACAAATGGATCACAAATAAAGTCTTAGAAATTATCTTCATCTTACGCGTAAAAATTGTATCGTGTAAAAATATCCAGATTATTTTCACGCTGCGCTTGCACAATGGGGTATAAAAAGAATGCCGCATCCGAGTTTGGAAACCCCTATGCGAACAGTTAAAATGTCGAACTGATGGGGCGGAGGGTACTGCCAAGTTATCGCGCTTCGAGAGACAATAGGGCTATTGATATTTAACGAATGGCACTGATTTCCGCCGGAAGTCATCAGTTGCGCTGTATGGCTTTATTATAGATTCAGTCTTAGCCATAGCGATATTCAGAACCTGATGACTGAAACGAGGACTTATTCATCAGCCATGAATCATCTCGATTCTGGTGCAACGAAATCGGCTCGAAATACGCCCAGAGTTTGAAGCGAAATCATAACGAGTATGGTGATACCTTCTTCATCAACAAAGTCTTCGTAAAGTTTAACGGTAAGCAACGCTATATTTGGCGGGCGGCTCACAGCCTCTTAGCTGTGCGAAGCTTACATCGATATCCGGCCAAGAGGTCGGGGATTTCTGGAGGAACGTCTATGGCTATCGGATGGATACGCGCCTACGCCGAAGAGCTTGCTCAATTCAGTTATAGCGACGTGGACCATAACGAACGCGCTGCACGAGCGGTTTTCCGGGAATCATTTACCACGATCCTGCGAGATGGGCCTGACGATGCTGCCGCAGAAATCAGAACACTGGCCTGGGGTGCCGTGGTAGAAATGTCCCACGGTATTTCAGGCGATGACTGGACCTTAGTTGAATTGGCGG
>RCMY010004511.1_pt1 | contig 12049 bp, 11 predicted proteins | sample 2041341 | NCBI WGS metagenome assembly RCMY01 (sample SAMN09708234, study PRJNA481090) | Marine sediment metagenome, whole genome shotgun sequencing project.
TGTCGACGGTCTTTGAAACGGTTCGCCGAGGCGGAACCGACGAGTCGATTGCTGCCGGGCGGGGTTTGACCGTGAGATCCGATGGGTAGGCGAAAGGCATGGATCGTCGAGTGTCAGCCTGGTCGTCTGTCGTCCTGGCAACGGTGTGCGCCGTCGTCGGATGGATCGCGATCGGAGCGGTCGAGCTCGGAGCCAACAACTCCCTCGACGAAGTCGACGCAGCCTTGATCTCGGTCGAGACCTCCTTGACCCGTTCGACCGGCGTGGCGCTCGCAACCGCCGATGCTCTCGATGCTGCGGCCTCTTCGGTCGACGACGCATCCGCAGGATCGTCGGCGACCGCAGACGTGGCGAGCGAAGTCGCCGATGTCACGGGGACCCTCCCGCCGGTGCTCGAAGACGTCGCGGGTGGCATCGACCAGGTGAACATCACCGTCGACGAGTTGAACAAACTGCTCGACTCCGTGCCGTTCCTCGTCGGAGGTGACGTCCGGCTGCAGACCTTCGACCCGATCTCCACCGACATCGATCCTTTGCTCGAGGATCTTCGCACCGCCGAGGCGTCCCTCGACCGCTTGGCTCTCAGGGCTCGAGATGTCGAGGGTTCGTCGTCGAACCTTTCAGAGGAATTGCGGAAGGTGTCGAGCGAACTCAGGGCATCGGTCGACGAGATCGAAATCCTTGCCGCCGACGTGGCCGACACCCGCTCGACCATCGATGCGTCGAATGACGCCGCAGTCGACCTCCTGATCGCTCAGTTGGTGATCGTCGGTCTCGCGGCCAGCATCATCATCGGTGCGCTCCCCGACCTCGTGCCACGTTCTGACCCCGCAGAAGGAGCCGACCGGGTGGGAACGTCCGATGGCTTCGACCGTCCGGACAACTCGTGAGCGACACCATCGAACCGCGTGCGACCGAACAACGTGCGGCATGGGATGTGCCGCGATGGCTCGAACAGTCATCGGCATGGATCTGGCGCCTGGCGCTGGTGGGCCTTGCGGTCTGGGGCCTGCTCCGTGTCTTCGGGCTGCTCCGGCTCGTCACGGTTCCCGTCCTCTTTGCTCTCATCCTGACGGCGTTGTTCTGGCCGCTGCGTGCCCGTCTCACACGATGGGGTCTGCCTGAGCTCCTTGCGTCCTGGATGATCATCGCCGTAGCGATTGGAAGCCTTGGCGGCATCACCTGGCTGGCGGTCGTCGGCATCGGTGACCAGCTCGAAGACAGCAGCAAGTGGACCGAGACCAGAACCGAAGTCGAGACGTGGTTGATGGAGGGCCCCCTCGAGCTCTCTCAGGAAGACGTCGACCGCTACGAAGAACGCGTCGAGACGAGTCTCACCAGCGGCGTGACCGCCTTCGGTACCAGCCGAATCCGGACGCTGGGAGAAGTCGTCGGAGCGGTTCTTCTCACCGCCGTGTTGGTGTTCTTCTTCGTCAAGGACGGACCACAACTGTGGTCCTTCGTGGTCGACCGAGTGCGACCGGCGAGGCAGGAGGCCGTCGGCCAGGCTGGAGCTGCTGCCTTCGATGCGCTCAAGGGCTACGCCCGTGGCGTCGCACTCACCGGCGTCGTCGACGGCCTGCTGGTCGGTGCAGTCCTGCTCGTGCTGGGTGTTCCGCTCGCCATTCCGTTGGCCCTTCTGACCTTCTTCGGAGCCTTCATCCCCATCGTCGGCGCAACGATCGTGGGAGCACTCTCGGTCGTGGTGACGCTCGTGTCACTGGGCGTCAAGGAGGCCATCATCGTCGGATTGGCCACCTTGCTGATCCAACAGGTCGAAGGTGACGTCGTGATGCCGCTGGTCATGGGGTCCCAGGTTCGACTGCACCCCGCAGTGATCCTGACGGTCCTGGCTGCAGGGGGTGCCGTCGCCGGCCTTGTCGGCGCACTCGTTGCCGTGCCGCTTGCGGCGATGAGCTCGGCTGCGGTGCGAGGACTCCATGATGCACAACCGAACGAGCCCGGCATCGTGTTGCCCGACGGAGTGGTGCCCGACGGCTCGACCTGACCGATCGCGAACCCTTTCGTCGCCGGCGTCAATGGTCTTGGCTCGCGGGCGTCAGTGGTTTGGACCGCCCCCGACCGGGTACAGGCGAAGCATGATGACCGATGATGCAGTTTCGATCGATTCGCCGTGCACACCAGGGGCGGAGGGGGCAAGGGGAGATGTGGGTGCATCCGCAGGCAGGGGGCTTCGCCGTCTGATCGTGGGTTGTGCTTTGGCGTTCGGGCTGGCCGCCTGCTCGACTCCGGGCGAGCCGGCAAACTCGGGTGATCCGGTCTCCGGAACGGCCGATGTCACCGTCGGCAATGTGGGTGTGGAGGACGGGACCGAGGGTGGCTTGGACCTCGACAACGGCAACGTGCCAGGTTCGGAGAACGACCAGGATCTGGACCCATTCGACGACGAGAACGATCTCAACACCGATCAAGGCGACGATGAGTGATCGGCTCGCTGCCGCACGACTCGAGCCGCGTCGCACAGCCGGCGACTCCGAACCGACAGCGACGTCGAGTAGATCTGAGTCGAGCGTTTGATTCGAGCGGTCCGGGGTAACCCGATCGTCACGCAATCAAGCGAGGAAATCATGAACTACGCAAGCGACCCCATCAGACTTGTCGGCCGAATCGTGACGGTGGAGACTTCGAGTGGAGACACCGTGACCGGCACCCTGTGCTCGGCCGGTCTTGGAGGCGTGCTTCTCGACATCGACGGCGACCGGCTCGAACTCGCAGCCTCTGAGGTCGTCGGACTCGAGGCAGAAACGCAGTACCCGGGTTCGACGTCGGGCGACGTCATACTGCCCGCGTGAACTTCGACGAATCAGTTCTTCTTCTCGACGGTGGCATGGGCAAGCACCTGGAACGCCATGGCGCACCGTTCCGCCAACCCGAGTGGTCGGCGCTGGCGCTGATCGAAGATCCCGATGCTGTGCGAGACGCCCACCGAGCGTTCATCGCCAGTGGTGCCCAAGTCATCACGGTCAACAGCTATGCGGTCGTCCCGTTCCACCTCGGCGATGACCGCTTCTCGGCCAGAGGACTGGAGCTCGCAGATCTGGCCGGCCGACTCGCTCGGGACGCGGCCGATGAATCCGATCGGGAGATCCTGGTGGCGGGGTCGCTCCCGCCCCTGTTCGGCTCGTACGAACCGCAGTTGTTCGACCCGGTACGCGCGCCGGCGCTGTACGACGTGCTCGTCGAAGCCCAACGTCCGTTCGTCGATCTCTGGATCGCCGAGACCGTCAGTTCGATCGCCGAGGGCCGGGCCATCGCCGATGCCGTGGATCGCAGCTCGTCCGACCGCGATCTCTGGATCTCGTTGACGGTGTCCGACGAGGACACCGCGCGGCCGGTTCCGCTGCGCTCAGGCGAATCCGTCATCGCAGCCGTCGATGCCCTGGCCGGCCGGTGTTCGGCGATGCTGTTCAACTGTTCGTCACCCGAGGCGATCACCCTTGCTCTCCAAGAGTTGCGACACGCGCTTGGTGTCGCTCACCCCACCGTCAGGTTCGGGGCGTACGCGAATGCGTTCGAACCGAAACCGGAGGATTATGCGGCCAACGAGGTCTTGCTCGACGCTCGACCCGAGCTCACGCCGCAGCGGTATCTCACCATCGTCTCGGAGTGGTTGGAAGGCGGAGCGACGATCGTCGGCGGGTGCTGCCAGATCCACACCGAGCACATCGAAGCGCTGGCGGGCCATCTCTCACGCTGATCGCGAGGCGACGACCGAACGCCGTTGTGCGACGATGGTCCGATGGCTTCTGTCCCCGTCGTCGACATCTCGAATCCGACCACCACGTCGATGGAGGCGCTCGATGCCGCCTGTCGATCGCACGGCTTCTTCTTGCTCGAAGGCCACGGCCTCGACGACCTGTTCGACCGAACGTGGCGCGAGACCGAACGGTTCTTCGACTGCGACCAGTCCATCCGTGACTCGATTCGTCGCGATGCCGACCGGCCGTTCGGCTACAACGATCGTGAACTGACCAAGCGATTCCGAGATCACAAGCAGGTCTTCGACTACGGGGATCCGACCGTGCAACGACTCGACGAGATCAACCGTTGGCCCGCTGGGCTCGACGGGTTTCGCTCCACGATGGTCGAGTTCCACGCGTCGATGGGTCAGTTCGTCGATCGCACCATGGGTCTGCTTCACGATGCACTGGGGCTGAGTGACGACGGCCGCTCGGTGATGCTCGGCGACGCCACGACCAGCACCGTGCGGCTCAACCACTATCCGCTGGGTGACCCGGTGCCGGAGAACCAGCGTGCAGGGCTCGCCGAACTCGGGCCGACGGCACTCGGCTACCACACCGACCCTGGTGTGATCACGCTGTTGCTCCAGGACTCGACCGGAGGACTGCAGACCCGGACTCGCGAGGGTGACTGGATCGATGTCGACCCCCTCCCGGGAACGGTCGTCGTCAACCTCGGCGATGCGATGCAAGTCTGGACCAACGATCGCTATCAGGCTGCGGTGCATCGGGTGATCCCGATGACCGAACAGCGACGCTTCAGCATTCCGTACTTCTGCAACCCGTCTCGTTCGGCCGAAGTGGGTCCGCTCGACGAACTGTCCCTCGAGGGGGCTCGATACCGGTCGTTCGGTTGGATGGACTTCATGCGGTCCCGCAACGCCGACAACTATGCCGACGTTGGATCCGCCGACGCCCAGATCAGTGACTTCCTCGTCGGCGAGAGCTGACCCCGGTCTCGAACGGCGGGAGTGGGATCAGGCCCTCGCGTCCCAGGTGTCGTCGGTGATACCGGTGTCACGAAGGGCGACCTTGCGAATCTTTTCGGTCGGTGTCTTCGGCAGAGCGGTCGCGAGCTTCACATAGCGGGGGACCATGAACCGGGGCATGGTCGTCACGAGATGTGCATGGAGGGCAGAGATCTCGATGACCTCTCCTGGTTTCGGGACGACCACCACCATCACCTCGTCTTCGCCCCATTCCGAGGGGACGGCGATGGCGGCGGATTCCAGAACCTGCGGATAGTCGTTGACGTGAGACTCGACTTCCATCGACGAGATGTTCTCACCGCGCCGTCGAATGGCGTCCTTGGTCCGATCGACGAAGAAGAACCACCCGTCGGCATCGACGGTGAATCCGTCGCCGGTGTGGAACCAGCCGTTGCGCCATGCTTCGGCGGTCTTGTCCGGCATGTGGAAGTAGCCCGAGTTCAGCACCCACGGTTCGTCGGAACGCACGACGAGCTCGCCGAGTTCGCCCGGCCCGACCTCTCGATCGTGGCTGTCGACCACACGGCACTCATAGCCGACGCGCCGGCGCCCGCACGAGCCGGCGGGCATCGCTGGCGTCTCGTCGGTGAGGGCAACGATCGGGCTCGACACCTCGGTCATGTTGAAGACCGTGTTGATCTCGACGTCGAAGCGGCGGCGGAAGTCGTCGGCTTCGGGGATCACCGGCACCATGAGGATGGTCTTCATCGTGGTCTCGGCATCGTGTGGCGTCGGGGGCTGCCGATAGACGAAGTTGGCCATCGCCCCGAGGAGGAGCGTCGTGGTGCAGCCGAAGCGCTCGACGTCGGGCCAGAACTCGTCGGTCTTGAACGACTCTCGGAACACACCGCGCATCCCGAGCAGCGCAAAGGCGTAGACGAACATCTTCCCGGAGACGTGATACATCGGGAAGGGGCAGTAGAAGCAGTCGTCGGCGGTCCACTCGGATGCGAGCGCCGTGGTGGTGGCGTGGAGCTGGGCGTGGGAGTAAAGGACACCCTTGGAAGGTCCCGTGGTGCCCGAGGTGTAGAAGATCTCGGCGACGTCCCAGGGTTCCGGGCCATCGAATGCGTCGTCGGTCGTCTTGGGGGAGACGCCATCGGAGAAGAAGCTGGTTCCATCGATGACCGAGCATCCGAGCTCGGGGAGCGGGCCGCTGGCATCGGGCACGACGATGGTGTCGATCAGACCGATCTCGCCATCGAGCGCCATGACGCGATCGAGGAATCGTTCGGCGATGACCGCGACCGTGGCCTCGGAATTGGCAAGGGTGTAGGCCAGCATCTTGCCCTGGTAGCTGGTGTTGACCGGGACTTCCCAGGCGACGAGCCACATACACCCGACCCAGCACGACACGGCGTCGAAGCCGACCGGCAGCATCGAGATCACGGTGTGGTCGCGTTCGACCCCCAGCCGGTGAAGACTCTGGGCCCAGGCCAGCGCGTCGCGATGGGCCTGCCCGTAGGTGAGGGTCGTGCCGTCGTCGGCCCGATCGATGAAGACCCGATCGGGCTCATCGGTCGCCCGCTGCTCGATCAGGCGGGGAAGGGTGAGCGATCGGTCGATCACGGTCGGAACCCCCACGACGGCGAGCCGGGTGTGAGCGTTCGCCGAGCGAGGTGGACCCAGTCGCACAGCAGCGCCCGGGTGTCTCGCGGGTCGATGATCTGTTCGATCTCGTAGAACTCGGCCGATCGATGTGGTGACCGGTAGCGGTTGAGGCGCTCGGCGATCTCTTCGCGAAGGGCGTCGGGGTCGTCTGAGGCGGCGAGGTCGGCTTTGTAGGCGACCTCGAGACCGCCCTCGAGTGGGAGCGATCCCCAGTCGCCGGAAGGCCATGCCATCCGCATGGACTGGCTGCCGGGCTTGCGGTTGGACGCACCGGCGATGCCGAAGGCCTTGCGCAGGATCACCGTGCAGTACGAGAGTTTCGCCTGGCGCAGTGCGACGAGCACTCGGGAACCCTCACGCACCGTGGCTTCTTCCTCGGAGGTCTTGCCGATGACGAACCCGGGACAGTCCTCGAGGTGGACCATCGGGAGGTGGAACAACGAGGCAAGGTCGATCAAGCGGGTGAGCTTCTTGCATGAGTCTGCGGTCCAGCCGCCACCGTAGATCCGGGGATCTTCGGCGTAGATCGCGATGGGTACACCGTCGAGCCGTGCGAAGCCGCCGATGACCGAGGTGCCCCAGTGTCGCCCGATCTCGAAGAAGCTGTCGTGGTCGACGATCGCGTCGATGATCGCTCGCATGTCGTAGGCCTGGCGACGCTCACGAGGGATGGCGTCGATCAACCACTCTTCACGGCGGCCGGGATCGTCGCCCCAATCCTCGATGGGCGGAAGCTCGTCGACATTCCCCGGGAGGTACGACAGGAAGTGTGCCGCCCGTTCGAAGGCCTCGGCTTCGGTGTCGACTGCGTCGTCGATCGCACCGTTGGCGGTGTGGATGTTCGCGTGGCCGAGTTCTTCCTTGGTGACCGAGCCGAGTCCCGCCTGCTCGACGAGCGCCGGTCCGGCGATCATCATCTGCGAGGTGTCTCGGACCATGACCGAGTAGTGACAGGTGGTGGCACGGGCGGCGCCCATGCCGGCGACCGAGCCCAGGGCGAGCGAGACCGACGGGGCGACGTCGAGGTGGTCGATCACCGTGTCCCATCCGGCGAGCACCGGAATGTAGGTTCTGCCCGCCATCTCGATGGTCTTGACCGACCCGCCGCCCGACATACCGTCGAGCAGCCGCACATGGGGGAGTCGCATCTCGATGGCGATCGATTCCGATGCCTCCCGTTTGGCCGAGATCGAGGCGTCGTTGGAGCCACCGCGCACGGTGAAGTCGTCGCCGGAGATGACGATCGGTCGGCCGTCGAGCTCGGCCAGGCCGAAGACGAAGTTCGACGGCAGCAGATCGACGAGGTTCCCGTCGTCGTCATAGGTGGCGACGCCGGCGGTCTTGCCGAGTTCCCACAGCGAGCCCTTGTCGACGATCGCCTCGAGCCGTTCGCGGACGGTCTGCTTGCCGAAGTGGTGTTGGCGTTCCACCTTGTCGGTCCCGCCGAGATTCTCGGCAAGGAGCTCTCGTTCTCTGAGCTCAGCGAGCTCGTTTTCCCATCCCACTCGAGGTCCCCTTCGATGTCGATGTGTCGAAGATCGACACTAGGTCGCCCCCGGGGACTGGTCGAACCCCGGGGCCGGTCCGTCGAAGCGGACCGAGACTCAGCCCTTGCCGACCGGAGCGGTGGGGGTGAAGCGGACCGGCAGACGCTTGATGCCGCCGACCAGTGGGATCCCCCTGGCCTCGAGTGGCACCGGCTCGCCGACGACCTCGATGTCGGGAAGCCGGGTGAGGAGCTGGCGGAAGGCGACGGCCACCTCTCGCCGTGCCAGGTGTGCGCCGAGGCAGAAGTGCGGGCCCGGGCCACCGAAGCCGAGATGGGGGTTCGGGTCGCGGCGAACATCGAAACGCTCCGGGTCGGTGAACACCCCGGGATCACGATTGGCTGCGCCGTAGAACATGACCATCTTGTCGCCGACCACGAAGTCGTGTCCCGACAGGGTGAGATCGTTGGTGACCGTGCGGCGCATGAACGTGACCGGGGAGGCGACGCGAACGATCTCTTCGACGGCCGTCGGGCTGACCGCGTCGAGGTCGTCTTGCCAGATGCGGCGCTGGTCTGGGTTCTGCGCCAACAGGTGCATGCCGTGGCTGATCGCCGTGCGGGTGGTGTCGTTGCCTGCGACCGCGAGGAGGATGAAGAACGGTGCCACTTCGGATGGGGCGAGCAACTCTTCTCCGAGGTCGTTGTGGACGAGCTGCGACGTGAGATCGTCGGTCGGGTTCTTCATCCGATCCTCGGCCAGCTCGCTCATGAGCGAGTTGAGCTGGAGCCCGGCGAGGAGAATGGCCTCCATCGGGTCGCCGTCGCCGACGAATTCGGGGTCGCCGCCGCCGAGGATCACGTTGGTCGCCTGCAGCACGGTGTCGAAGTCGCTGCGAGGGATCCCCATCATGTCGCAGATGACGAGCAGCGGGAACGGCTGTGACAGGGCTTCGACGAGGTCGACTTCGCCCTTTTCACAGAAACCGTCGATGACCTCGGTGCAGATCGTCTCGACCGAATCGAGCACCCCCTGGAGCTTGCGCGGCGTGAACGACCGGGCGACGATGCCGCGTTGGCGAGCGTGGCGCGGGTCGTCCATGTTGATGAACGAGCCGAAGAACTCGAGCGCTTCCTCGGGCATGTCGGGAATCGAGACGGCGCCCTGGCCGGAGCAGAAGTCGAGGGGGCGTTTGCTGACGTCGATGACGTCGGCGTACCGGGTGACGGCGTAGAAGCTCTCGTCGAGGCCGTTCAGCTCATTGGTGAACGAGACCTTGGTGAACGGCGAGGCCGCCCGCAGTTCGGCGAATTCGGCCATCCGAGCATCGAGGGGCTGGTGCCAGAACGAAGGTTCGATGAGGCGGGAAGACGTGGGGACGGACATCCCCAAAAGGTAGTCCAGCACCGCGCAACGGGGAGCGTCGACTTTCGCCTGCTTCGAGCGTGGGTGATACTCGGCCGATCGACGATCAGGGGGAAGAGAACATGGGTAGGACCATCGAGACAGGCAGCGAGCACCTCACGTGTGAGGTGACGAACGGCGGTGTCGCCGTGATCACCATGAACCGGCCGGAACGCCGGAATGCGATGACCGACGGGATGCTCAGCGGGTTGGCCGCGAGCTTGGCCGAGGTCGAGATCGCCGACGACGTGCGTTGTGTCGTGCTCACCGGGGCCGGTGGCGCGTTCTGTGCCGGCGGCGACGTCAAGGGTTTCGCCGAAGGAGACGGAGCGGGTGGAGGCGGAACCTCGTGGGACGCCGGTGTCCACAAGCAGCGGCTCAGCCATCGCAACACCGCCGGCGTGCTGCACCGCATGCCCAAGCCGACGCTCGCCGTCATCCCGGGAGCCGCGGCCGGTGCCGGACTGTCGCTCGCACTGGCATGTGATCTACGGATCGCCGTCGACACCGCGGTGATGACCACGGCGTTCGCGAAGGTCGGCCTGGCCGGCGACTATGGCGGTACGTGGTTCCTCACCCAGCTCGTGGGACCGGCCAAGGCCAAGGAGCTGTATTTCCTGCCCGAGCGCATGTCGATGGACACCGCGCTCGATCTCGGAATCGTCAACAAGGTCGTGCCGGCAGAAGATCTCGAGGCCGCCTGGACCGACTGGGCCGATCGTCTCGCTGCAGGACCACCGATCGCCTACCGCTACATGAAGGAGAACATCAACCGGTCGATCACCTGCGATCTCGACACCACGCTCGATCTCGAGTCGACGCACCACCGCCACACCGGCACCACACGGGATCACAAGGAAGCGTCGAAGGCGTTTGTCGAAAAGCGCGAACCGGTCTTCGAAGGACGCTGATCTCGCACCGCAGAGCTGCGTACCGGCTTCGTCGGGTCAGGTGGCGAGATAGATCTGGGCGGCGACGAATCCCATCACCGAACACAGGACACCGAGGCCGAACATGATCTTGATCATGTGCTCGGTTCGCCAGTGCCATTCCGCCGCGCCCTTGAAGGGCTCGGGCAGTTGATGGACCCGGACTTCGCGAACGAGGATCGTCGTGCTCAACCCGACCGCAAGGGCGAGTAGGCCGACGAGCACGGTCGCGGCCGCGGTCACGATGAGGGCGCCGGTTCCGGCCAGAGCCCAGTGGTTCACGGCTCGGCCGAGGCGCCACTGTTGGGTCGAGGCCACGCCGCCCTTGTCGGCGGCGACCATCAGACAGTCGGTGGCTTGATCGAACCAGCCGAGGCCGGCGAAGGCCGTCGCCAGGTCGGCCCAGCCGGCAGGAGAGTCCGGGTCGGCTTCGATGGACTTGCGGGCGAGTTCGTCGGCCTTGGTGTAGCGATGCTCGGCGATGGCGGCGACCGCCTGGGCGTGGAGCGCCGATGCGCCGAGCTCGTCTCGTTCGTCGAGCCGCCCCAGCGCCGCCTTCAGCTTCTTGCGCTTCCGGGCATGAGCAGCAGCGATGACGGTGAGCTCATCGATCGCCGGATCGTTCGGGCGAAGACGTCGGGTCGATTCGAGGACGTCCAGGGCCGGCTTCCACTGGCGTTCCTCGATGAGCTGCACGGCATGCCCGAGCAGCGTCTGGCCTGCCTCGGGAAGGTGCTTCTGGGTCGTCGTGCCGGTCGTGGTCCGGCTCGCAGGAACAACGTTCACCCGCCCCCATCGGTCATCCGTCAAGAACCTTGAGCAATTCCGATGTCAGTACCTCCCCCTAGGGTGAGTGGGTGCAACGTGAGAACATCCTCGACGGACTCAACCCCGCCCAGCTCGACGCTGTGGTGCATACCGGCGGCCCGCTCCTGGTGATGGCCGGTGCGGGCTCTGGCAAGACCCGAGTACTCACCCGCCGGATCGCCTATGCGATCGAGCAAGGGCAGTCGCCGTTCGAGATTCTGGCGATCACCTTCACCAACAAGGCGGCCAACGAGATGAAGCAGCGCGTCCAGGCGCTGATCGGTCCCGTCGCCAACAAGATGTGGGTCTCGACCTTCCACTCGGCCTGCGTTCGGATCCTTCGGCGCGAGGCCGCGGTCCTGGGCTACCCCTCGAGCTTCACCATCTATGACCAGGCCGATGCTCGCCGTCTCACCGGCTACGTGGTCCGCGACCTCGGACTCGACCAGAAGCGCTTCGCTCCACGGGCCATGCACAGTGCGATCAGCTCGGCCAAGAACGAAGGGCACAGCCCGGAGCGGTATGCCGATCAGGCGGCTGCCGGGTTCGAACGCAAGGTCGCCGACATCTATCTCGAGTACCAGCGCCGTCTCTCGCAGGCCGGAGCGATGGACTTCGACGACCTCCTCCTCAACACCGCGCTGCTGTTCCGCAAGCACCCCGACGTCCTCGATCACTACCGCCGACGCTTCACGATGCTGCTGGTCGACGAATACCAAGACACCAACAGCGTCCAGAACGAATTGGTGCTCGGACTTGCCTCCGAACATCGATCGGTCACGGTGGTCGGCGACAACGATCAGGGTGTCTATGGCTTCCGGGGTGCCGACGTTCGAAACATCCTCCAGTTCGAAGATGCCTTCCCCGACACCACCGTGGTCCTCCTCGAGCAGAACTATCGGTCGTCGCAGACGATCCTCGACGCAGCGAACTCCGTCATCACGAACAACTTCAGCCGCAAGCCGAAGAATCTCTGGACCGATGCCGGCATGGGCGAGGCCATCCAGCGGTTCCAGGCCGACGACGAAGTCGACGAAGCCCAGTTCGTGGCCAACGAACTG
>RCMY010004512.1_pt1 | contig 12048 bp, 13 predicted proteins | sample 2041341 | NCBI WGS metagenome assembly RCMY01 (sample SAMN09708234, study PRJNA481090) | Marine sediment metagenome, whole genome shotgun sequencing project.
TTTTATCAACTTCCAACCCCGCCAGTATAAACGGACCTGTGCCTTTGGGATTGTTTGGATAATCTACAACCACTAATCCTCGACTTCAACGATCATTTCGATTTCAACAGCGATATTACCGGGCAAAGAACCCATACCCACTGCTGCACGGGCATGTTTACCACGTTCGCCAAACACTTCGACCATCAAATCGGAATGCCCATTGATCACTTTGGGATGGGCTGTGAAGTCCGTCGCGGCGTTCACCATACCGAGTACTTTTACGATGCGTTTTACTTTGTTCAGATTGCCCACCTCCGCTTTTAAGGCGGCCAAGAGGTTAATACCCGTAAACCGTGCCGCCTCGTAGCCCTGTTCGATATCCAAGTCCTCCCCTACTACGCCCGTGACGAGGGTACCGTCTTTTTTTAACGGACCTTGTCCAGATAGAAATATTAAGTTTCCGGTTCTTACCGCACTTACAAAATTGGCTATGGGTGCCGGCGACACAGGTAATTGAATGTTCAATTCCGCCAATTTTGCTTCCGGGTCATAGTCTGGATCCACTTGTTCTTGTTCAACACTTTCCGGTTCTACGGCTTTTTTGTTTTCTTGAGTGATGTTGCAGGAAACAACGACCAAAAGAGTAGCCGCTAGGTACATGATTTTCTTCATAAATCTAAGAATTTTAGGATTAAGTAATTACGTTAAGCGTTATTCAATATTTCCTTGACCCTTCGGGCTACTTCCCTTTCTTGGCCGGGTTCCATCATCCAGGTCAATATTCCGACCATTTCTTCATTGCCAACAGTTTGGCATCAAGTCCTTTTAAATCTATACACTGATTGTCGGTCAACAATTTGGTGGGAATAACAATGGTCATTTCCCATTTGTAATTTCCTATTTTCTCCGTAAAAGGCTCATGGCCCAATGAAGAGCTGATTTCGATATTCTTTTCGATAAGCTCCGGGGCCAAGAATTTCGGCTCCTTGGCTTCGGCCCTATATTGTAATAAGGTAGTTCCGATACAATTGAATTCGAAATTATAATAGTCACCGTTGCCCAAGAGGTCAAAAAAGAATTCCACACAACTGTCTTTGGATACATAACTGCCTTTATTTTTTCATTTGAAACGCCCTACCTGGATCCCCGACCTCAAAACGTTCGAAGTTACCGTTATCCTGCAAGGGTATGTAAGCCGTGGTCCCATTTTTACCTCCGAACGCAATGTTCGAAGGTGTCTTTCCGGTCAGTTCTATTTCATCGAGAAGTTGCCCTTCGGGGGATAGTTTTACTACAGTTCCTTTTCCATGTCTCGCAATGTAAAGATTGCCCTTTACGTCACATCGCATACCGTCCATGCCAAATTCCTCGAACTTAATGAGCAGGCGCTTATTGCTTATAGCGCCATCCGCCGAAAGGTCGTAGACCCAAACATTACGCTGCACGGACTCGTTGACATACAAATGCTTGTTGTCGGGACTAACCTCCACACCGTTAGTGGTTCCCATATCGGCTTCTAGCAGGGTGAACTTGCCTTCGGTATCGATACGCCAGAGCTGTCCGGTCGAATTCTCCCAATCGGGGTCGCTCGCAAAGAGGATATCGGTATCGGAGATGGCAATATCATTGGGCTGGTTCAATTTAGCGTTGTGTGCGAATACGCTGATTTCTTTGGTGTCCATATCCACTTTCAGGATATTGTGTCCGGTATAATCCGCAATCAGCATTTCGCCCTTGCGGTTAAAGCGGATGCCGTTTCCGGTACTTCCCTCGGGCAGGTTGATAAACAAAGATGCCTCGCCATCAGGAGTAACTTGACCTATAGTACCAGGTTTTTCAAAGTTGACGGCGTACAGCGTGCCATCGGCAGCTACGGCAGGGCCTTCGATTCCAGATGGAAATCCCCCCGGTTCAGTAAATACTTCGCTTTTGTAAAGTTCCATGCTATTTTGATTTTCAATTTTTGCTTCGATGGCGTCTGGTTTGTTTTGGTCGGATTTTTGTTTACAACCGATTATAAATATCAGGAGTATAAAAAAAATGATGCTGGTATTGCGTTTATGGGATTTCATTTGTATGGTTTTAAAAGGATGGCTTATTCAAAAACCAAATCCCCAAAATATTCAGGTCTGTGGTAATCGGGTTTCTCGGTTTTTATCGGGTTCCAGGTGATATAATGCTTTTGTGAGGTGTCATCGCCGCATTTGTAAAAATTCGATTTGGCTTCTAATCCTTTTAAGGTGATGCCTTTGTTATGGGTCATGACTTCTGCGGGAATAATAATGGTCATTTCCCATGTATGGCCGCCCTTTTTTTCCGCAAACGGCTGATTGCCCAAAGTAGATTTGGCTTTGACATATTTCTCTATCACCTTTGGATCCACATATTCCCTGTTACCGCGACCGGGGCCATAGGCCAAATGGAGGGTTCCGATACAGTTGATTTCAAAATTGTAATAATTGCCGTCCCCTAAGGGATCGAAAAAGAATTCAACGCAGCTATCCTTAGAAACCGCCGAGTTCGTGTCGGTACGTTGCGCCAAAATATTCTCCTCGGTCACGTAGTATTTCAACCAAATGTCGTTTTTATTACGGGCTATCCTGAATTTTACCTCGGGTGCATAAGAGAACGCATCCCAATTCAATACGCCTATATTGTTCAGTTCGGTTTGCGCTTCCAATAATGTGGATACCTCTTCCAGACTGACCTCGCCATTGTGCTCGATTTCGGTCACGATCAATTTTTTATCCTTCTGTATTTCCATGGGATGTTCATTTGCTTGCAAAAAAAAGGCTGTTAAAATTAGGGCTGTTTTCATAGTAAAATCATTTCATATAGTTGTCAAGCCACTTTAAGGCTTCAAGCTGCATCTTCGTATTGAACGTATGTTTTACGTTCCAAAGTTTTGTAAAAAGTTTGTAATCGGCGTTCTGGTCTGTCCATATTTCGTGCATTTTTTGGTAGGCATCCTTTATCGATGGTAAGGGAAAGAGCTTATCTTGGAGTCCGTTGAAAAATAACGCGGGTTTCGGGCAGCTGATACTGGCCACATCGGGGTAATCCAAATAATTGGATAATCCCGGATGCGTCATGGTGTAAGCGGACTGTCCCCGCGTGCTATTGTTCCCCGGTCCAGAAGTCTCATAATCTGCGCTGCTTTCGTCGGCAAATTGGGCATGGGTGGAACAGCCCATAAAAAGAACTGGAAGCAGCGTCCAAATTAAGGATAGCACGTTTATCTGTTTTTTAAAGTGGTTCATTAAATCGTAAATCAATTGGTCATTTTGAATCCGTTAAGTTAGTGGATTTCATTTGTTTTCCATTAATACTTGTATTTATAAATTTTAGAAGAAAATCTTAGACCAGAATATAATCGCTTTAGAAATGAAATTTGTCGAAGTCCTCAATGGACAAATTATTTTCACCACGCCTTATAAAAATAACTTTCCCGTCAAAATTTTAATTTGTAAGTTTAACCATCCTACTACATCCAATAGTTTATCCTTTGTTGAATCAACTGTATTCGTATGAAAACCAGTGATCGGGCACACAACTTAATTAAATTTTGAATCCGTCTTAAAATTAAATTGACACCATGACCAAACCAAATTCCGGAAGAAGAAATTTTATCAAAAAAACAACCATGGCGGCGGCCGTAGCTCCGTTTTCATTATCCGCTGCCGATTTTATTGATAAGACAAAGATCCCCGAGAAAGGAAAAAAAAGATACGCATTAGTAGGTACCGGAACGCGGGGCAGCAGTTCTTGGGCCAAGCCTCTTGTAGATAATTACGGAAAACATGGCGAACTGGTGGCCTTGTGCGACATCAATCATGGGCGCATGGCCTTTGCAAAAAACTACATAGGCACGAAGGCACCGACCTACCACTCATCGGAATTTGAAAAGATGATACAGGATACGCGACCGGATACCGTCATCGTAACCACAACGGACTGTTTTCACGAAAAATATATCGTCAGAGCGATGGAACTGGGCTGCGACGTTATCTCCGAAAAGCCCTTGGTCACCGAGGCACATCAGGGCCAAATCTTAATGGATACGGAGAATAGAACAGGCAAAAAAATCACGACTACCTTCAATGCCCGATTCAGTAACGAGTCGGAGGAGATCAAAAGAATTTTACTTTCGGGGGAACTGGGCAAAGTGCTCTCGGCTGAATATCAGGAATATCTTGATATCGACCACGGCGCCTCCTACTACAGAAGATGGCACGGTAAAAAAAGATTTTCCGGGAGTTTACTGGTGCATAAGGCCTCCCATCATTTTGACCAAATGAATTGGTGGCTCGATTCCGAACCCGAAACCGTGAACGCCAACGGCAAAGTAGGATTTTATGGGGAAAACAACGCCTTTCGGGGAAAAAACTGCCGTACCTGTTCCTTTAAATCAAAATGTGATTTTTATTGGGATATCGAAACCTATGGAAGTAAAGGACTTTATCTTTCGGGTGAGGCCGAAGACGGTTACCTTCGGGACGGTTGTGTGTGGGACAATGACATCGATACCTATGATGCCATGACCGTCGAAGTAAAATATGCCAATGATGTACTATTGAACTATTCCCTAAATTCCTATATGCCCTATGAGGGACAGAACATCGCCTTTAATTGTGAAAAAGGCCGATTGGAAGTGCGGGTTTACCATGCCCAACCCTGGGAAGTACCGAATGCTTTTGAGTTCAGGATAACCAAGAATTTTAAGGATACCAAAGCTTACGGGTTAGGAAGTGGCAGCGGATCACACGGAGGGTCTGACGATAAATTAAGGGACAAGATTTTTCTGCCCGACCAGCCCGACGAACTCAACCAAATGGCAGATTCACGCGCTGGTTTGATGTCCAGCCTTATCGGTATCGCTGCCGTAAAATCCATTGAAACCGGAATGCAGGTGCACATTCATGATCTGGTGAATTTTCCTTTGGAGTGGAAGTGGTAATGTGGGAAGAGAAAAATTGAGGTCCAACAAAACGTATACCTAGCAATGCGCTGCAAGGTCAAAAAGAGATAGAACGGGCTTTAAAAAGTTTCACCTACAAGTAAACCCAATCATCCGATACTTCTAATCATTGTATATTCCAAACGTTTCGTATATTCGTTAACCACCCTATGCTCGTAGATTAATTTCGAGTTTTGACTTTTTTATTTTCAACAATTAGAAGTGATTTAAACTTTTTAATCCAACTACTATGAAGATTTTTACGCCAAAGAATAGTTTGCTTTTTTGCCTATGCATACTCTGCCTAACCTTTAGTGCCTCGGTTGTTGGCCAAACCGACGTACGCTTGGAAAAAAAATGGGAAACCCCCGAAACACTGAAAGAACCGGAATCGGTACTCTTTGATGCGAAGGCCAATGTCGTCTATGTGTCGAATATCAATGATCCCAAGGCAGGCAAGGACGGTAACGGATCAATTGGGCGTATATCACTTGACGGGGAAGTGCTGGAAGTGGAATGGGCTATCGGTGGCATGGATTCCCCGAAAGGTCTTGGCCTTTCAAAAGGTTTATTGTACGTGGCGGATTTGAAAAAAGTCGCAGTGATCGACACAAAAACAGGAAAATTGGTCAAGACCATCGAGGTAGAGGGCGCAGGTATGCTAAACGATATTACCGTTGACGAAAAGGGAATAGTTTATGTTTCGGATTCCGACAACAAAAAAATCTATCGGATTAAAAATGGCAAGGCCAGTGTATGGCTGGAAAAGGACTTCTTTCAAAAGCCGAACGGCTTATTGGCCCATCAAAATAAATTCTACATGGTTGATATGACTGCGGGCATTTTTTACGAAATAGATAAAAAAACAAAAGCCTTGCGCAAAATAGCCGATGGTTTGCAAGGTGGCGACGGAATAGCGGCCATTGGCGATGATTTTATCATCTCAAACTGGAACGGGGAGATTTATTATGTCTGGGCAAACGGTAAAACAAAAAAGCTTTTAGATACCAAGGCCGACCAACTCAATGCGGCCGATCACATTTATTTGCCCGAACAAAACCTTTTAATAGTACCCACTTTTTATGGCAACACGGCGGTTGCTTATGAAGTTATAGAGGAATGATCTGCTTCGGTAAAGCTTATGCGCAATACTAAATCCTACTAAGGAACAACCAAAAATGAAAAAAAACCGCAGGGATTTTATGAAACGTACCGGTTTGGCCGGACTTTCAGTACCCAGCGCCAGCCTACTGCTCTCTTGTAACCAAAGTAAAGACGCAGAGACCTCCGCTTCCACAGTGAACAAACCAGCGGATATCAACGACAAGGTTTGGCCTATGGCCCCGAACGGCAAAAGGCGAAATACGGCAGTTGAGGCGCAAACACTCCAAGTAGCGACGGCGGACCCATGGATTCGGTGCTTTTAAAGAATTATGCCCCAAAGTCGTCCGTCGTTGCCAAAGAGACTTTTATCTCAAAGGCAATGTACCCCGCCATCGACATTCACTCGCATAATTATCCTACGGATGTCCACGCCATTGAACAAGCAGGGCAAGCTTTAGACGAATGGGTGAAGGTATTGGAGTGTTCGTTACCGCAACAGGACTAGCTAGTTCTTATTACTAAAGTTTCTTGAAATGCTAAAAGTAAGCCGGTTGTTTATTTACCCTATAAAATCCTTGGCGGGCATTCCGGTCAATGCTGCCGAAGTGACGGAAAGAGGGTTTAAAAATGACAGAAGGTTTATGTTGGTCGACCCCGAAAATAGGTTCTTGACCATCCGTCAATATCCAAAAATGACTCGGTTGCAGCCCGATATGGAAGAAGATGGCATCAAGGTTATTTCTTTGGATACCGACATGGAACCTCTTGTTATCCCTTTCCCTAGTCCACAGAAAAAGTTAGAAAAGGTAGTCATCTGGAATGCCGAAGTTGCCGCGCAAAGCGTATCAGAATATATCGATACTTGGTTCAGCCATGCTTTGGGAACTTCCGTGAAATTGGTTTATATGCCGCAAGGGAGTATGCGACCGGTAGATACCACGTCGGGCTTTAAACCATCGGGCAAGTTTGTTTTCTTTGCCGATGCCTATCCCTTTATGATGATGGGCGAGGCTTCCTTATCCGATTTGAATCGTAGATATGAGGGCGATACCTCCTTTAGCTTTGACCGGTTTCGACCCAATATTGTTTTTTCCGGTGGATATCCCAATCAAGAGGATGAAATCGGTGCGTTTTCTATAAACGGGATAGCCTTTCAAGGTCTTGAAAATTGCGCCCGGTGCACGATACCCAATGTAGATCCACAAACCGGTATTGTAGATGCGAATACCGAACCTTTGGCGACCCTTTCAACATACAGATTACAGAAAAGAAAAGTAAATTTTGGGAGGAATGTCGTGCATTCCGGCACGGGAATAGTCCGTATCGGTGATAGTCTTGAATTGGGCTAAGAAATTATTTTGAAGATTTCAAGATTCGATTATTTTTTATCCTGTATAAAACTATTGGCGTGTATCTGATTGGTCGATCCGGCATCGACAATGATAGTCTGACCTGTAATTGACCGAGCCAGATCCGACAATAGAAACACCGTGGCATTTCCGCAATCGCGGGCATATATCGGCTGCCGAAGGCTTTGGTACTCATTGTTCTGTTCTTCGAAAAAGGCTTCGGGATTATCCGTCCACGATGAGGCGGAGGCCCAATTGTGCTGCGAATCAACATAGCCAGGGGCGACCGCATTACACCGTATACCCATTTCGCCAAGTTCGATCGACATACCACGGGTGAGCCCTTCTACCGCTGACTTGGCGCTGGCATAGATAGCATATTTTGCTAGACTATTATGAGCATGCACCGAGGATATGTTAACAATATGGCCTATTACATGCTGTCCGATCAACTGATTGACGAAAGCCTTAGCCATCATCCAAACGCCTTTGACATCGATATTGTAAAGATGGTCGAATTCGGATTCGTCCATCAGGTGGGCTTCTTTACGGAGTCCTATTCCGGCGTTGTTGACCAGCCCGTGGATGATACCATGCTCTTTGGCAATTGCTGCAAAAATACTTTTCACATCTTCTGGATCACTTATATCGCCTGGTACCGCAAAAGCATTGGGATAGTTGTTCGCCGCCATCTTCGCTTTTTCGACGTCAATATCGTTTATAAGCAATTGGCCCCCACAGGCGGCAATGGCTTCACAAACCCCTGCGCCCACGCCTGTTCCGGCCCCACCGGTAACCAAATATTTTTTATCGCTGAAATCTATTTGTAGCATAACTTGTATTGTTCATGATTTGTATACTATCCGAGTGTTAAGTCAAACTAAAATCGACACATAATCCAATGCAGCTTTGATCTATAAATATATACTGCTTCGGAGGTATTTAATAGGTAGCGCGACCGCCTGACAGATCGAAGATAAATCCGGTATTGAACGACGCTTCCTTCGATTTTTGTTGCGGTCGGTCCTACTATTCCGGCACAATTTACTAAAATGTCCAAGCTACCGTTACTTTGAATGACATTTTAAACGGCTTCGTTCAAATGCTCTTCGTCCGTAATATCTACCTCAACAGCCCTCGTAACCCCATTTAGCTCGCCAAATTTTTCTAAATCTTCTTTCAAAACATCGAAAACGGACACCTTCGCGCCTTCCTGAACTAATCGCTCCGTTATGGCTCGACCGATGCCACGGGCCCCGCCAATGACCACTGCTACTTGATTTTCAAATCTTTCCATTTTTTTCATCTTTACAGATTCGAATATTTTCTACCTTTTTTGACCCGTACTCTCATATTCATAAGACCCGTCCTGTACCGTTCAAAGGTTCCATAACAAAACCACGATTTATAAATGGCTGCTACATTATTCAAGGTTTTGGAACTTTGATTAAATCCTTTTACGAATCACCTTGAACTTTGTTAATGCGGAAATTTAAACTTAATTTGACAAAAAAATAATCAATTCAAATGAAAAGTTTCAAACCGTATTTTACATCAATTTTATTCCTAATGCTATTGCTATTTCAGGGGATACATGCCCAAGAGGAAATTCCCGTAATCAAAAATTGGATTGCCTTTAAGGATGCCCCAAATTCACTATACCATCATATCGCTGACCAAGCTTATGGTCAACTTCAAAAGCGGGAAAACATTATATCAAATTTGAACAGTTTATCCGACTGGAAACAACGGCAAAACTCGGTCCGCAAAACGTTGATGGATATTGTAGGGCCGTTTCCGGAAAAGACACCGTTAAACGCAAAGGTCGTGCGAAAGATTAAAAAAGCCGATTATAGCGTTGAGCATATCATCTACGAATCACGACCGGGGTTTTACGTTCCCTCCTCGCTATTCATCCCAAAGGGACTTAAAAAAAGTTACAAGGCACCAGCCATAATCTATACCAGCGGTCATACGATAGAAGCCTATCGGGGTAACTACCAACAGATAATCTTGAATCTGGTCAAAAAAGGATTTATTGTCTTTGCATTCGATCCTGTCGGCCAGGGAGAACGTCTCGAATACTACGATCGGCCGGAACCGAAATCCTACAGTAATACGCGGAGCCATTCCTATTCGGGAGCACAAGCTTTCATCACCGGCAGTTCTCAGGCCAGCTATATGATCTGGGACGGGATCAGGGCAGTGGACTATCTGCTCACCCGTAAGGAAGTAGATCCTGCCAGAATCGGAATTACCGGACGTTCCGGTGGTGGCACGCAAGCTGCACAGATTGCGGCGTTAGATGATCGAATCTATGCCGTCGCTCCCGAAAATTATATTACGAATTATACACGCTTACTTCAATCCATTGGCCCGCAAGATGGCGAACAAAATTTTTTCAACGGTATCGCACGTGGTATTGACCATGCCGATCTTTTGGCGGTGAGGGCGCCGAAACCTGCACTTATCCTTGCAACAACCGGCGACTTTTTCAGTGTTCAGGGGTTTATGGAAACTGCCGAGGAAGTATCCAAAATATACAAAGCCTATGGAGCGGAAGACAACTTTGATATGACCGCGGATGTTTTCCCGGAACATAAAAGCACTAAAAATAATAGGGAGGCTATGTACGCCTTTTTTCAAAAACATTTGGAGAACCCGGGAAGTCCCGTCGATATGGAGGTCGAATTCCTAACCAAGGAAGAAATGCAGGTGACCTCAACGGGACAGGTCTTCAATTCTTTAGGAGGGGAAACGGTTTTTAGCCTGAACAGTAAAGCGGCGGAGCAATTGATGGACAACTTGAACCTTTCAAGGAAAAACCTTTCAAGTCACCTAACAGGAGTATTGAATTCCGCACGAAAACTTTCGGGGTATGAGGAATCTACTGAAATTGACCGGCCAGTACTTACAGGACGTATCGATCGGAAAGGATATACCATCGATACCTACTTTGTAAAAGGAGAGGGGAATTATGTCATACCCTATCTTTTGATGAGGCCAGAAGTTCCAAACGGTAAATCCCTTGTATATCTGCATCCGTCGGGCAAGTCCGCCGAAGCCGGTGAGGGCGGTGAAATAGAGTGGTTCGTAAAGAACGGTTTTACGGTCCTTGCTCCAGATCTCGTCGGCATTGGGGAAGTGGGACCGGTCGATTTCAGCGTGGATTCCAATTTCGAAGGGGTTAAATACAATGTTTGGTTCGGCTCCGTGCTTACGGGAAGAAGTATTGTGGGAATACAAGCAGGCGACATCGGCAGGCTTACCAAGGTTTTGGAAGCCAACGACCCTGATACGAAAATTTACGGCATGGCTCGGGAAGAGCTATGTCCGACACTGCTACACGCCGCAGCGTTCAATACTTCTATCGAACGTGTTGCACTTGTAAAGCCCTATAATTCTTATGCCTCCGTAGCCTCTACCCGGCTATACAATGCAAAGTTCGTAAATAGTCTAGTCCCAGGAGCCTTAACGGCTTACGACCTACCCGATTTACGGGCGGCCCTGGCACCTCGAAAACTGTTGATGGTCGGAATAACGGATGGCACCGGTAAACCAAATGCTACCAAAGATATAAGTGAGGATATCGCCCTAGTAAAAAAGGCCTATCAATTGAAAAATGCGGAAGACCAATTGGATGTCAAATCGATAACACCGAACGAAAAACTAGAAGAGCTTTATTCCGAGTGGATACGATAGGAATTCAGAACTTTGGTATTTAGGATTTCTAGAAAATTGCAACGGTCTTACTTCCTTATCGGATATCATGAATAGTAAACCATTACCTTTCGCTCCAGTTCCTTACTATAGGCCGTAGGCGTACATCAGCGCCGTTCACGAAGAAAAACATATTGACCATGCTATAGCAATGGCCAAGGAGACTTTATTGGAATTGAAATAAGAGTTGAGATAAAAATTATAAAACAATACCTTATACCGCAAATCTCATTTCAAAAAATCCCACGTGTCAAGTCTAAAACCTAGCAAAAAATGAAAATAAACAATAATTCGACGATTGGCATTGTCGGTCTGGGCCTGATGGGTACCAGTATAGCGGCAGCATTGGCGTTAAAAGGCCAAAAGGTCATCGCCGTGGCACCGATAGTTTCGGATTTGGACAAGTCCGCGCCCGATCGTATCCAACATTCCTTGGAAGAATGCCAACGTGAAAGGCTGACAGAAAAAACATCCGAAGAGCTAATGGCCAACATTACCTTTACTTCAAACTACGCCGATCTGAAACCATGCTGGCTAGTGATGGAATGTGTTTTCGAAGATCTGATCATCAAGCAGGGCGTTTTCAAGAAAATCGAGGCCTGCGTTGCCGATAACGTTATTATTACTTCAAACACCTCGGCAATGCCGATAAGCATGCTACAGAATCATTTTAGGGTTCCTGAACGCTTTTTTGGGATGCATTGGGCCGAACCTGCCTACACCTCCCGTTTTTTAGAAATCATATGTGGTGAAAAGAGTCCGATCGAGATTGGAGAACAATTACATGAAATCGCAACACAGTGGGGAAAGGAACCTACTTTGGTACGAAAGGATATCCGGGGCTTTATCACCAACAGGATAATGTATGCCATGTACCGGGAGGCCTTTCATTTGGTAGAAAAAGGCCACGCTACAGTTGCCGATGTAGACCGCGCC
>RCMY010004514.1_pt1 | contig 12046 bp, 11 predicted proteins | sample 2041341 | NCBI WGS metagenome assembly RCMY01 (sample SAMN09708234, study PRJNA481090) | Marine sediment metagenome, whole genome shotgun sequencing project.
CACGTCACGCGCGCCCTCGGGCGAAGTAAACGTCTGGGGCGCGGCGCCCGGCCTGAACAGGTCGGCACGGCGATCCCCCAGAACGATTAAGCCCCGATCGCGCGCATCCTCGTCCGGCAAGGCGGGCCGCACCTGCACCGCGCCCTCGGGCGCAAGCCAGCTTTCGCCAGTGGGCGCGACAATTTTGCCGTCACGGTGGACGAGCCAGCCATTCGCGGTAATCTCTGATATCGAGGCGGCCAGCGGCGTGGGCTGGGCATTCTCTGCCGCCGGCACCTGCCACGCGCCATTGTCTGCCGTGAGGCCGAAGGCAAATGCGTCGGGTAGCGCGCTTATATCAGTGACCCCCTCGGGCACGGGCAACATCGCGCGGATATTGGCCGAGGCGAGAGCATGTTCCCAGTCAACCACCGACAGGTTCCCGTCCTCGTGCAGAACGCCATAGAGCGACCGGCCAAGGTCAGTCTCGCCGCGGGGCAGTGCGCCCTGATTGACAAAATAGCCGCGCGCCGCGTCGCTACAGCCTGAGTTGCTTTCGGCCACCGGACGAATCCAACCCGACAGATGCGCATCCTCGACCGGCTGCCCCGTCTCCGGGTCGCCCAAATCTGCCGTCACGCGGAATGGACGGCCCGCAGTCACACGGTCATCTTCTGCCCCAACCGCCAGCGCGACATCCAGCGCGCCGCCGAAATCCTGCGCCTCGGCACCCACCGCCGCGACAGACAGGGCCGCGATTAGTCGAAAAAGCCACATGAGGTGCTCCCGTCCCGGCCCAGAACATCAATCAGCCCCCAAATGCCGCTGGCGAAAATCGGGCGCGGGCCGTCGGCCCACATGCTGCATCCGGGCTGGACCGGGGCCGAAAGGGCCGCTGAGATGGCCTTGCCCGGCGCCAGAAGCGCCGAATGCGGGAAGCCGAAGCCGGGAAACAGATCGTCGTAATCGTGCCCGGAGGTAACGAAGGCGCGCTGTCGCGCCCGCCCTCCAGGATGAAGGACACGAATAACCACTTCTTCATCGGGAAGTGCCCATAGGCGCATTGCATTCGACCACAGGCTATCCTTGAACTTGAAGAAGTCCGTGGCGAATGGCTTGGAATTCAGGTTGGAATGCGCTTCGACACCCGGATTTCCGCCTTGCCGCGAGCGCAGATGGAAGGCGGCAGAGCGATAGCTCGCGGCCTTTTCGCCCAGATCATAGCTATCGTCGCAGATCGGGCAATCATCAACAATCGGCGCGACCTCTCCGGTCAGGGTCAGCCATTCGTTCGTCGTCTCGGTATCCCACAGGTTCAGACCATCCTGATAGAACAGCACGAACTCGCGGAAACTGCGGGTTGCGGCGGCATCTTTCGCAAACGGATCGGGGATTGTAATGACGGTGTTCGCTGCGCGCCCGCGATGGGCCATCCCGCCCTAGATTAGCGGCGATGCCGGCTCGTAGCCACCCTGATCCCCTCCGGCCATCTGGCGGCCGGCATATTCCGCGCCAATCGGTTCGACCACCAGCGCCCCGAACAGCCCATGGTGAAGCTGATTAAACATGTCTGACACCGGCTTCAGCGGAACCGCGCCGAAGGCGTAGGGCTGGGCGTGTAGGGGCGTGGCGTCTGGAAAAATCGACAACACATCGCCGAATCCATCATCACCGGACAGCTCCTTGCCCAGCCCCTTTACCGCCAGCAGATCGCGAAAGCACGCGCGGCTGCGGAGCACCAGAAGCTGCAACGCCTCGGGCGAGATCCGGGCATTGGCCGGTGCGTCCAGAACGTCGCTCAGCCGTGCATAGTAAGTTCTGCCGAGGACGTTGATAGTGAAACTGCCGAACTTGGACGTCCTTGGCGTGTTTCTGGTAATCACCGTAAAGGCAGAATCCTCGCCGGCGAGCAGGGCATCAACCCTTGCCTGCGCGCCATTGGTAAACGCGCCTTCCACCGCGCCAAGCCCGCGCTTGCTGCACTGGAGAAGACCAAGGGAATGCTGCTCGGGATCTGCCGGGAACTCGACGCTCGCAACCCCCATCAGCCCGTCGATCAGTGGCCAGTCTACGCGCAGGAACCCCAGATAATACTCGGCATGGTGCACCTCACCTGCCTTTACGGCGACCGTGGTGTTGATGCCAAAAGGCAGATGTGCGTCCTTGGCCCGCGTCAGCATCGACATCGGCGCGGTGAGGGCAAGCTGGTCCGAGGGCCGCACGTTGATGTCATTCTCCTGCGTCAGCTGGCTCGGCCCCGAAGCGGCGTGTTCGTCCCCGCCGATCCAGTCAGGCTCCACATTCAGCGACACGATGCGCGGCATCGGCGCGTCGCCAACGCAGTCGCGCGGCCCCGCGTCAGACGATGCGCAGCCCTCTGGGGCAGGTCCGTCCAAACGGCCCAGCGCATTGATCACCGTCAGCGACAGGCAATCCCCGGCGTTGCCGCGTATTACCATCGGTTCGTCCCGAAAATAGGGCCGCGCTGCCGCGCGCACCGACGAAAGTGCATCTTCGGACACGCCGTTCAAGACCGGGAATTGGGACCACGCTGCACTGGAATGTGAGCTAGGCAAACCGGGCATTCCCCGCGTCATTCGCAGGGCGTAGGCAAGGATGCCTGCAGTTGACCTCAAAGCGCACATGTCTCTTTGACATGGGCCTCAAAGAAGTCAGAGAACGTTGCCACCCGCAGTGGAAGCTGATTGTAGGGCGGATAGTATAGCGTCAGCCAGATCTCGGAGGTTGCCCAGTCAGGCAGAATTTTGATCAACCGGCCCGCGTCCACATCGCCCGCCACTATAAAGCGCGGCAAAAGCGCGATGCCTTCGCCGATCAGCACCAGCTGCGCCATAAAATCACCGTCGTTGGCGCTGATGGTGCCGTCGGCTTTATGGCTCCGGTGATATGCCCCTATGGAAAGCTCCCAGACCCATTCGCGCGCGTCTGACTGGTAACTGAGGCAGGCAAAACCCGCGAGGTCGTCAGGTGTCTGCGGGCGGCCCTCGGCGGCGATGTAATCGGGGGTCGCCACCAGAACACGCGGCACTTTGCAGATTTTGCGCCAGATCGTGGATCTTATCGCCGGCGCAGATTGGCTCACCCATGATCCGCCCAGTCAGCGGCTCGAATATCGTGACGCTATGCTGGGCTCCGGCGTCATCGGGTTAGAGACCTGCGGTGATATGCCTGCACGTCCCGTCGGAACTCAAGGTAGAACTCACCCGCCCTTCAGCCACGACTTTGATACCGCAAGAGGCGAACGCACGCAAAAGCGCCGATCAGGCCTTTGGAAGGCAGAAACCAAGTGCCCGCACCGGACCGCCACTGCGCAGCTCGCGGATACAGTCGACGCATTAACCGGTGGTAACGCCTGACCACCGGAACGCCTTAGTAGCAGCCTGAATGATCCTCGCCAGCGCCGGCCAGATAGATGACCGACGGGGTGTACCCATACCCGCAAACGAAGACATTCACCACGAAAGGCTGGCCGTTGCGGGCCATGCGGGCAAGGCTGCCTTGGTCGTTTCCGCCGGCAGATACCATCTGCGGAATGCGGGCGCGAAGCGCGCGGTCGGCAAAGAGCGGGTCGCTGTCATCCTGAGGATGGCGGATGCCAAACCGGTGGAAGTTGGCCCGGTCCTGCTGAAGCACGCCGCCGAGTGTCGTCACTGGCTGACCGGCCGAATTGCGCATGTCTTCAGGTCCGATATAGGCAAGATAATAAGCCAATTGGTTCCAGTCCTGGGCGCACAGAGGCGATGACAATGTGGCGAGGAAAATGGAAAAGAGAAAACGTTGAAGCATTTGGGTCTCCCAATGGAAGAATTAACCAGATATTTGCGGGCATACCAATCAATACTTAGCTTGGCGAATGCCGTGATCTGTTGCAACGATTCGACGGCCACGAAATCAGACGGTGACGTGTAGTGCGAGGGCGGGCCCCGTTTGACCGCGGCCGAAACCCAATAACTTTCTTATGCACGATTCACATCTTTCAGTTCAGCACCACGGCGCTGACGGCCGCTGACTAGCACGATCAGCCGTTGCGACAAAACCAACGACGCAAGATTGCCATAAAGAGACCTATAAAATCATCCCCGCCAAACCTCGCTGTTCAGCGCATTTGAGGATCTGCCGTGGATCCCTGACCTGAAGGATTTCGTACTCCGGGCGCTTCAGTCGGCCAGGGGGCCATGCATGGAGTGCAACCAAATAAGCGGAGTCAGGTAGATACATCCGGAAAGTGAATAAGCACCTTCAGTCCGGGATGATTGTCCTGAAGCGTCAGCCCTGCTCCATGCAGATCGCAAATTGCCGCAACAAGGCTGAGGCCAAGTCCGTTGCCTTCTGTTGTCCGGCTCTGTTCCAGACGGTACAGCCGACGCAACACCTTGTCGCGTTGATCCGAAGGAATACCCGGCCCGTTATCCGAAACACAGAGCACAATCCGCCCATCATTGCGTGACAGTTTCACCCGGATTGTTGAACTGACCGGGGTGTGACGCAGCCCGTTTTCGATCAGGTTGGCAAGGACCTGCGTCAAAAGATGACGATCGCCGTTGACCAGAAACGGGGCGGCACCTGTTACTGTGAGGTCGAGGTGATATCCCTTCTCGTCCGCGTCGGCTTCCAGAAAATCCACGACATCGGCCGCAACCTCCTGCAAGTCGGTCGGAACGAAGCGATCACGCACCGCGCCGCCTTCGATCTGCGCAAGTTGCAGGAGCGCCTGAAACGTCTTTACGATCCGGTCGGTTTCGGTCAGCGCCTGACCGAGCAGGTCCTCCTGCCCCGCGCTGAGCGCCGTCTTTCGCGTGATCTCATCCAGGATGACCGCGACACGCTGGATCGGCGTCTTGAGGTCATGGGCAATATCGGCAGAGACCTGACGCATTGAGGCGATCAGCGCTTCCTGCGAGGATGCCATGGTATTTACCGCTGTGCTGATAGCGGTCAGATCATCGCGGTCACTCAAAGCAACCGGCACGCGGGCGGCCATGTGCCCCCCGGTCAGTTCGCCAAGCGTCTTTTGGATCGTGTTGATCCGGCGCCGCGCGGTGCGGGCAGCGAACGCTCCCGCAGCGGAGGTCAGCAAAATGGTGGGCAGCAGACCGATCAGAACCACGGAAAGGATGATTTCGCCCATTTCCATGACCTGACCGCGCGTTTTCGCGACAATCAACTGGCCGCTCCCCACGCGCTCGCTCTGGGCCAGATAGCTTTCCGAAATATCCTCATCGCCCCCATCAATCGCCTTTTCGCTGATGATGGAAAAACCGCTGACGGGAGGGAAGCCGTCGACATTGGCGATGACAGATCCGCGATCCGGCAGGTAGTGCAGGATCGTCAGGTCAGAGTCGGTAACCTCGACATCTTGCTTCAACCGGTTGATCAGCGCAGTCTGGTCGTCGATTGCATCATAGGCCTCGATGGTCTGCTCGATCTCGTCCTCAAGTGTCGCGTCGAAGTTCGCCCGGATGACAAGATAGGCGGTGGCAAAGCTGGCCGCCGAGGATAGAATGAAGATCCCCAGAAAGACCGCCGTCAGGCGCAGCGGGGTTGATCGGATTGCCCATGCGCGCCCACTCATTCTGCGTCGATCCGGTAGCCGGAGCCGCGCACAGTTTCGATGATCTCGGTCTCGAACGGCTTGTCGACCTTGCGGCGCAGGCGGCTGATATGGGTATCGACTACATTGGTCATCGGGTCGAAATGAATGTCCCAGACGGCCTCCATCAGCATCGTGCGGGTCTGCACGCGGCCCTTGCGGCGCAGCAGATGCTCCAGCAGCGAAAATTCGCGCGGCAGCAGATCAATCGGCTGTCCGGCGCGTGTCACCTTGCGCGTCAGCAGGTTCATTTCCAGATCAGCCGCCTTCAGGACGGTCGGCTCATCCTGCATCTGCGGGCGGCGGGCAAGGGCCGCGATCCGGGCGCTGAGTTCGCCAAAGGCGAAGGGTTTGACCAGATAATCATCTCCGCCGGAATTCAGACCTTCGATCCGGTCGTCAACGCCACCCAGTGAGGTCAGGAATAGGACGGGCGTGCGGTTTTTCGCCCCGCGCAGCGTTTTGACAAGGCTTATCCCGTCAATCCCCGGCAACATGCGGTCGACGATCAGCACGTCATAATTTCCGACGCTGGCCTGCACCAACCCCTCGGCACCATTGGCGATTAGATCGACCGAATGGCCTTCTTCGCGCAACCCGTCGGCAATGTAGGCCCCGGTTTTCTTGTCGTCTTCGATCACCAGTAGTTTCATTGTTTGCCCGCCGTCAGAAATCGGCGGGGCGTGGTGCCCCGCCGGTCAACCCTATCAGAAGCACAGGATTTAGTTGTTTTCGTTTTCGGTCTTGTCTTCGTCCGTCGGCGCAGGCTTGACCGAATTGTCCGCCGGATTGACCAGATGTTCGCTCACTGTGCCATCCGGCATCACGACCTCGACCTCATACATGCCTGCGTTGGCACCGTCCTCTTCGAAATCCGCGCTCATTGCCTTGCCACCCGACTGCGTTTCTGCAGCGCTGATCGCAGCGGAAATCGAACCGGGTGCGGCCAGAAAGGCCTTCGCTTCGGCAGCGCTGGTGTCAGCGGACGCCATCGACGCGGCGCCGGCAAGCAGGCCGAGGGACATCAGGGCGCCAGAGCCCAGGGTCAGGATTGTATTGCGTTTCATTGAAGTCTCCATCGTTGCGGGGCGAGCACCTTGCTGCCCTCTGACATCAATCTAGGGAATGCTCCGGGCAGGCGCTTGTCATCCGGATTACAGATATTCCATGTTTGCCAAGCTTGGTTAACAAGGTCGTAGAAACAACGAGGGGCGGAGAGTTTTCGCTCTCCGCCCCTCGTGTGCAACTGGACCCAAATCGGGAATTGCGTCAAAGAGAAAAGTCAGGCCTGCGCCTGACCTGCCTCCATTCTGGCCTCCATCTCTGCCTCCGCGGTTTCCGCCGCATTGGCCGCTGTGCCCTTGAGCGCCAGCTTTGCAGCCAGCGCCATCAAGCCGCCAACCATGATCGAGGTAACGACGATCATTGCCCCGGCTCCCACAGCAGCGAACCCACCCAAAACCGCCAAAGTGCCAGCGGCAATACGATAAACTTTCTTCATGATCAGACTCCTGTTCTCTGTCTGGGTCCAAAGTACGGGCCCGAGGTGATGATCTTCGGGCGCGCAGATTACAAAATATCCATAATCCGCAGGTCTGGCGCGAATGGACTTCAAAGATTACAAGATCGCAATCGGTACGAAGCAAACTGTCCATGCGTGGCGGGCACAGGTATCGCCGGGGCCAAAGACGTGAAGCAATCAGGCCCGCAACTTAGACGAGGAAATTCCAGTGCCCCACGCCCTCGATCAATTGCTGCCATCCCTGCAGTCACTGGGGCTTTGGACCTATTGGATCCTAGCGCTCTTCGCCATGCTGGAAGCCATCGTCTTTACGGGTCTTCTGGTGCCCGGAGCATTGGCGGTCATTGCCGGCGGAATGCTGGCGCAGCGTGGCGCGATCGATTTCTTCGATCTGGCTTGGTTCATCGCGGCAGGAACGATCCTGGGCAGCGAGATCAGTTTCCGGCTGGGGCGGCTGGCGTCACTGGGGCTGAACGGACGCCGGACTTTTTCGACATCGCGACATGCCTTGCGTGCGAAAGAAATGCTGCAACGCTATGGCGGTTTTGCAATGGTTGTCGGGCGGTTCTTCGGGCCACTGTCAGCGTTTGTGCCCTTTTCGGCGGCGATGGCGGGGATGAGCCGGCGACGGTTCACGACCTGGAACCTCGTCAGTGCAATTCCCTATGCTTTGATATTGCCCGCGATCGGCTACTTCTTTGGCAGCGCAGTCGGGACGATGGGGGCGGCCGCCCCGCGTATTCTGGCGTTCGCCGCTGCAATACTGATTGTTTTGGGCGTGATGTGGTACGTTTTCGCCCGCATGCAACGCGCTCTGCCTGTGCTGCTTGCAATCCTGCATGCAGTCGTGGCGGGCGTGCTACAAAAGCCTTTCATGCAACGGCTGATCAGGCGGCATCCGGAAATCTCGCGGTTCGTGGCGGCGCGATTTGAGACGGCCCGGTTTCTGGGTCTGACCGCTACCGTTCTCGCGGTGCTCTTTGTCTACGTCTTTGGGGTGTATCTGGAATCTGTTTATGACTTTCTGGGATCACCGGATGTGGCTGCCGCCGATACCCGCATCGCCAACCTGCTTTATGCGCTCCGCGATGATCGCCTGATTGCGGTTGCCGGATGGATCACCGCGATTGGCGGCTGGGAGGTTGTCGTCACGGCGCTGGCGGGGGCGACAGTCGCCTTGCTGGTCCTGCGTCGCCACGACCTTGTTATCGGGCTCTGGTGTGCCACCATAGGAAACCAACTTTCGGTCATGCTTCTGAAGAGTTTCTTTGACCGGCCCCGCTCTGCCTTGGGGTACTTCACCGAAACCTCGGGAAGTTTTCCAAGCGGTCACGCGGCGTCCGCCGTCGCGATCTGGGGCATGCTGTTTTACGTCGCGTGGCGCGCGCGATTGATGTCGGCGACGGCAGCCGGCCTGGCCGCGATCACCCTGGCCTTTTTGATCGGCCTCAGCCGCGTCTATCTGGTAGAGCACTACTTGTCGGATGTGCTGAACGGCTATCTCATCGGGGGCCTGTGGCTGATTGTCGGGGTCGCTTTCTGCGAATGGCGCAGAGAAGCCGCTGGCCCTGAGTTGCCACCGTATCGGCGACCGCTGGCGCTTGGCGTCGTCTCGTTGGCCATCATCGCCGCAGTCTATCTGGCGTCAGCGCTTTCGACCCCGCTGAACAGGATCCCAGCAAACCCGGCGAGTATCGTCGGCAGTCCCATGGCCATTTTCGATTTGGAATCGGTTGCAATGGATACGGAAACGCTGGTCGGCGATCCACGGCAAGCTGTCAATCTTGTCATCGCCGCGCTGAATGAGCAGTCCATCATCGGCGCGCTGGAGGGCGCAGGTTGGACCCACGCTGCGAAACCCGGACCCGGCACATTGTTCCGCGCCTTCTGGGCCAACTGGTCTGGCGGCGCCATGCCACAGCCGCTCGTCATTCCGACATTCTGGAACAACAAACCCAGCGATCTGGGCTTCGCCCTGCCGGATGATGCGGCCGACGACGGTCTACATCTTCATGCCCGGTTCTGGCATACGGGCTATCTGACGACGCAAGGAATGAGTGTGTTCATCGGAACACTGACGCGCGAAGATCCGATTGAATGGGCCGTCGATCCTGATGAGTCCGCCCCGACAATGAACCCCAAAACGGTGCAACTTGATGCTTTTCTGAGTGCTTTGGGGGCATCGGGCCTGACTGCCCAGCCCGTTCCATAGAACGCATCATCCCGCAGGACTTAATTCCACAAAGCGAGATTGATCGGCCTGAAGGAAACGAGGCACCGCTTTACACCGTGCTGCTCAGCCTGCGCTATGTTTGCCGCCCCGGCACGCTGGCCTTCGCAATCCGTGGTTCCGCCGATTACGACGCGCGCTTTGAAACTGAACTGCGCCGCCTGTCGCACCGCGCCCATGTCACATGTTTTCGGCCTATGAACCTTGAACGCATAGGTGCCCCCTGCGTGGCAATCCTGCTTTGGTCTGAGCGCAAGTCCGGCCAGCAGCGCACCAGTCACCAAACCTGTCACCGTTGTAAGGTTCAGGCAAACGATGTGCGGAGTTGATCAACTATCTGCTGCTTGTTCGACCAATCGTCGACGCGGGAGATGGCTGATGCCAAAGACAAAAGACAACATTTCGGATTTGCACGGGCCCAGAAGTGAATTGAACGTGCTGGTGCTTCAGGGCGGCGGGGCGCTGGGATCCTATCAGGCCGGTGCGTATCAGCGGCTGGCCGAGAGCAGTTTCGACATTGACTGGGTCGCCGGAATTTCAATCGGCGCCATCAATGCCGCGATCATCTGCGGAAACCCAGTTGACACAAGGGTAGAGAAACTCAACGCCTTCTGGGAAGGTGTGAGCTCCTCGATCGCCATCACCCCATGGCTGTGGGGCGCTACATCCCGGCACATTTTTGCAGCGATCGCGGCTGCCGAAGTCATGGCGTTTGGTGTTCCGGGTTTCTTCAAACCGCGGCTGCCTGCGGCTTTCGCACCTCATGGACGCGCGCAGGCGCTCAGTTTCTACGACACATCCCCCTTGGAAGCGACGCTCGCTGAATTGGTCGATTTTGATTATCTGAACGATTCAGGTCCCCGTCTGAGCGTCGGAGCTGTGGATATAGAGACGGGCAATTTCGCCTATTTCGACAGCTCAAAAACCCGGATTGACGCCCGTCACATCATGGCCAGCGGCGCGCTGCCGCCGGGGTTTCCGCCGGTCGAGATTGATGGACGCTCTTACTGGGACGGCGGCCTCGTCTCGAACGCGCCCTTGCAATATGTGATGGAGAACGCGGGCACCGATCCGCTCTGCATCTTTCAGATCGATCTTTTCAGTGCCCGCGGCGCGCTTCCCGAAGATCTGGCTGACGTTCAGCAGCGCGAAAAGGACATCCGCTATTCCAGTCGGACCCGCCTGACGACGGACCGGTATCGACACCTGCATGCCATTCGCGCGGCGGTCGATCGGCTGGCCGCAAAACTTCCCGAGGATCTGCAATCCGATCCCGATCTGGAGTTTTTGCGCGATACCGGACCGGACTGCCCGGTCACTTTGGCGCATCTCATTCACCGCAAGGAAGGGTTCGAGAGCAATTCGAAGGACTACGAATTTTCGCGCCTGTCGATGACCGAGCACTGGGCGGCGGGAATGACAGACGTGAAACGGACGCTTGCGCACAAGACGTGGAAATCCCGCCAGATCGGCAAGGATGGGCTTCAGGTATTTGACCTGGGCGCCAAGGACGCATGAAGGAGACAGACATGAACGAACAAGACGTGCGCAAACTGGCCTTCGCGATGCCGCTGACCAGCCCGTCCTATCCTCGCGGGCCGTATCGGTTCATCGATCGCGAGTTTTTGACGATCACCTATCGCACCGACATGGAGGCGCTGCGCCGGGTCGTTCCCGAACCGCTCGAAATTCCGGACCCGATCGTGAAGTACGAATTCATTCGGATGCCGAATTCAACCGGTTTCGGTGACTATACCGAGAGCGGTCAGGTCATCCCCGTGACGCTGGATGGCGTTGCGGGCGGCTATGTGCATGCCATGTTTCTCAATGACGAGGCACCCATCGCCGGTGGCCGTGAAATCTGGGGCTTCCCGAAAAAACTCGCAGATCCATCGCTGCGCGTGGAAAAGGACACGTTAATCGGCACGCTCGACGTCGGCTCCGTCCGGGTGGCGACCGGGACGATGGGATACAAACACAAGACCATCGACGCCCAGAAAGTACTCAAATCGCTCGAAGCGCCCAGCTTCCTGCTCAAGATCATCCCGCACGTGGATTGCACCCCGCGTATCTGCGAATTGGTGCGCTATTACACGACCGACATCACCGTCAAAGGCGCATGGGAAGGCCCCGCCGGGCTGGAATTGCACTCGCACGCGCTGGCACCGGTCGCGGAGCTTCCTGTGCGCGAAGTGATTTCAGCGGTGCATCTCCTCACTGACCTGACGCTGGGGCTTGGTGAAGTTGTGCATGACTATCTGGCCGAGAGGGCGCAGACATGAAAACCGCAGGTAGAATTGGTTACTCGGCAGGCACCCGCCTGTTCCATACTGGTTTGGCGCTGGCAGTTCTTTCGCAACTGGCCAGCAGCCAGTTCATGCAGGTGCCGCGGCAAGGCCGGCCCGGCAACTGGGTCTTCGAGCTTCACGAATACAGCGGTCTTGTCGCGATGACGATGGCATTGGGGCTGTGGGTCGTGGTCATCACCCGGATCGGTGGCACAGACATGGGCCTATTGCTGCCTTGGTTCACGGCCGCAAGGCGCGACGCATTCCGGGCCGATGCCAAGCGTCATTGGACAGCCGCCAGATCATTTCGTCTGCCACATTACCAAGCTGCCGCCCCATTTGCTGCGGCCATCCACGGTCTCGGCCTGTTGCTGATCACCGCGATGGCGGCGACCGGCACCACTTACTGGCTGGGC
>RCMY010004515.1_pt1 | contig 12045 bp, 13 predicted proteins | sample 2041341 | NCBI WGS metagenome assembly RCMY01 (sample SAMN09708234, study PRJNA481090) | Marine sediment metagenome, whole genome shotgun sequencing project.
GCTATTCTTCCAGTTCTCAATTAATTGCCAAATATACTTGAGAGAATACATTAAATATACATCAATATAAAAATGTTGGAGTACTAGTGCTGTCGCCCGCCGAGCGCGCCGACTTGCTGGTAAACTTCGGGCAGTACGCCGGCCGCACGGTTCGCATCTACAACACGGCCGAAGCGCCGTTCAACGGCCAGGTCCCGTGGACCGGAGCACCCGACGAAGCCGCCGATGCCGACCGTCGACCGTTTCCCCAGGTGATGGAGTTTCGGATCGCCGCCGGCCCGGTGCTGCCCGCGTATGTGCCGCCGGTGCCGCTGTCGTCGTTCCATTGGCGCTCGCACGATCAGGTCGAGCACAACGAGCACCGCCTGGTGGCGCTGGCCGAAGAGGAGGGCACGCTCAAACTGCACGAGATGCTGGCGATAACCGATGACAGCGGGCTGATCAATAGCTTCAATCTGTCGGCACCGGTGCCGGCCGACGACGTCGTCTTGCGAGCGAAGGTGGACGAGATGGCGCTGCACGGCCACAAGCTGCTCAGCGTCGTCGAGAACGAAGGCTGCCAGGACATCGCGCGTGTCTACTACTCAGCGGCCAGCGCCTTCTATGACACCATCAACTTCATGGTCGCCGCCAACTCGACCGAAGTCTGGAAGTTCATCAACATCAGCCCGGACACGCACCCGATGCACATCCATCTGGGCGACTCGCAGCCGCTGCTGCGCAAGGTCTTCAACCCGAACCCGGTGTTCACGCCGGCGCGCAGTGCGGCAGCCGACCCGGCGTTTGCCGACCTGCTCTGGAACGGCGTTGAGTTCGATGCGCAGAACCAGCCCGTGGCGCAGGCCTCGGCCGACTTCCGCGGGTCGCCGTACGGCAGCACGAGGGTGTACGACGATGCGGTGAATCGGCTCGATGCGAATGAGAAGGCCCTCAAGGACACGATGCGCGTCAACCCCGGCGAAATGCTCAGCCTGGCGATCAAGTTCGAGCAGCATTGCGGACGCTATGTCTACCACTGCCACCTGCTCGAACACGAAGACCACGAAATGATGCGGCCCTTCGTCGTCCTGCCCGAGGCGCTGCACGGGTTCATGGATCACATGGGGGGGCACTCGCACGCATCCGCGAGTGCGAGCCACCGCGGCGCGGCGTCGACAGATGCTTTGCAATTGCCGACCACGAACCAGCCGGACCACCAAAAGCGACCCGTGATCGCTTGATGCTCAATCGTCCGATTGGGCTTCGATGCGGCGGGCCGGCATCAGCCAGTTCAGTACCACCACCGTGTACAGCGCCAGCGCACTGTCATAGCCGTGATGACGCAGCAACGCCTGCTGCATGATTATGTAGAGGGACGGCCGGGATTCTGACGGAATTGGCAAGAATCGGTGTTAAAGCTCAATCACGTCAGCATGAGGTAAAGCGTTCCGCCGCCAATTCCGTGTATTTGGCGGTGATTCGGCTATTGGAATGAGTCTAAACTACGGCGTGCAAGCAAAAATATAACTGCCTATGAAGTCACGTCAAAAATACCCAGAGAGGCAAGACACGATGAATAACGCAACCATGGTCACATCGATTGTCGGCGCGGCCATAGCTGTGCTGTTTTCAATCAGCACGGCGGTCGCAATGCCCGACGACGCTGGCAAGAACATCAAGTTCAAAGCTTCAGACGGAGAGCCAGTGTACGGCACTATCACTCGGGCGAAACGCGATAACAAAAGAATTTTGTTGTTGTTTCATCAGGCCGGCGCCAATCGCCATGAGTACGACCCGCTGATTAAGGCGTTCAATGAAGCTGGATTCGACACACTGGCGGTTGATCAACGCGCCGGTGGCGAGCGTTGGGGCTTTGCGAATGAAACTGTTACCCAACGTGGTAAGTCCGGGACGTATGAACACGCCTATCCTGACCTGGAGGGCGCCCTCGACTGGGCGCAACAGGAGGACTATAAGATCATCATCATCGTAGGCAGTTCGTATTCGGCAGCGCTGAACATTCTGTTGGCGAACGAGCATCCAAAAGACATTACCGCGATTGCGGCCTTCTCGCCAGGCGAATATCTAGACGATGCGAATGCCGTAAAAAAGGCGGCAGCAAAGATAAACATGCCGTTTTACGTGACCGCAGAACCCGGTTTGGGCGAACAGCGTGTCGATGAGGTGCTGCGTAATGTCAATGGCATCAATCTGACGCGCTACCAGCCCAGGGAGGGCGTGCACGGTGCTTCGACATTAGCGCGGCAGCGTGATCCCAAAGGCTATCGAGACAATCTCGAGCGTTTAATGGCATTTCTCAATAGCGCTGCATCGCAATGAGTTCAGAATGCAAAATTTGTTGTCGATTTTTTTTGTCAACTTCGAGCAGGGTTACTGGTTGCCAGAAATAATACTGGGAAATCAAGGCGGCCTGCATCTGTCATGAAGTTGGCATCTGTTTTGCAATCAATCTGTTTTACAAGAACGTTCAGCAAGATGGGATTTGGTCGGTTGTCAGCGACGTGTTACTTAGATCTCTTGGTAAAAGTCATGTTTCGAAGCAATCGCTATGGGCGCCCCGTTTGGCTTCGAGGATCTTTAAGGAGCCCCGTGATGGAAAACTTCATGCGGGGATCTGTGTGGGGCGTCGAGTGATCGGCGTTCTTACTACGACGACGGCCAGAACGTACAGAAAGGAGACCACGATGAGTAACGAGCAGGCGGCACCTGAGACGAAAGGTGTTACGGTGAAGTTACTAGCAGCGCTTGACCTTGGCCCTGAAATCGAGGGCATGGCAGGGCGCCAACTTCGAATGCGAATGGTGACTATCGAACCTGGGGGAGTATTCGGCCCGATTCACGACCATAAAGACAGGCCAGGCACGGTCTACATACTGCAAGGAACGATAACGGACCACCGAAATGGAGTGGCTAAGGAGTATGGACCGGGAGTGGGCTGGCCCGAGGATAAAAACACCACGCACTGGCTTGAGAATAGAGGAGCGACGCCGGCGGTGGAGATCTCAGTCGATATAATCAGGCAACAGTAAGCTCAGGCTAACGATGTGGTGGGCCTGCAACGTTGCGTTGCTACCGCGCCCGTAGCCGACCTTTTCCAGCACCTGGGATTCTCTGTGGAAGTGATCACGGAGAGAGTCGTCAACCTTATGAGCGGCAGGACAAGCTGACGAAGCGTCTTGAAGAACTTCACAACGTTAGTCAGAGCATCTGGTTTGACAATATTTGCCGTGCTCTGCTTAAGAATAGCGATTTTGAAGGCTACATAAAAAACTACGTTGTCACCGGGCTGACCTCGAACCCGACAATCTTCAAGCGCGTCATCGACGGCAGCGGTGATTATGATCAGGCCATCGTCGATCGATTATCACGTGATTTTGCGCCTGCCACGCTGTTTCAGGAATTGGTAATCGAGGACCTGCTTTGTCGGTTGCTGCTGGGCATTGATGGTGCTGCTATTCGTCGCTGGCGTGATGAATTTGCTCTGCATTGCCGTTATTGCCGTTTTCGCACTGATCAAGAAATTAGCACCGGCCGGTCAGTGGCTGGCGCGAGGCGCGGGGCTGGTAATGATGGGCTACGGTGGTTTGATGATTTTCGGTACCATCACCATTCGCTGAGAATCAACGACCTAGTTAAACAAGCAATGAATGACACATCCTCATAGTCGAAATACTGGCCACAGCAGTTGGCGATTGGCATGAGATTGAACCCTGCTGCGGCGTCTGATGTGCTTTTAAGCCCGCCATGCAGGATGAGCAGCAATAGTGTGTAATATTCCCCAGCGTGGGCGTAAATACACATAGCCGACGGCAACTGCGCGATGCTGGCTAGCGTTCTCGACGATCCGGCATTTTCGTGTCAGCTGTCAGCAATGCCCCGTCTGTCAATCTAGCGCTGCGTGAAAATCACAATTCCGATTCGGAAAATAAGCGATCTTGCGAAGAAGTAGCGTGCGTCCCGCTTTATACCTTGATAAGGACACTTTGACGTGTCCCCCTGGAATATGGTTATAGCAATATTGTGGCTTGCTAAATCCCGCATATATATAAATGGAGCAGGCAAGGGCTAAAGCCACAGAAGCTGTAAAGGTTACGCTAAACAAGAGTGAGATAGGCTGGGCGTCACGGGTGCTGAGCTCGTTCGAAGCCATGGAACGCGAATTTCAAGCGCTATTCGTATCTGACTCCACCTAATCTTAGGGCATGACCCCAATGAACCGCATGCTGAGCCATGAGCAAGCGCGCCGATGTTACGATCAGGTCGGCGCGAGACAAGACCCGCAAGGCGGGTACGAAGATGTAGCCATCGCGACAATGCGCGCACATGCCGCCCTCTCCACAGCGGAGGCCGTTATTGAATTCGGCTGTGGCACAGGCAAGCTTGCTTAGGTATTGCTGGAGATTGAACTGTCGCCTGCGTGCCGGTATCCAGGGCTCGATGTACGCAAGGTAATATTCGGACTGGCACGCAGTCGTTGCACAGGCCGGCATCAGTCGCGCTTGTTGCGCGTCCGGCGACGAGCCACTCCGAGACTGACGACACCGACGCTTAGCAAGACAACACTGTCGGCATCAGGCACTGCGTAACCGTACGCGTTTAGTAAAAACGCAAGTGCGGATACAGCAAAACAGAAGATAAATAATATGGTTAGCTTTTTCATGGTGCTCCTTGTGGATTGCTCCTCCTTAGTATTCCGAACCTGCCTATCCTATAAAGAACGCGGATTAGGCGTACCCGACTCCGCCTTCAAAGTTTTTGCAACAATACGACCAGCAGTGCCAAACCGGCAAAGCTAAGCGTCACCAAATGCAATGCGTCGCCGAAGCCAATCATCCGCGATTGTCTTCCCAGCTCTTACGCCGGTAGCTGAGCCGCTGCCTGCTCCTGCTTGGCGAGATTCGGTTGCACCTGCAGCTGTTCGAGTTCGATCTCAAACGGCGCCGGATCGATCTCAAACATCAACTGGCTTTTCTGTTGTGCTCGATTTAGTTGGATAAGCAACAAGCGTGCCGTTTTGCAGTATTGGGGCAGGGCCTACTTGTTGCCGTATCTCCTCTCGCACCAATACATTTGAGCGGCTGTGTAGTGGTGGATATCAACCACTGTGGTGAATAGTCACCACAGCTGAAGGCGTGCGGTGCAATAAACTGTTGTGCGTAGCTGCCAGCGTGCCATGGATTTGCAGTGACAAGTCACGTTGCAGTGAGGCCATCATTAACCAATAGACACAGACCGCTATACCGACAAAAGGGGGTAGTGCCGCAAGTGCTACAAAGCTTGCTTGGCTTCAGCAACGGTTGTCAAAATTGTGAGAGTTCAATACAGGCAAGCGACCAACAATCCAGCCAGTTTTAATTTTATCGCCGCAGCATGCATTGGTCAGTGGGGCAGAAAGGAGACATACCCAATGACCGTTGCCAACGGCAAGGCATCACTCAACGGTACGGTGGCGTCCTACAGCGAACGCCAACAAACCGGTGTGCTGGCAGCGGAAACACCGGGCGTGACCGAAGTAGCCCGGAAGTTTCAATTGCAGCGATGCTGTCTTCGGCAACATAGCCTGTGTCCATGTAACTATCGATATCTAACCTGACGCTCAAAGTGATCGGGTCCAGGCTCACACGGGTTACGCACGCGACGAGCACGCCGGCAACTGACACTTTAGCGCGCGGACCCAGATCTGCGACGTTACTAAATTCGGCGAACAGCCGGTAGGTGGGGCGCGATCCCTTCAGCGTCACGTCGCTGACTCGAAATGCGAGGTCACTCAAGGCCACTACGGCGGCGATGATAAACAAGCCGACCCCGATTTCCAGCGTGCGCATCGCTACCATTACAATTGGCCAAACAAACGCCCGGGGGAGGTTAACCGCGCTGAAGTCTTAACGGACTCTCACCAGGCTACACGCGGGCGCTGAATTTGCCACGTAACGATGCCAATGCGCACTACCCACTTGAAGTAGCATATGCGGTTCGTGCGTTGCAACCCCATGACCGCTACAACACACGATTTTTCGGCATGTCTAGCGAAGTTTGTGGAATTTACCCATCAGCACGTAGTCGTCTTCCAACTTGCCGCCCGGCTTGATTTTAATTTCCTTGCCCTCAACGTCGGCACAATCTCCCGGCATGACACGTGTCGTTATATCGTCATGCACAACGTCGATGGGCACTTGCTCCTTGCGTTCGTAGTTCGAGCCTCGTTGCGCACAGATGCGGTAGTGTTTGTCTGTCTTGGCATGCAGAATGGTTTTGTCATCGCCGTTGCCAAGCACAAACTCTCCCGGCGGCAGCATGTCATACAGCGGGTCGAACATCTCCCTATCCAGGCTATGCGCCAGCGGTACTGCCGCCAAGCCTGCGGCTAAGGTGAATGGTAGTACTAACGTTTTTGACAAATTCATAGTCGTATCCTCTCTGTCTATCGAATTTTATTAACGGCCTGCCTGTCTGCAAGCGCAGTGCATTCCGCAGCGGCACAGCGGCCGGCCAGGACTATTAAAAACAGCTATCGCGTAAACTTTTGATGGCCTCCTGTTGCGCGTAAATGATCGAATTCCTACAGTTGGTTTTTCGGCCGAGGGTTGTGACTAAATACGAGCAACAATCGCGCCAGAAATACTGACTAGTTGAGGTTAACTGCGTTGCTTTGCCACGCGAGCTGCTGAAGTCCGAACTTTGCGGTCACGACGCGGGTGCCTTTACCGGCGCAAAGAAGGGCAGCCACCGTGCTCTCATCGAACAGGCGCAGCACGGCACCGTGATCCTCGACGAGATCGGTGAGATGCCGGTAGACCTGCAGGCCAAGATGTTAAAAGTGATCGAGGACCATAACCTGCACCGGTTAGGCAGCGAAAAAGAATTTCAAATCGATGTGCAGCTACTGGCGGCGGCCAATCAACACCTTGAAGCGCTGATCAAGGACGGTGGATTTATCGCCGATCTATATCACCGTCTCAGTGTCTTCAAACTGCAATTGCCGCAACGGCGAGAACGTGTGTAAGACCACAAGGCATAGTTACCCGGAGTTGTCCCTGAATATAATGCCATTGCCAGCAAGAAATCCGTTCGGCAGGGGTAACGTGCAACCTCGGGTGAGAGGAGCCTAGCTGTTTAGCGAGCCGAGCAGGGGATATTCCCATGCGTAGGCAATTTCCGCGTGCTGCTTCCCCCAAACTCACATCGAGTCGGTGCATGTGCAGGTAGCGGCCAGACAGCAGCAGTGGTGAACAAACCATAAACTGAAAACGAGCCAACATGAAATTACCCAAGAATTACCAAAACTGAACTCGGCAAGGAACGGCCTACCTTGTTAGTAGTCGAAACTAACCAGGTGAGTCTGCGATTGCCTACTGCCGCAACTGCTGGCAACAGGTGCTCGTATCACGTGCCCGCCTGAACACGAAGCTAAAAACAATCACAGACAACAGGAGTCTGGCATGAATACCAAGCGTCGTAGTTTCAATAAGATGGTAGCGGCATCCATCGGCGGTTTGCTCGCCGGTGCAAGCATCCAGGGTGGTTTTATCGCCGCAGCGCAGGCAGGCGATGAAGCTGGTGGCAAGCACGACTGCAAAGGCCAAAACGGTTGTAAGGGTCAGGGCGGTTGCAAGAGCGGCGATAACGGCTGTGCCGGTAAGAATTCTTGCAAGGGCAAGGGCGGTTGCAAGGTTCCGGTTCCGGAAGGTCATCAGTAACACAAGGTTTCTGCCGCCCGGCTGCAACGGCTGTTGACACCACGTTGCAGTCAGGCAATAGTAACATTTGGCACCTGGCCTGCGGGTCGGCGAGGGTGTGCTAATATCGAAAGCTCGTGCCGGCAAGCTTGAACTTGAATGTGCGGGTGAGGCATGGCCTTGAATAATCGCTGGCAGTTTCCAAATCTCGGGCTTGGGGTAGGACTGCGCACGGTCCACTTCAATCATATTCTCGAACACTGGCCCACGGTGGACTGGTTTGAGATCGTGTCCGAGAACTTTATGGAAACCGAAGGGCGACCGTTATATGTGCTCGACCAGATAGCAGAACGCTACCCGATCGCCATGCACGGCGTGGCACTGTCTATCGGCAGCACTGATGCTATCGATTTCGAATATCTGCGTAATCTCAAGGCGCTGGCCACGCGGGTCAACGCCGTCTGGCTGGGTGACCATGTGTGCTGGACCGGTGTGGCCGGACGCAACGGCCATGATCTTTATCCACTGCCTTACAACGAAGAGACACTGGCATATATTGTCAAGCGTATCCGTATCGTTCAGGATTTTCTGCAGCGCCCGCTGATTCTGGAAAATCCGTCCACTTACCTGACCTTTGCGGCGTCCACCATGGCCGAGGAGGAATTCCTGGCGCGCATGGCCTCGGAAGCAGACTGTGGGCTATTACTCGACGTCAACAACGTCTACGTCACCTGCCGTAACCACGATCTTGATCCCTGGGCCTATCTCGACGGGATTTGCTATGATCGGGTGGTGCAGTTCCACCTCGCGGGGCATACGGACCACGGTACGCACTGCATCGACAGCCATATCGGTCCGGTGATCGACCCGGTGTGGGCACTCTACGCCGATGTGTATCAACGTACCGGTGGCCGCGCCACATTGCTGGAATGGGATGCCGAAATTCCCACTTTCGATGAAGTACACGCGGAAGCACTCAAAGCCAGACAGTTTCAGCAATCCTCCGAGCCACAGCCCAGGCAATCGGAGGGGCGACAAGATGTCTCGTGACGATGCAACGCTGGACGGCATTGAACGCTGGATGCTGACCCTGGTAATGCATCCCGATGGCGTGCAAGCCGGGCTCACCGAACAGCAACAGCAAATAACCGACCTGGAGCGGATTGTACTGCCGTCACATCAGCAGAACGTATTGGAGCGCATGTCGGTCTACGCCACCATGTATTTTCTGCGTCTGCGGGAGATCATGGAAGATGAATACCCGACGCTGCGCCACTTGCTGGGCGAGGAGCCGTTCGGCAAGGTCGTGCAAGACTATCTTGCGCGTTACCCTTCGGCCAATTACAACCTGAATCGACTGAGTCAGCGCTTCCCTCACTTCCTGCTGGAGGAGGCCAGAGATATTCCCCAGCGGGAATTCGCGGCGTGCGTGGCCACCGTAGAGCGGGCAATGGAGGATGTGTTTGACGAGCGGCTGGCACAGCGCATTTCGATGGAAACGATCTTTGCCGTTGCCGAGGAACAGTGGGGTGATCTGCGGTTGGAGCTGAGTCCGGCGCTGCGCCTGCTAACGTTGACCTATCCCGTCAACGCTTACATGACGGCCGTTAAGGAGAATCGGCAGGCGAATGTTCCAGTGGCTGCTAGAACCCACGTGCTGGTTTACCGTTGCAACTATACTGTGTGGCGGCTCGATCTCGACCCGCTGCGCTTTATCCTGTTATCGCGGCTGCATGCCGGCGAACCCCTGGCGGCAGCCCTGGCAGCCTGTGCTGCGCAAGCAGATGCGGACGTCGAACAGCTGCAGAGTTCACTGGGCGACTGGTTTCGTGAGTGGGCGTCACAGGGGCTTTTCTGTGGCGTGAAAACGTGAGATGGCAGAACCTGCCAGATAGCATCGGTCGGCAACAGGCCACGCAATACTGGCCGGCCCCATTAAGATGATTGCAGGCATGCATTGGCGCAAACTTGCGCATGTTATGCAGGCCACTTGCTTAATTCTATTTTCGTTACAGATCACGCCAGGCTTTGGAGCAACCACTATGCGCACCCAGCATGTCGATGCCAACGGCAAGCCGATATACACTAACCGACTGGCACAAGAGAGTTCGCCTTATCTGCAGCAGCACGCCCACAATCCGGTGGACTGGCATCCGTGGGGTGAAGCGGCGTTTCGCGTCGCGCGCGAGCAGAACAAACCGGTGTTTTTATCCATCGGTTATTCTACCTGTCACTGGTGCCATGTGATGGAAGAGGAAAGCTTCGACAACGTGAACATCGCTACGCTGCTGAACGAACACTTCATCAGCATCAAAGTCGACCGCGAAGAGCACCCCGATATCGACGCCATCTATATGAACGCGGTGCAACTGCTCAGCGGCCGCGGTGGCTGGCCCATGTCCAGCTTTCTGACCGACGAGGGTAAACCATTTTTTGCCGGCACTTATTACCCACCGCAGCAGTTTAAAGCGCTGTTGGAGCAGGTCGCGAGCGTGTGGCACGATAAAAAGGCACTTCTCATCGCCGACGCAGAAAAGGTGACGGCACAATTGCGCGGCATGAATGCCTTCGCCTCAGGGCAGCAACCGATCAACGCCCGCCATCTGCAGATGGCGCTGACGACTGTGCTCGCGCAGCAAGACATGCAACGCGGTGGCACGCAGGGCACACCCAAATTTCCACAGGAAGCGCAGCTGCTTTTTATGCTTAACCAATATGCCGTCAGTAAAAAGAAAGGGCTGCAGGCAGACGAGTTGAGAGCGGCCTTGTTAATGACGCTGGACCATATGGCGCGGGGTGGTATGTATGACCAGATTGGCGGCGGCTTTCATCGTTATTCGACTGATCCCGACTGGCTGGTGCCGCACTTCGAGAAAATGTTGTATAACCAGGCCTACCTGGCGCGTGTCTATGCCTGGGCCGGCGAATTGCTGGGCCGCGAAGACTTTGTCCGCATTAGCCGCGAGGTCTGCGATTATGTGTTACGCGATATGCAATCTCCCGCAGGCTTGTTCTACTCCGCCACCGACGCCGACAGCGAGGGCCGGGAGGGCGTTTTTTTCGTCTGGACCATCGACGAAATCAAAAAGCGACTCGACAGTGATGATGCCCGCCGCTTTATCTCGTTGTACGGTATGCGGGCAACCGGCAATTTTGAAGGCCACAATATTTTGTATTTACCGCAGTCGATTGAGAGTTTTGCCGAACGCAACGGAATGTCTACACAGGAAATGCACCGCTGGCTCAATGCAGTGAAGCAAAAGCTCTATCGGGTGCGCGAACACCGTGAGCACCCGCTGCGTGACGAAAAAATTATCACCGCCTGGAACGCCATGATGATACGCACGCTGGCGGAGGCAGGTCAGCGTTTAAGCGAGCGGCGTTACACGCACGCGGCGCAGCAAGCGGCTACTACGCTGTGGCAACGTATGGTGGGTGAACACGGGCTGCGACGCATACTGGTGGACGACAAAGTGTCGGTTCGCGCCAAGCTGGAAGACTATGTTTACCTGATCGACGCATTGCTGGCGCTGTACGATCTAACCCAAACGCCGCGGTGGCTGGAGCGTGCGTTGCAACTGCAAAAACAGCAGGATCAACTGTTTTTGAACGCCGATGCGGCGTACCTGAACAGCGGCAAGAATCACAAGGGGCCGCTGATCAGCAATACACGCGAGCTTACCGATGCCGCGCTGCCGGCCCCGAACGCAATCGCGTTACAAAATTTGGTGCGGCTGTATCGCCGTACCGGCGACCTGCAGTGGCGCAATAAGGCACTGCAATTGTCCCAGCTATTTCGACCCCTGGCCGACCAGGCTCCAAACGCTGTGCTGTCGGCCTTGCTCGCCTGGTCGGAACTGCAAGAGGGCGAGTGGCAGCCGGTGCAGTACGCAGCAGGAGGCGTCGTACGGGCGACGGCAAGTACGATCAACAACGCCGGCATAGCAGAACTGACGATTGCCGTGCATATCACCGCGGGCTGGCATATTAATGCCGCGCAGACGACCGAGGATCTTATTGCCACAGCCGTCACCGTCGCGCAGAAAGACGCGCAACTGCGCTCGGTTGAGTATCCTCAAGTTGTCAGCGTAAATAACGGATTGGCAGGGTTTCAAGGTGATTTTGTTGTCAAAGCGGAGGTGGAGCACAGCTCACCGACAATCGTCGGGCTGCGTTTGCAGGCCTGTAATGACAGCACGTGTCTGGCGCCGGAGAGTTTGAACTTCGTTATGTGACCGCACAATGGGTCATTCACCAGACAGAACCTTTGTAATATCGGCAACTAGTACTCCAACATTTTTATATTGATGTATATTTAATGTATTCTCTCAAGTATATTTGGCAATTAATTGAGAACTGGAAGAATAGC